>Ga0224554_1000746_pt1 | contig 24766 bp, 18 predicted proteins | sample 714S22024metaG_FD_180666 | JGI IMG/M metagenome (GOLD analysis project Ga0224554, IMG submission 180666) | Peat soil microbial communities from Stordalen Mire, Sweden - 717 S2 20-24 | ecosystem: Environmental > Terrestrial > Soil > Wetlands > Peat | place: Sweden: Norrbotten County, Stordalen...
GCTCGGCGACCCTGCCTGCGGGCACCGAGATGGTGATGCCGGGCGACAACGTGCAACTGGAAGTGACGCTGCACACGCCGGTGGCCATGGAGAAGGGCCTGCGATTCGCCATCCGCGAGGGCGGACGCACCGTCGGCGCCGGAACCATCAGCGAGATCATCAAGTAGTCCTGCGTATTGGCGGGAGACGCGCTTCGCGCGTCTCCCGCCAATGCGCTCAGCTTGGTGAAAGCGGTTGAAGATCCACATCAGGCAGGTTTGCGGGAAGAAATCCACGAAATCGGTTAGGATAGATAGATGCGCGAAATTATCACATTGCAATGTCCGGCGTGCAAGAACAGGAACTACTCGACGACGAAGAACAAGAAGACGACCACGGGCCGGCTTGAGCTCTCGAAGTTCTGCAACACCTGCCGCAAGCACACCGACCACAAAGAGACGAAGTAAGACGACGCAGGGAACAGGGATCACGGAACAGGGAGCACAAGACTCCAACGTTCCTTCCCCTCCCGGCCAAACCGGGGGGAGTAAGCTCAACGGCTAAACTGTCGGTCTCCAAAACCGATCTTCTCGGTTCGAATCCGAGCTCCCCCGCCAGTTTTTCCGGCCCTCGCCGCACTCCTGCGGGGCAGAGCACGGCAGTCCGGCAACACAGCGGAGCCGGCAACACGGCAGAGTTTGCTCCGCATGAAGGTTTGAGGCAACGATACAGCGGAAGGTTCTCCGCATGAAGGTTTGAGGCAGCAAGATGGCGAAGGCAATTGCAGTAGCAGACGAGCAGAGTACCGGAATTGAGCGGTTGAAGGCGCGGCCGCGGGAGCTGATGGAGTTCCTCGAGAACGTGCGCAGCGAGATGCGCAAGGTTGTCACGCCGACGCGCGCTGAGGTGCAGTCCACCACCACGGTCGTGCTTGCGGCCGTGTTCCTCTTCGCCGCCTACTTTTTTGTGGTGGATGCCATCTTCGGCCAGAGCGTCACCCACCTGATTCAGTACCTCACCAAGCACTAGCAGCAGGCCCTCCGGTTCGCGGCGGAAAGACGGTTGCGAAGCAGAGACAGAGACAAGCAAGGCAGAGACAGACCAGTTCGATGCATCAAGAAGGCACACTCCCCATGGCGGTAGACGAGCAGACACCGGAGGCGCAGGATCCCGGCGGCGAACAGCCGGCCGAGCAGCTTGCCCCACCGATCAACGAGAACTTCAAGTGGTACATCATCCACGCCTACTCGGGCTTCGAGCGCAAGGTGCGCGAGTCGCTGGAGAGCCGTATTCAGGCATTCGGCCTGCAGAACCGCATCGGTCGCATCATGATCCCGACCGAGCCGGTCACCGAGCTGCGCAACGGCAAGAAGTACACCATCGAGCGCGTCTTTCTGCCCGGCTATGTGCTGGTGGAGATGGAACTGGACAACGACCTGTGGCACGTCATCAAGAACACGCCGCGCGTCACCGGCTTTCTTGGTACAGGCGATACGCCGGTCGCGCTCACCGAGGCCGAGGTCAGCACCATCCTCTTCCGCTCCGAGACCTCCAAGGACAAGCCGTCCAGCAAGATCAAGTTCGAGAAGGGCGAGCAGGTGCGCATCAACGAAGGCCCGTTTGCCAACTTCAACGGCACCGTCGACGACGTCAACGAAGACCGCCAGACGTTGAAGGTGATGGTCTCGATCTTCGGCCGCTCCACGCCGGTCGAGATCGAGTTCGCGAAGGTCGACAAGATGGAAGAATAGCTTTGCAGCCTGCCGATCAAGTCGCGCAGTTCGTGTGAAAGACAGTTTTGCAATACAAAATCGGCAGCCGGCCACGCGCCCGCCGCCAGAAGACGATAGAGGATTGAATCATGGCACCGAAAAAGATCACTGGATACGTCAAGCTACAGATTCTCGGCGGAAAGGCCACGCCCGCGCCGCCCGTCGGCCCAGCGCTCGGCCAGGCGCAGGTCAACATCATGGAGTTCTGCAAGCAGTTCAACGCGCGCACCTCCACGCCGGAGATGAACGGCATCACCATTCCGGTGGTCATCACGGTGTACGCGGACCGCAGCTTCAGCTTCATCACCAAGACGCCGCCCGCCGCCGTGCTGCTGCTGAAGGCCGCCGGTCTTGAGAAGGGCTCGGGCACGCCCAACAAGGAGAAGGTCGGCAAGGTCACCGAGAAGCAGATCCGCGAGATCGCCACCAAGAAGATGCCCGACCTGAACGCCAACTCGGTGGAGACGGCCTCGAAGAGCATTCGCGGCACGGCTCGCTCCATGGGCATCGAAGTCGTCGCGTAAATTTTCCGGTTAATTTCAGTAAACAGAAAGCGCGGGACCCTTCGGGGTTCCGCGTTTTTTCATGCATCACCCGATTTCGTGACTCATTTCTGACCTGGGCCACCCGCCCGGAGACAGACGGAGATTGTCGCGATGGTCAATTCCGCTCAGAACTCAGGAAGCCTGGGGACTACAAACGAGATAGCCCTCAGAGCCGCTATTTATATCAACGTGCATGAGGCGGAGGAAATGACATGCCACAGTTTGGATCGCCTTTTTCCGAGTTGGCCAACAGCAGGAAGCTCACGGACGCGGAACTCATCCGAGCAATTCGGTTCATGGTCGCCGGGGAGTACGAAGCGACTCAGATGTATATGCAGCTTGCCGAGTCAACCAACAACAAACTCGCCGTGGCAGTCCTGAAGGACATAGCGGACGAGGAACTTGTACACGCAGGCGAGTTTCTGAAGCTGTTGTACGAGCTTGCTCCCGATGAAAAGGCGCTCTATGCCAAGGGGGCTAAAGAAGTGGAAGAGATGGCGAAGGCACAACATAAGAAGAAAAAATAGGGTGCGCAGGCGCCCAAGATGGGGTTGTGGGTGGCCATCCGTCCAGAAAGTAGTAATATTTACTACTGGAGGAGCGCTATGCCCGAGATTCAAAAAGTGAGCATTGCCTTGACCGGGGAGCAGGTCACGGCGCTGAAAGCTGCGGTCGAAACCGGAGAGTATGCCACCACCAGCGAGGCCATCCGCGAGGCGTTGCGCGAGTGGCAGTGGAAGCGCGATCTGCGTGGTGAAGAGTTGAAGCGGCTTCGCCAGTCGTGGCAGGAGGGGAAGGCGAGCGGCCCGGCGGTTGCGCTCGACCTGGCCGAGACGCGCAAGGAGGCGCGACGACGGCTGAAAAAGGCCGAAGGACAGGCCGCATGAGGCCAACACTCTCCCCACCCATGTGCGATGAAACAGCGCATGAATGGGGCACCCGAATGGGGTTGTGGTTGGGCCAGTCGACTCACGACTTAGGCTTGGTCCAATCGCCCCCATATGACTCTAGTGGATGTTTTTTGATAATAACTCTAAATGGGGGTTCAAAGAATACATCTGCATCGGCATTTAATTGATTCTTGAGCACTTCATATTCAAACTCTAGTGTTACCACGCGTGTTGGCGTTGCCGATTTCGTGAAAATCCATAGTTTAGCCGCGTCTTCCGAGGTCTGTTTTAGATAGAAATTGACCCCGGAAATTACCTCAGCCTCGGTCACTTGCCCATTTACATCAATTTTCACTCTCACGCTAATTGTTTCTGATGCGTGTTCTGCTAGGGAAATAGCTGGAAACTTTGGCGCGATGGCTCGTAAGGGCATCGCTGCATTTTGGGCAATCGCATCACTACAGAACAGACAGAACAACAATAAGAGAGCCTTCTTCATATATATTTTGCCTTTCAGCTTACCTCGGTGAGTTTTTCGGTTTCGCGGGACATGGTTGCGGTGCGTTCCAGCTTGTCCCAGGCGAAGGGCTTGCCGTCGATGGCGCGCTTCAGCGTCTTGAAGAGCACGATGGAGAAGACCTGGCGGTAGGTGAAGCGCTGTATCCAGATGTGCCAGAGCAGCCATGCGTCGCCCTTGCACGCCGGGTGCTTGCGTTCCAGCGAGAAGGCCAGCGCGGAGGTGAGGAAGTCGATGACGAGGAAGGCAAGGAAGAAGGCAAGCAGCTTCTCGAAGCTGGCGGGCGATGCCGCCTCGGGATGGAAGTGTTTGTTGTAGAAATAATTGGCGACGCCGGCGAAGAACATCAGGTCGATAAAGGGCGAGAAGAGCGGAAGCAGGATCTGGAAGATGAGCGTGTTGGGCAGTGCGAAGAGGCCCATGGCGCGGCGTTTGCGGATGGCCCCGCGATGCTTGAAGATGGCCTGCAGAATGCCGAACGACCAGCGGAAGCGCTGGCGCATGAGGCCGTTCATGTTGACGGGGGCCTCGGTGAAGGCCAGGGCGCAGTCCTCGTAGATGACCCAGTAGCCCTGCTCGAGGAGGTTCATGGTGAGGTCGGCGTCTTCGGCGACGGTGTTGGTGTGGTATCCGCCGCCGGCCTTAACGGCTGAGGTGCGCCACGCGCCGATGGCCCCGGGGACGACCATGACGACGTCGAAGAGGTCGAGGGCGCGGCGCTCGAAGTTCTGGCTGGTGATGTACTCCAGCGCCTGCCAGCGCGTCCACAGGTTCACTCGGTTGCCCACCTTGGCGTTGCCCGCGACCGCGCCGATCTTCGGGTTGGCGAAGTGGCCGACCAGGTTGGTGATCGCGTCGTGTGCGATGACGCCATCGGCGTCGATGCCGACGTAGATCTCCTCGTCGGTCTGATTGAGCGCGAAGTTGAGCGCGTCGGCCTTGCCTCCGTTGGGTTTGGTCAGCACCACCAGCCGACCTGAGGCAATATCCGCCGGGTAGGCGTCGATGACGGTCTGGTAGGTGCGGTCCTTCGATCCGTCGTCGATGACGATGACGCGGATGTTCTTGTAGTTGGACATCATGACGGAGCGGACCGTGCGCACGATGACTTTTTCCTCGTTGAATGCGGGGATGAGCACGGCGACGCGCGGGGCGTACTGGGGGCCGGCGAAGTCCTTCCGTTTGCGGAAGCGGTCGATGACGGCGAAGATGCCGATGACGATGAGGCGCGCGCTCATTAGGATGTCGCCGACGAAGAAGACCGCGACCACAAAGTGGTTGAAGAAGGCCCAGACGAAGAAGGCGACCATATCCACGCGCGACTGCCAGAGTTGATGCTGGTTGAGCGATGGCATCACCTCGGTGCGGGTCTTGCCCATCAACTGCGAGACGGGAACGATGGTGTATCCGCGGTCGCGCAGCGCCTGGATGAGCACGGGAAGCGCGGCGATGGTGGCCGAGCGGTCGCCCCCGCCATCGTGCAGCAGGATGATGGAACCCTGCATCCAGGGGCGCGTCTGCATGTCGTGCATCTGCTGAAAGACGCTGTCGGTGATCTCCTGCGGAGTCTTGCGTGGATGCTCATCCCAGTCGTTGGTGTCGATCTTGTCGCCGACAATCACATAGCCCAGATTCTGAATGCGGGCCGCCGGCGCTGCCTGGTCGTTGGTGTCGGGTTCCTGGTCGATGGAGTAGGGAGGACGGAAGTAGAGCGGCTGCACGCCCAGCTCCGCGGCAAAGAGTCGTTCGGTGAGGTTCAGCTCCAGGTCCGCGCTGGGGACCGAGATTTCGCTGATGTCCGGGTGGGTGAAGGTGTGATTGCCGATCTCGTGGCCTTCGTTGTATATCCGCCGCATGACGCCGATGTTGTTCTGCGCCTCCTCGCCGATCAAGAAGAACGTCCCCACCACGTGGTACTTCTTCAGGATGTCGAGGATGAGCGGAGTCCACTTGGGATCCGGGCCGTCGTCGAAACTGAGGGCGACCTCCTTCGCGTGATAGCCGGTCTGGTCCACCTCGTAGGAGAGCGGGTAGGAGGTCATCGTCTCGCCGGTGACGGAGCGGAAGGGCAGCGGCACCGAATCGTCGTCGTCCATGGTGACGACGCGCGTGCCGGACTGCATCTTGCGCGTGATGCGCAGGATGTCTCCTTGCCCCTCGGTGTCCACGTCGTATCCGGGCTCCACATGCGCGAGGTCGATGACGGGATCGCCATGGATTGGCTTGTCCCATATCTTCCACATCGAGTTGTCCTCGGATCCCAGCCGCCAAAGGGCGAAGGTCTCGATGCCCAGCGCACGCGCCGCGCGCATCTGGTTGAGGACGGTGACCGCGTCGAGGAACCAGATCTGATGGCGGACATGCGCGTCGTCGTCGTCGTAGGCGAAGTGGACGTTGAGCGAGTCGGGGTCGAGTTCGATCTGCGCTTCGGCATCGTCGGCTGCCTGCCATGCGTCCTGGGTCGACATCTCCTGGGCCGACAGCACCTTGGGTACAAACGGCTTCGCCGGTTTGCGGTGACCCTTCGCCTGCGCGGGGGGCAGCGACATCGTCCAGTCGTAGCCATAGCTGCCCAGAGAGCAGATGATCTTCTCCTTGGGCACCGTCTTGAGCACCTCCTTGAGGTTGTCGAGAAACCAGTCCTGGGCGGCGATCGGCCCTGGAGCGCTTCCCGTCTGGTGCTGGTCGTAGTTCATCAGCAGAAGGCCGTCGGAGTGGTCCGCCATGAACTTCAGATCGAAGCTGTCGTCGCCCACCGGTGTGTTGACATACAGCTTCAGGTTGCGCGGTTGGAAGTTCTGGTAGAGCGCGGCGAGCAGCGTCATGTAGCCCGTCCGCGCCTGGTCGGGAATCTCCTCGAAGTCCAGCGAAATCCCACGGTAGCTGGGGTTGGCGGCCAGAAACTGGTCGATCTGCTGGACAAAATGCGCACGCGACGCGGCGTTCAACAGGAAATCGCTGATCGACGGCTGAAAGACGCCCTTGACCGGATCGTAGTTGTTGACCAGGGGAAAGATCTCCGTGTCTTCGCGCGCCGCCGCAATGGTGCGGGCAACCCTCCGCTCGTGGTCCACGCCATGCACTCCGGCCGCGTCCACCACGGCGAAGGCGCGATTGTCCAGGCTATACGAGGTCAGCGAGCCGTCCGGAGTCACAATGTGAATCCACTCCGGAAAGAGCAGATCGATCTGGTGGATGTGTTGCTTCAGCGAGGAGTAGCTGGCCGGATCGTCCTCCACGTAGTAAGCCGCGCGCAGGCCTTCGCCGGAGTTCAACGTCACCTCGGAGGGCTTGAGGTCGGTCTTGCGGTGCGGCGAGTGACGCGGCTTCTGCCCCGGCTTGGCCACGTCCACCTTCAGTGCGATTCGGTCGTGCTTGGGTGTCGCCAGCAGCAGCTCGGGCAGCGGCGTCATATGCAGCAGGCCAATCACAAACAGCACCCCAACCACGACGCCGAACACTGCCAGGCCGTCGAAGATTCGCCGCAGCCGCCGCCAGCGCTTGCGTTGAGGATCGAGAAAGACTTGCTGGTTCATATCTCCCTAAGGGCCGTATCCTGACTGCTTCTGCTGGACTGCACTCGCTGGACAAGTCTACAGACTCCGGCCCGCATTTCTCCGGCTGCCGGCCCGCATTTCTCCGGCGCAAGTTCGACCCATCCGCAAAGCCGCTCCTGCGCAATCGTATGCAGCCCTCCAAACATAGTCAACGCATCCCCCAACGCCCCGCACTCTTCGCAGTATGATGTTGCTAGATGAACAGAGAGCGACTCAGGTTCTGGCTTTGGGCGGCCGCGGCGCTGCTGGCCGGTCTGCTGCTGCGTCTGTGGTTTGTCGCCCACATGGCGAGGGTCGCCGGCGACAGCCTCTTTTACGGCGAAATCGCCAAGACCTGGCTGCAGCATGGAGTCTACGGCGTCACCGTAGCCGGCCCAACCCCCGGCACTATCGGGGTCCGCCCCACCCTGGCTCGCCTTCCCGGCTACCCCCTCTTTCTCGCCGCCTGTTTCCGGCTCTTTGGCGTGGAGCACTACCGCGCCGTACTCAACGTTCAGGTCGTCGCCGATCTCGTCACCTGCTGGCTGGCCGCCGCGCTCGCAGGACGCCTCTTCGGCCGCCGCGCGCAAATGATCGTCCTGTGGATCGCGGCCCTCTGTCCCTTCACCGCGAACTACGTCGCCACCGCGCTCGCCGAGACGCTTGTGTTCACCACCATTGCGCTGGCCTTCTACGCCTTCGCGCGCTGGCAGGACGCAGGCCTGGGCACCAACCGCTGGCTGTGGACCATTGCTGCCGCGCTGGCCTACTCCATTCTGCTGCGGCCGGAACAGGGCCTGCTCGCCGCCGCTGTCCTCCCGGCAATGCTCTGTCGGTCGTTGGCAACCCGCGAAGCGCGCTCCCGCCCGCTCCGTGCATCTCTGCCGGTTCTGGCCGCCGCGTTCTGCGTCGCCCTTCCGCTGCTCTTCTGGACGGCACGCAACGAACGCGTCTTCCACGTCTTTCAGCCGCTCTCCCCGCGCAACGCCAACGACCCTGGAGACCCGGTGGTTCTGCAAGGCTTCGGCCGCTGGTACTGCACCTGGGCCATCGACTTCGCCGCCATCGACCAGGTCGGCTGGGAGATGGACGGTGAACGCATCGAGCTTGCCAGCCTGCCGCCGCGCGTCTTCAGCGCCACCTCGCAATCCACCGCGGCCGACGTGCGCAACCGCACCGTGAGCCTCTTCGCCGACTACAACAAAACCCTCACCCTGACCCCGGAACTCGATGCGCGCTTCAATTCGCTCGCCGGCGAGCGCATCCACGATCACCCGGTGCTCTACTTCATTGGCCTGCCCATCGCCCGCGTCTTCGACATGGCCCTGCGCCCCCGCACCGAACTGATGCAGGTCTCCGATGAATGGTGGAGGTGGAGGGAGCACCGCGCGCAGTCGGCCTTTGCCGCCTCCTACGCCGCGCTCAACCTCGCCTTCTACGGGTTCGCCTTCGTCGGCTTCTTCGTCTGGAGGCGCCGCGCATGGCTCTCGCCCAATCCGCCCGCGACCAATCCGCCCGGCCCCGGCCCGCGCGCCTTCCGCGAACTCGCCTTCGCCATGGCCGCCAGCCTGCTGTTGCGCGCAGCCATGCTGCTCTTCATCGACAACACTGAGCCTCGTTACACGCTGGAGTTCTTCCCCGTCTTCTTCGTCTGGATCGGCGCGCTCTTCGCACCCCGCACCTCGCTCACAGCCAAAGCCCAGCCCTGACCGCTGTTCTTGCTCCTCCTCCTCGCCGGGTGCCCCACATCTCGATTCTGAGATGTGGGTTCTCTGCACACAGCCCATTGCTCAAAGCCGAATCAAAAAAATCCCTCCGCCCACCCTCAAAAACCCCAGCAAATCCGCCTGTCAAGTCCCTCGAAGCCAAATAATTCCCATAACCACCATCCCATCAACCACATATCCAATAAAAATACTTGGCATAGTAGTTATGCTCCAGCGCTTATAATTAAAGCAGTAGCAAACAAAGAGGCCCGGCCAATCAGCCGGGCCTTCGCATTTAACTGGCAACAACAAACCGTTCCGTATCAACGCATTATCAGGAATCCCAATAGAATGAAGCCTTCACAAACTCAACCCGCTGAAGCCCAATTTTCACCCATAACCGGAATGTTTAGAAGACTTTAGCCGTAACCAGTCAGCAATGAATACTTTGCCGTCCATTACACCACGCAATCACTAGATTTAATTCCACTTACGCCCAGAGGACCCCCCAGGAGGGGGGGGATGGGAGGGAGGGGAGAAAGAGAACAAATGGCGATCAAACAACGAACAAACGGCAACCCGCTCCTGCGATTGCACAAATCCGTTCATCCGATCCTTACCTCACATTCGCAGAGGACATTTACACTAAATCTATGAAGATCGTGCTCGCAGAAAAAGTCTCGCCCGCAACCCTCGCCGTCCTCCAGGAAGAGCCCGGCTGGAACGTCGTCACCGCCGATGCAATCGCCAGGCTCGGCCCCGGCGGTCTGGAGAAGGAACTCGCCGACGCCGACGCGCTGGTCGTCCGCTCCGCCGTGCAGGTGGATGCCAAGCTGCTGGAGTCCGCGCCCAAGCTGCGCGCCATCGGCCGCGCCGGCGTGGGCGTCGACAACATCGACATCGACGCGGCCACTCACTCCGGCATCGTGGTGATGAACACGCCCGGAGCAAACGCAGTCGCGGTCGCTGAACTTGCGCTTGGCCTCATGATCTCCATGGCGCGCAGCATCCCGCGCGCCAACTCCACCACCCATGCCGCCAAGTGGGAGAAGAAATCCCTGCAAGGAACCGAGCTGCGCGGCAAGACGCTGGGCATCGTCGGCCTCGGCCGCATCGGCCTCGAGGTCGCCCGCCGCGCGCGCAGCTTCGGCATGGAGTTGATCGGCTACGACCCGTTCATCGCGCCGGTCATCGCGCGCGAGAACCAGGTCGTGCTGGTGCCGCTCGACGATCTCTTCAAGCAGAGCGACTACATCACCCTGCACGTCGGCCTCACCACCCAGACCGAGGGCATGATCAACGCTTCCTCGATCAAGTTGATGAAGCCCGGCGTTCGCATCGTCAACTGCGCGCGCGGCGAGTTGATCGTCGACGAGGCGCTGGCCGAGGCCATCCAGTCGGGCCACGTCGCAGGCGCCGCGCTCGATGTCTTCCGCAAGGAGCCGCTCAAGGACTCCGCCTACTTCGCCCTCGACAACGTGCTGTTGTCGCCGCACGTCGCAGGCTCGACCGACGAGGCGCAGGAGGCGATCGGTATTCAGTTGGCCAAGGAGGTGCGCGACTACCTGAAGCTCGGCGTGGTGCAGTGCGCCGTCAACCTTCCCTCGCTCTCCCACGAGGAGTACGTCGAGATCGCGCCCTACATCGACATGGCAGAGCGGCTGGGCCTCTTCCTCTCGCACGCTACGCCGGGAAATCTGGAGAGCATCCAGATCACCTACGCCGGCCGGCTGGCGCAGGGCAAGACCGACCTGATCCGCAACGCCGCTCTCTGCGGCGTCCTCGCCAACACCGAGGGCGACTCCGAACAGAGCACCAGCGCCAACCGCATCAACGCCGCGGCCCTGGCCGAAGAGCGCGGAATCCGCATTCAGGAGGAGAAGAAGGAGGTCACCAGCGGCGGCGCGGGAAGCACTCTGAAGCTGGTGCTGCACTCGTCGGATGGTGACGTCAGCGCATCGGCAACCGTGCTGCACGGCAACTCGCCGCGCCTGCTCACCTACGATGGCATCGACATCGAAGCTGCGCTGCAAGGAACACTCCTGGTCTTCCGCAACCACGACGTTCCAGGAGTCATCGGACGAATCGGAACCATCCTCGGTGAGCATTCGGTGAACATCGCGAACTTCGCGCTGGGCCGCTCCGTCCGCTCGCAACGCATCCCGCAGGGGCAGGCGTTGGCCGTCATCCAGATCGATGTCAAGAGCCCAAGCGACGCCAACACCGCCATCGAAGCGCTGCGCAAGGTCGAGGCCATCGTCAGCGTGCGCCTGGTCGATCTGGGAAAGCTATAGGCGTTCCCAATAAGCAACTCTGGTAGTTACATGTATTTTCTGAATTCCACAATACGAAACACTGACTGTTACATATTATTCTAATTTGTAACAGTCAGTGTTTCAATAGCCTTGCACGAGTGAAATTGTGAAGGTGCTTCAAAGGAAATAGTCATGCCGCTTTACGAATACAAATGCAAGAAGTGCAAGAAGCATACGGAAAATATCCAGAAGTTCTCCGACCCTGAAATCACCATCTGTCCGCACTGCGGCGGACTGCTGGAGCGCGTCGTCTCCGCGGCGGCCATCTCCTTCAAGGGCGGCGGCTGGTTCAAAGACGGTTACAGCCACACCAAGCAAAAGTCCTCCCGCGAAAGCGAGAGTAAACCGAAGAGCGACTCCGGCGCGAAGAGAGACTCCAGCTCATCACCCGTCTCGTCCATCGAAGCCTCCGCATCATCGAGCAAAGACGCGCCGTCCGCCGCAGCGCCCGCTGCGCCCGCGCCCGCAGCATCCAGCTCAGACAAGAAATAGCCGCTAGGAAGCGCTGCCCAGCGCATCCAGTTTGCGCGTCACAAGCTCGTTGAGCAACGCGGGATTCGCCTGTCCCTTCGACAGCCGCATCACGTTGCCGACGAAGAACGCCGCCACCGTCTTCTTGCCGCCGATGTACTGCGCTACCTGCTTGGGATTGGCCGCAATCACCTCGTCGATCATCGCCTCGATCGCGCCTGCATCCGTGATCTGCTTCGGCTTGTCGCGCTGGTAGACCTCGGCGAAGTCCTTGCCCTCGGCGAAACAGGTGTCCAGCAGTTGCTTCAGCATCTTGCTCGAAAGCTCGCCCGACTCGGCGAGATCCGCGGCCTGCACAATGCCCTTGAGCGTCACCGGCGAGCTTTCCAACTCCAGGCCCGCAGCCTTCAACCGCCCAGTCAACTCGCTGGTAATCAGCGAGACGACGCGCTTGGGACTCTTCGCTTTCTTCGCCGCCTCCTCGAAGCTGTCGGCAAAGGCACGCGTCGCCGTCAGCGTCATCGCGTCCTGCTGCGTGATGTCGTATTCGGCAATCATCCGCGCGCGCCGCGCCTCGGGAAGCTCCGGCAGGGCCTTCAGAATCTCGCGCTGCCACGCCTCGCCGACGACCAGCAGGGGCAGGTCCGGCTCCGGGAAGTAGCGATAGTCGTGCGCCTGCTCCTTGGAGCGCATGGAGTAGGTCCGTCCCTCAGCGTTGTTCCACAGCCGCGACTCCTGAATGACTCGGCCGCCGCCTTCGAGCACCTCGATCTGGCGCTCGATCTCGTACTCCAGCGCGGCGCGGATGTAGCGAAAGCTGTTGACGTTCTTGACCTCGGCCTTGGTGCCATATTGTTTTGCGCCCTTGAGCATCACGCTGACGTTGGCGTCGCAGCGCAGGCTGCCCTCTTCCATGTTGCAGTCGCTGACGCCGCAGTAGAGAAGGATCTCCTTCAGCCGCGTGAGGTACTCAAAGGCCTCGTCCGGCGTACGCAGATCGGGCTCGCTGACGATCTCCGCCAGCGGCGTGCCGCAGCGGTTCAGGTCAATGTAGGTACGCGAGACCGAGTCGGCGAAGCCGTCGTGGACGCTCTTGCCCGCGTCCTCTTCCAGGTGCAGCCTCGTGATACCGATGCGCTTGGTGATCGGCGCGCCCGTCGCGTCGAAGGCCGGAACGTCGATCCAGCCGTTCTCCGCGATGGGCTTGTCGAACTGCGATATCTGGTAGCCCTTGGGCAGATCGGGATAGAAATAATTCTTGCGCGAGAAGATGCTGGTCTCGCGTATCTCGCAGTGTATGGCCTTGGCCGCTAGCACGCCCAGCTCCACCGTGCGACGATTCAGGACCGGCAGCGATCCCGGCAACCCGAGGCAGGACGGGCAGATGTGCGTATTCGGCTCACCTCCATAGCGATTGAGGCATCCGCAGAAGGCCTTGGTCGCGGTCAGCAGCTGTACATGGACCTCCAGCCCAATCACAGGCTGGTATTTGGCAAGAACCTCTGGCGTGAGTGCAGTCAAGGTAGACATAATCATCTTGATTCTAGCAACAGGGACCGTTGCAATGTCCTACAGCTTTCCGCATCTCACCTCCGTGCGCGATCTTCCTGTCACTGCGACTCCGTTCCAGCAGGTAGACTTAACCCAGCAATGATTCTGCCATTCGTCCGCGAGGTGCTTGCGGACCTTGAGAACTGTGTGCCCTTCGACCGTGTCCGCCGCCACTTGAGCGTCGGCAGCGGGCGAAGACGTGTCTCCGGCCTGACGTTCACGGCGCGGGCGCTGTACATGCCGATGTTTGTGCGCGCAGCCAACGCACCTTCGTTGATTCTGGTCGCCGACAACAAGGCAGCGGAGGCGCTGCACGCGGCGATCCTTGCAACTTGCGAGCTGACCGGCGCGCTGGCTGCGGACTCAGTCCTTCGCCTGCCCGCGCACGATGTACTGCCATTCGAGAACCTGTCGCCTCATGCGGAGATTCAGGAGGCGCGCGCTGCTACGCTGTGGAAGATCGCCAGCGGTACGGCGCGCCTCGTCATCGCGCCGGTCGAGTCGGCCTGCATGAGGCTCTTCCCGCGCGAGCACTACGCAGCGCTTGCGTTGCGCCTGAGGTGCGGCGAGGAGGTTCTGCCGGAGATGCTCGTTGAGCACCTGCTCTCGGTTGGCTACACGCGCGTCGATGTGGTGGAGATGCCGGGGCAGGTGACACTGCGCGGCGGGATTCTGGATGTCTATTCGCCAGAGATGGACCGGCCCGTGCGCGTTGAGTTCTTCGGCGACGAGATTGAATCGATGCGGCGCTTCGATCCTGAGACGCAGCGTTCGGCATCGATGCTGAACGAGGCGTTGCTGCTGCCGCTGACCGAGACTCCGGTGACTGAGAAAATTCTCGCCGCCATCAACGCGCGGCTGACGCGGAGTGGCACGGATGCGGGCGCGGCGCTGGAGGGCGGCGAAGAGCCGGTCGAGCTGCAGACGCATCTTTCCGCGAGTTCAGGCGAGGCTACGATCTTTCCCGGCTGGGAGTTCTTCGCGCCAGTAGCTCGTGCGGACACGCACGCCAATCTCACACTGCTCGACCTGCTTGGGCCAGCGACGCGCGTCTTCGTCGAAGAGCCGGCGATGGTGAAGAACCAGGGCGAGCGCTGGTGGAACAAGGTCGAGCAGCGGCACGAACGATCGGGCATTGGATCGCTGGTGCGGCCCGAAGACATCTACGTCTCGCCGTGGGACCTGGACGATCATCTGCGCAACTTCTCCGGCTGTGAGCTGGATCAGCTCGGCGCGGTCGATGTCCTCGATGCCGACCGGAGCGAGCTCTCCGAGGTGGACTTCAGCACGCGTCCCACGCAACGCTTCCACGGCAACATCCACGCGCTCGTCGAAGCCCTTCAGACCCTCATCGCACAAGACGCGCGGGTGTTGATCGCCGCGCCAAATCAGGGCGAAGTCGAGCGGCTGGCTGGGCTTTTGCAGGAGTACCAAGTGCCGTACCGGCTCGGCTCGCGCTCGCAGGCGCCGGGGAGCGAGACCGTCTACAGCGAATCGAGCTACCTCGCGGCTGACCTGCAAACGCCCGTCATCGTCCGCGCCGCCATCGCCAACGGCGTACAAGTCCTCGACCTGCGCGACGCCGATGGCCGCGCCACGGCCCGCCAGATCGTACTCTTCGGCGCAAACGATCTTATCGACGATGCCGATGTTACAGCGCGGCCTGTTGCGCGCTCAAAGTCGAAGACCTCCGCCTTCGTCTCGGACTTTCGCGACCTGGCCGTCGGCGATTACGTCGTCCACGTCGAACACGGCATCGCGCAGTATTGCGGTCTGCGCGTCATCGAAGAACCCGGTCAGCCGCCGCTGGAGCTGATGATTCTGGAGTTCGCCGACGAGGCCAAGCTCTACGTCCCTCTCACGCGACTCGACCTCATCCAGAAGTATCGCTCCAGCGAGACCGGCCCCGCGCCCGAGCGCAACAAGCTCGGCACGCAATCTTGGCAAAAGACCAAGGCACGCGTCAAAAAGGCGATGGCCGACATGAGCGCCGAGCTGATCAAGCTCTACGCCGAGCGCAAGGCCACAGTGGGCACGGCGTTTTCGCCCGACAGCAACATGCAGCGCGAGTTCGAGGACGCCTTCGACTTCAACGAGACCGACGACCAGATCACCGCCATCGCCGACATTAAGCGCGACATGGAATCGCCGCAACCCATGGACCGCCTGCTCTGCGGCGACGTCGGCTACGGCAAGACCGAGGTCGCCATGCGCGCCGCCTTCAAAGCCGTGCAGGATGGCAAGCAGGTCGCTGTGCTGACGCCGACGACCGTCCTCAGCTTCCAGCACTACGAATCCTTCAAGCGCCGCTTCAGTAACTTCCCCGTCAACGTCGAGATGATCTCCCGCTTCCGCACTGCGAAGGAGAAGACCGCGATCCTGGAGAAGGCAGCCGCGGGCAAGATCGACATCCTCATCGGCACGCACGCCGTGCTGGCGAAGAACCTCAAGTTCCAGGACCTCGGCCTGCTCGTCGTTGATGAGGAACAGCGCTTCGGCGTGCGCCACAAGGAGCGCCTCAAGCAGATGCGCGCGCAGATCGATGTGCTCGCCATGTCGGCCACGCCCATCCCGCGCACGCTGCACATGTCGCTGATCGGCCTGCGCGACATGTCCATCATCGAGACACCGCCCAAGGACCGCATGGCCATCCAGACCATCGTCGCCAAGTTCGACGAGAAGCTGGTTCGCACCGCCATCGAAATGGAGCTGGAACGCGGCGGCCAGACCTTCTTCGTCCACAACCGCGTGGAGACGATCTACGAGATCGCCGCGAAGATCCGCGAATTGGTGCCACATGCGCGGATTGCCATCGGCCACGGCCAGCTCCCCGAGGCCGAGCTGGAACGCGTCATGCTGGCCTTCATGAATCACGAGTACAACGTGCTGGTGGCGACCTCCATCATCGAGAACGGCCTCGACATTCCGCTGGCCAATACCATCATCATCAACCGCGCGGATCGTCATGGGCTGGCTGAGCTGTACCAACTACGCGGTCGCGTAGGACGCAGCAACCGCCGCGCGTATGCGTATCTCCTGATTCCGCCGGATACAGAATTGACGGAGATCGCGCGGCGTCGGCTGGCTGCGCTGAAGGAGTTCAGCGACCTCGGCGCGGGCTTCAAGATCGCCGCGCTCGATCTGGAACTGCGCGGCGCGGGAAACATGCTCGGCGGCGAACAGTCCGGCCACATCGAGGCCATCGGCTTCGAGCTATATACGACGATGCTCGAAGAGGCTGTGCGCAAGATCAAGGGCGAGGAGGAGAAGCCCGCGCACGCGGGAACCAGCATCAACCTTGGGATTTCGGTGCGCATCGACTCCAGCTACATTCCCGAGGAGAACCAGCGGCTGCGCATGTACAAGCGCATCGCCGGAGCCGAAGACCAGGCAACGCTGGCTGACGTGCGCGCTGAGCTGCAAGACCGTTACGGCGATCCGCCTGAGTCCGTGCTCAACCTGCTCGCAGCCGGAGAACTTCGCCTGCACTGCGAGCGGCTTGGCATTGCGCAGCTCGACCGCAAGCGCACACAGATCGACGTTCCCGCGACAAAGTCCGCGCCGCAGCAGAGTTACTCGCGTCGCGCGCAGCCGCAAAGAACGGTTGCGAAGACCTTTGTCGAGATGCTGCACATCCGCTTCGCTGCGGCTGCTGCGGATACAACGCAGCAGGACAGCTCGTCGCTGGCTCACGCAACGGTCGATCCTGCGGCGATGATGAAGCTGGTGAGCCGCAACGCCAAGCGCGGCGCGCAGTTTACAGCGCAGGGCGTTCTTCGCTGGCCGCTGACTTCGGCGAAGGCTGAAGACGTGATCGCAGAGACGCGCAGCCTGCTGGAAGCGCTCAGCCCGCAATAATTGCGTCTCATGCAGCGAAAGATCCAACGCTTCAAAGCTTGCCGCTGAAGCTGTGAATCAGGCGGCGATCGCGTTTTGTCGGTCTGCCAGAAGGCGACGCGGCTGCGATTGGAGCGAGAAGACGACGCTCTTCGGAGGCTTTTCGGCGAAGTTCGACGCTTTCTGGCGTCTCGCGGTAGAGCGCCTGCGCGATTGCGGCTGAACCGCGCTGATGACTGAGCGCGAGAACTTCGATTTCGTACTCGGCGGCGGCGTTTTTGATCTGCAACCGGTCGCCAACGCGCACTTCGCGAGCAGGTTTTGCGCGCTGGCCGTTGGACTCGATTCGGCCCATCTCGCAGGCCTTCGACGCTAACTCACGCGTTTTGAAGAAGCGCGCCGCCCAAAGCCATTTATCGATCCGCGTTCCGTCCATGCGGATATTCTACTTTGCCCCGTGGAGGGGGGTGTATGGGTACCTGATAAAATCTCCCAAATCAATCTGTTACGCGATTTTTCCGATAACATCTTCATTCCATTGATCTTATAGCTATCAATAAGCAAAATAAGGAGTTACGGGCGACGCCGGATCGCGGTGATGGCTGGGATGGCGAGACGCGTTCCCTCCCGATCCACTGCTTCTATTATAGCAGTTTGGGGCGGCGAGTTTCCGGGTTTATCTCGTTTTGATGGAGTGAGTTGAGAGATTTTTCTTGACAGGGTTCAAGCGGCAAAGGCTTAACACCGATCTACACCGATGAGACCGATCAAAAGCAAGGGAGAGCGGTTCGCGCGGGGCGCGAATGCACCCTCATCGCATGAGACAAAGGCGCGATGAATGGGGCACCCGGTATATGGCACGCCTACGTTTTCGTGTTCCATAATTTCTTCATGAATTGTCGTGCTTCCGAAAGCTCCGACGACGCCAGGTCCTTGGTCTCAAGTACCGCTTGAACCCATTTCGGACCGTGTTTTCCAACAGACTTGCAGAATCCCTCCACTTCACCGACAGGAACGATCCACAGACCACATTGACTGCATAACTCATGAAGCCGGTCGAACTGCTGCGTCGACTCGCCCGCTGGTATTGCGGTCCGCCCCGCTTCTTTTAGCGCATCCCACGGCGAAGCCTTACGAAGTATCGCTTTTATTCCTTCGCCGAGAGCACTGGGGAACGATCCGGTCTGTTCGTTTCCTGCACCCTTCAGGATTTCGCCGATTTCTCTGACTACGACCCGGCAGTCAAGCCAAAACATACGTTTTTCTATTGTGTCTTTGAGTGGCTTTGCCAGAGCAGAGATACTATTCCAGTTACCGTTCAATGATTTCACGAGACGTTCGAACACAGCCAGATCGTTCAGGACATCAATGTCGGCGATCACATCAACATCGACATCAAGAGAAACCAATGTCTCTGCCAGAGATGCCATTCTATGTTTCCCTGCGGCTTGAGTGAACAACACATCCGGATACAGTCCACCATGTACTTCTGCAAGATCGAGAATTCCGTTGTAGAACATGCAGTCACAATCTGACTCGCAGATGATTACTCTTGAATGAAATAAACCGGATAATACCGATGTGTATTTCATCACGGAGTCAGTTCTTATTGCCTCCGTGTGTGTCTTATCAAGTAACTTAGCTTTATTTACTGTACCATCGCGTTGAATACGGATAATCTTTAGGTTGGTAGGTGCGACGTTAAGCAGACCCTGAAGCACATCCTGACTATGTGTAGCAATGAATAACTGGGTGCCTTCGCGGTGCTCCTTAGCGAGAAACTCTCCGACCAAACGTGCCTGCGGCGGATGCAGGAATGCTTCTGGCTCGTCAAGCAATATAATCGACGGCATGACACGCACCATCGTATTCAGCATGACCGTGGCGAAGCTTCGCATACCATCGCCTTGACTTGTTAGTGACACTGTCGCTTCCAAGAGTCTCTCGTTGTAGCTGACAGCAAGCCGGTCCTCATCAGGTTGGCGTGTTGGCCGCTGGCCTACCAGTAGTGGCCATTCCGAACCTCCCATACGATACAGAACCAGATCCTCGCCGAATGCTTGCTCGAATAGCCTGCTGATCTTCTCTTCTAGGTCAACATTCAAATAAAGAAAATGGATAGGCTCAGTCGGAACTCCTTCCAGAAGCGGGATACCGCGACTGGGATTGCTTCCTGTGATCCTATCCTCCGTCGCAACTAGGTAGCAAAATACGTTGCCGAGAAAGCCTAATTCGCGGCTCCAACAATGATCGACGATGGTGTCCCTAATCCCTATTCCGCCGCCATGGTAGTCGTTCCCGATGGTTTTGCAGTTTGCTTGTAGAAAGCGGTGTACCTCACTGATAGTTCCAGTCCGAACTATCGATGTCGATGTCACTACCTTTTGACCTTTTTCTGAGATCACGTAATTCTTCAGCTCCCGCAGGGCTGCGCTCTTGCCGGCGTTATTAGGACCTACGATAACGACAATGTCATTCGGGCTGAGGTCGATTCTCGTGCCATCCGAGAAAGTGAGGTACTCAACCGCGACTCGCGGTCTGTTCGTTTGCTCTGTCGACACTTGATCCATTTCTGCTCCTGCGGTCAGGGGTAAATGCGGTTGAGGGTGCGGGGGAAGGGGATGGTTTCGCGGACGTGGTCTAGGCCGCAGATCCAGGCGACGGCGCGCTCGATGCCCATGCCGAAGCCGGAGTGGGGGACGGAGCCGTAGCGGCGGAGGTCGAGGTACCACTCGAAGGCGGCGAGCGGGAGGTTGTGTTCGAGGATGCGAGCGCGGAGGAGGTCGTAGGAGTCGACGCGCTGCGAGCCGCCGATGATCTCGCCGTAGCCCTCGGGCGCGAGGACGTCGACGCAGAGGGCCTTGGTGGGATCGGCCGGGTCGGGCTGCATGTAGAAGGCCTTGGAGGCGGCGGGGTAGCGGTGAATCATGACGGGCTTATCGAATTGGGAGGAGATGTAGGTCTCGTCGGGCGAGCCGAGGTCGTCGCCGTAGATGTGGGGGGCTTCGAGCTTGCCCTCGGCGAAGGCGCGCTCGAGCATCTGGTGGGCTTCGTCGTAGGAGAGGCGGGGGAATAACCCACCCATCGCAGAAGGCGCGATGGGTGGGGCACCCGGGTCCGTGGTTGAAAAGGTTCCGGCGGTAGTGGCTGGGCGAGCTTCGTCGGGGTCCTTCACTTCGTTCAGGATGACGGCTTCAATATTTGATGGGCTTGCGTTTGGCGTTTGCGGCGCTTCGGGCGAAATGCGGGGATTCTTCCCCTTCACTTCGTTCAGGGTCAGAATGACAACAGGTGATGGAGTGGCGGGGGCGATGACGGCTTCGAGCTTGGCGATGTCGCGGCCGATGACTTTGAGGTCGGCGCGGTGGCGGGCGAGGACCGTGGTGACGATGTGGGTGAGGAAGGCTTCGGCGAGCTGCATGTCGCCTTCGAGGTCCATGAAGGCGACCTCGGGCTCGATCATCCAGAACTCGGTGAGGTGGCGGCGCGTCTTCGACTTCTCCGCGCGGAAGGTGGGGCCGAAGCTGTAGACCTTGCCGAGAGCGAGCGCGGTGGCTTCGATGTAGAGCTGGCCGGACTGGGTGAGGAATGCCGGGTCGCCGAAGTAGTCCAGCTCGAAGAGGGTGCTGGTGCCCTCGCAGGCGGCGGGCGTGAGGATGGGCGGGTCGGTGCGGACGAAGCCGTTGGTGTCGAAATATTCCTGCGCGGCGCGCATGATGGTGGCGCGGATGCGCAGGATGGCGGACTGGCGCGGGGTGCGCATCCAGAGGTGGCGATGCTCCATGAGGAAGTCGGTGCCGTGCTCCTTGTGCGAGATGGGGAAGGGGTCGGAGGCGGGGACGAGGTGGACGATTTCGAGGTTGGCGACATCGAGCTCGAAGCCGGAGGGGGCGCGCGCGTCGGCGCGGACGCTGCCGGTAACGATGACGGAGGACTCCTGGGTGAGGGACTTGACGCGCTCGAAGACTTCTTCGGAGACGGCGGCCTTGGGCACGATGCCCTGGATGGTTCCCGTGCCGTCGCGGAAGATGGGGAAGAGCAGCTTGCCGCTCTGGCGCATGTTGTAGAGCCAACCGCGGAGGGTGACGGTGTCGCCGACATGCGCGGCGAGGGAGGCGATGGTGGCGACGGGGGGATTTGTAACGGATTTTGTTGCTAATTCACTCATAAGGCGCTCATTAAGATCAATTTCGGTTACATATTCTGCGAAGTGCGCGTGGATTGCTGGTTTGCGAGAGTTCGGAAAGCAGCTTCTGCCTTGCGCGTGACGGATTCGGCGGGCTCGTCGCGTTCGCCTGCAATCTCCAGGATGCCGGGCGTGGCGGCGGGGCGCGTGGCGAGCGCGGAGGTGACGGCGGGCCAGTCGATGGCGCCAAGGCCGGGCCAGAGGTGCTCGTCCTTGTTGTCTACAGTGTTGCTGAGGGCTCCGACGTGCGCGAAGGCGCCGTGGTTGTCGTGCAGATGCACCTGGGCGATGCGCGAGCCGAGGAGTTCGACGGCTGAACCCACCCATGGCGATGAAGCTGCCATGGATGGGGCACCCGAGTCTGCTCCCGGGTCTGAGGCGGTCGAGGCGTTCTGTGCGAGGTGGAGATGGCCGATGTCGAGGCAGACGCCGACCGTGTCGAAGTGGCCGGTCTTGAGGATGGCGAGCAGGTGCTCCGGCGTGGCGACGTCGTTCTGCAAATTTTGCAGCAGCAGGCGGACGCCGAGCGGCGCGGCGAAGGCTTTGAGGTGCTCGATGGCGGTGAGCGAGTGCTCGATGGCGGACTCGTCCCAGACGGCGTCCTTGAGGCCGAGGTGGAGGACGACGGCGGTGAAGGGGACCTGCTCGGCGGACTCGATGGCGCGCTTGACCTCGTCCATGGCGGCGATGCGGTGGGACTTCTCGATGGCGATCAGGTTGAGGCTGGGCGCGACGTGGCGCGACCATTGGGCCGCGTCCGCGCTGCTGAAATCGCGCCCGCCCTCGGAGAGGAGATAGATGGGCTGATGCAGCACGGCGCGCACATCGTTGGAGCGGAACCAGGCGGCGAGCTCGCGCACGGCGGGCGCATCGGTGTAGTCGAAGTGGTGGCGCGCGGCGAAGACTTCGATTGTCTGCGCGCCGGCGGCGGCGAGGGCGTCCAGCAGACCGGAGTGCAGGCGCTGCTGGAAGAAGACGTAGGTGGAGATTCCGGGTTGCATTGCTGTTAAAGGTACAGCAGCGACGCGCAGACCGTGAATCCGCGCGGATTAATATCCGGCGGCCTTGCCGAATCTGTGGCGCTGGTCGTCGGTGCCGAGGAGGGTGCCGGTGCTGGGTCGAGGCAGATCATCTCGCTATCGCCCCAGACGCCGGGGGCTTTTCTCGTCGGCCTGGTTGATGCGGCTGACCGCGTAGCCGGTGGCTTTGAGGGCGTCGAGAACGGGCAGCAGAAATGCCTTCTCCATCGCCACTGCATGAATGGACATAGAATAATTCGATGGCTACGCGTGTCTGTTCTTACTCGAAGATCAACCTGGGGCTGGCGATTGGGCCGGTACGGCCGGATGGCTTTCATGAACTGGCAACGCTGTATCAGACGCTGGGGCTGCACGACGTGGTGACGGTTACGGCTAAGCCCACATCTCAGAGGTGCACGCCGGTCGATCCCATGTCTCAAAATCGAGACATGGGGCGCCCGGCGCCAGGTTCGAGGTTCGAGGTTCGAGGTTCGAGGGAAGACGAGAAGCGCGCGGATGCGGGGCGGCCGGACCTGGCGCAGTCGAAGATAACGCTGACGACGAACCATGCGCAGGTTCCGACCGACGCGCGCAATACGGCGTGGAAGATGGTGGAGCTGGCGCTCAAGCGGGCGGGTGTGGCCGCCGAGGTTGCGATCCACATCGAGAAGAACCTGCCGGTGCAGGGCGGGCTGGGGGCGGGTTCGGCGAACGCGGCGGCGGCGCTGATCGGGCTGGAGCATGAGCTGGGGATTGTGTTGCCGGAGGCAGAGCGGATGGAGCTGGCCGCTGAGGTTGGCTCGGACGTGCCGCTGTTCCTGCTGGGCGGCGCGGTGATGGGGATGGGGCGCGGCGAGTGCGTCGAGGCGATGCCAGACCTGCCGGCGACATGGTGCGTGGTGGCAGTGCCGGAGGTGGGTGTATCGACGCCGCAGGCGTTCGAGGATTGGGATGCACTGTGCGCGGCAAATGCGGCAGCGACGGTCGTCGATCCCACATCTCAGAAGCGAGATGTGGGGTACCCAGATTTGACTTCCCCTTCACAACCCGATAGGCTAGAGGAGTTGAGTCACGTTTACGCAACTGTTCTTGGGGATGGCCCTGCGGATTTGGGGTTTATTCCCGAGACAGAGCAAACGCCTGACACATCCGGTATCGTTCGTGGCCGCAGCCCTGAGAGAAATCAGGCTGGTTCTGGAGACGAGGTTCCTGAGTGCGCAGACCGGCACGGGGAGCAGAATCCAGAGCAATGCAGCACATGGAACGGTCTGGCCGAGAACACCCTTCTCGCGCTTGTCCGCACCGGGATCGAAAACGACTTTGAATTGGTCGTCTTTCCTCAGTATCCCCTCCTGCGTGAAATCAAGCGTTTATTGATGGGAACTCCGGCTGGCGTGTCTTCGGATGCTTTTTCCGAAGCCCGTCCGGGCGATTCGAGCGGCACTGCGTACTACGCGGCGCTCTCGGGTTCAGGCTCGGCTCTGTTTGGACTTTACCGGTCCGAGGCAGACGCAAGGGCGGCTCAACAACGCGTTCAGGCTTCCGGCTGCATGGCCATCCTTACGGAGACCTTGCCCCGACAAGAGTACTGGCGCAGAATGTTCGCAGAGTGATGATTACCGGGTGGGAACACCGGTGACCGTACTGGGCGATCGACTAACGGTAGGTCAAGTGCCTTTGACGCACTCAGTCCAGGTTCGAATCCTGGTCGCCCAGCCAAACAAGTCGACGCACAGGACGAGGAGAGCGAACGAAGGGTCCGCGCGGGCCAAGTGCAAGCGCAGACGATCGGCTGAGTTGGCCGGCAACTGGCGCAAGTCAGCGGCTAGCGCAGGCGAGCAACTTAGGGTTCTTTGGCGGCAGCAACATGCCGCGGAAGTTGGACGGTTTTTGAGATTTTGCAGAGCGCGCCGAACTGGGCGCGAATGTAGAGATTCAGAAGCAGAAGTTTGAAGGGCCGAGTCTGATATTTCGCAGGGCGAAGTAGCGACGCAAAACAAGGCGCCGTAAGACGTAAAGCAGCAGGAGCTATCAAGGTCAACCAACCTGGAGGGTTTCGACGTGAACAACCAAACCACGACTGCGGTTCTTTCCCCTATTTCAGGGCAGGCTGAGGAGCCAGAAAACAATTCCCAGCCTGCACCAAAGCCATCCCCGGATGGAGCGAAATCCGATGCGGCAAAGGCCGCAGCGGATGGAGCAAAGACGGCACCGGAGCGGAAGCGCTCTCCCAAGCTGAGTGAAGACAAGCGCTTCAAGATTTTCTGCGGATCGGCCAATCGCCCTCTGAGCGAGGAGATCTGCAAGTTTGTCGGCGTGCCGCTGGGCGAGTGCAAGCTGCAGCGCTTCGCCGACGGCGAGGTTTACTTTCAGTTGCTGGAGAACGTTCGCGGCGTGGATGTGTTTCTGGTACAGCCCACATGCCACCCCGTGGATGATCAT
>Ga0224554_1000748_pt1 | contig 24740 bp, 25 predicted proteins | sample 714S22024metaG_FD_180666 | JGI IMG/M metagenome (GOLD analysis project Ga0224554, IMG submission 180666) | Peat soil microbial communities from Stordalen Mire, Sweden - 717 S2 20-24 | ecosystem: Environmental > Terrestrial > Soil > Wetlands > Peat | place: Sweden: Norrbotten County, Stordalen...
CGTAGGCGACGGAGCCGCCCGACATGAGGAGTCGGATGAACAACGCGCAGTCCTCACCTGCGTGCGTAGGACTCCCTCCTCCCAGCGCCGGGTCCGAGCCGCCAAGGCCCCGGAGGACTTCCGTACGGAACGCCATGTTGCAACCGGTGCCGTACTCCCCGGTGGCGTAGACCGAGGCCAGCGTGTCAGCCTCCCCCTCGCTATGGCGTACGACCTCGAAGCGTTCTCTCCTGAACACTCCAGCCCCGGGCGAGGCCAGTTCGAACCTGAGCGGCTTGCAGCAACGGCTCGTCGATCGCCCAGATTGTTCGAACCACAACTGCGCCGGAGTCTCGAGCTCCGTTGGGATAACGAGCCCGCACACCGCGTCGACCCCAGGTGACGCCAACCTACCTCCAAGCACGCGTAGCCAGTTGCGATCGACCTCGTCGTCGTCGTCGGTGAATGCGACGATCTCACCCGTAGCGGCCCACAGACCGCGGTTTCGTGCCACGGAGAGGCCGGGTCGGCGCTCGGCCAGCACCCGTACGCGCGGCAGGGACGCTATTGCGGCCAGCACTTGGTCGTTGACGCCGCTCGATCGCCGATTGTCGATGACGAGTATCTCGTATTCCGGGTAGTCCAGCTCGCCGAGCCGCTCGACCGCCGTCCTGAGCTGCTCCGGTCGACCGACGTTCGTCGCAACGATGACCGATGCCCTGGGCAGCGCGACCTCCGAGTTCGTGCTGCATACATTGAGATCAAATGCCTCGCCGAGAGACTCGCGAAGGTGGCTCTCCAGGTCATCTGCACGAAGAGTCTCGGAGCTGACGGGGATCGTGGCGATGCCGACTGGGCGGTCGCCGCGCATCGCGAGGACCCAGACCGCCTTGTACGTGCCCCCTGACGGATGTCGCAAGTCGAGATCAGCAAGCGGCCGTGCGACGTCGACGATGACAATCCGCACGGGCGCAGATACCGACGGGGCCCGGCGGCAGTTTCTGATGAGCAGGCCACGGAGCGTGACCTTGTCGGGACTAGTCTCTTTTCGCGCGGTCAAGGGTCAGCCACGATCGAGGTAACAGGTCACGGGCATCAAAATCGCTCGACGTAAACCAAGGACGCGCCGCTAATGAAGCCTGCCCACCAGCTCAAGGTCTTGCTCCCCGCTACCAGGCCGTCCGCCCTAGAAAGTAGAGGCGTTACCTCGAGCGGCGCGGCACCCCGCAGAGGTGCAATAGGCACTAAGTCCGCAGTCCCTGAGAACTCCTGGAGGACGGCATCAAACGAACACGTCCCCGTGGACACGCCCATAGCTAGAGGATAGCCACTTCCGGGATCAAGGCGTTAGTCGAAGGTGGCAACGCCGTGGTCATGGTGCAGACGCTCGAAGCCCAAGAAGACGAAGCCCTCCTGCCCTCGGCGGAGGCAGGTGATCCTGGTCTTGTCGGGGTGCAGTCGCAGCCCGAGCGGTTCCAGGATCACCTCGATCCGGGTCTTGGCCGCCTCGGCCCCGACCCGCGTCGGGGCGAGCACGAGGAAGTCGTCACAGTACCTGACCAGCATCCCCATCCCCCGGCCTCCTCGACTCCACGCCTCATCGAACACGTGGTGTTGACGATCACGGAATTGCACACGCATAGGCCGCAAACGATCAAGTACTTCCCACCCCCTCGATCTGCCGGAGAGGAGGCCTAGCCGGCCGGAAAGGCCCGGCGCAACTTCACCGATCCCGAGTCGCCCATCATGAAGACCGCCGACGGGTCGTTTCACTAGGCGTACAACGCCCAAGCAGTCGTCGACGAGAAGAGCCAGGTCGTCCTCGCCTGTTTGGTTGCCCAACAAGTTACCGATGTCAACCAACTGACCGCGATGATCGAGGCGATGGGAAGCCACCTCGCACGCGCCGGGGTCGAGGATCGCCCGAAGGTGCTGCTAGCCGATGCCGGCTACTGCTCGAAAGACAACCTCGAAACACTTGCCGAGGACGACCTCGACGCACTTGTCGCCACGGGCCGCTGAGCCAGGACGAGCGACTCACGGCCGCACCGAGAGGGCGCATCCCGAAGAACGCGGCAGCCAAGCAACGTATGGCAAGGCGCCTCCGCACCAAGGCCGGACGAGCCGACTACGCCCGGTGAGGAGCGATCGTCAAACCGGTATTCGGCCAGATGAAGGTCCGACAGCACGCAGGTCACCTCCGCCTGCGTGGGCTTGATGGAGCACGGGGCGAATGGACGCTGCACCTCGTTTGCCACAACCTGCGAAAGCTCGCCAACGCGGGCGGATCGGCCGCGATCGCGACAGGGTGAGAGGCGCGGAGCACCCTCGCATGCTCAGCTCGGACGCCTCGTAACCAACGCGAGGCTGCGACCACCGGTCAGGGTTCGCTATCTGCCTCATCGAGCTTCGAAACGGGGCTGCTTTCCGGTTCGGACCCACGCACCTAGTTTTCGACAGTCCCGATGATCGTGCCCAGTAGGCCATCGAGGACCCGGGCCGACCTCGTGACGGTCATCGAGGAAGCGTCCTCAGCACCTGCCTTGGCGAGGCGCACCCGTTCGGTCTCATTCGACAGGAGTCGAATCACCGCAGCCGCCACAGCCATCGGGTCCCCAACAGGGCTGAGCAGTCCGTTGCGCCCGTCGACAAGGAAGTCCTCTGTGCCGCCGTTACGGGTAGACACAACGGCCGCACCACACGCCATTGCTTCAGCGGCAGGCAGGCCCCACCCTTCGTAGCGGCTGGTGAGCATGAACACAGAACAGCGGTTGTAGAGCTGCCGCAGGCCAGAGTTACTAAGTTGGCCGAGGCTCTGGACACTCGGCGGGACGGGTTGTCCTTTCGGGTTGCCGAAACACAGGATCGTCACGTCTGGTGCTGCGGCAAAGATCGCTTCGGCTGCGGCGAACGCGGTCTTCATATCCTTCGATGTTTCCGAACGCAGAGGGAAAGCGACTACTGGTTGGCGGTCTTCGATTGGGACATCGATTCCGAAGTCACCGTCCGCCAGCCCCGCCGGTACGGTGGCATACGGCTCACTTCCAATCTCCCGAAGCATGTCGGCGACCACGGAGGAGGTGGCAATCCGGTAGATGTCTGGTCGGCTGAGGGCGGCCCTCATCATGGAACGCCTGTTGGGATATTCCATCCAGAACTCGTAGTCATAAACGATTTGGGTGTGGCTCCCCTGGAGGGATCACATCCTGACGTGTTTGCCCTGGTCGGGTAGCTGAACGAGAATCCTGCTGCGGCTGAACCCCTGCAAATCCACCACCTTTCGGCCCTGGCGGGCGAGAATCTGGCAGTGAACCACTGCCAGTAAGGAGGTGTAGGGTATGAGCTGTGCCGTCGAGAGGTGCCGTGCGGGTGCCAAAGATGCTGCGGGGGACCGTCGTTACCCACCGGCGCCGGTGCGGGAAGCCGAACTGCCGCTGCGCGGACGGGGAGGTGCTCCACGAGCGGGTGGTGCTCAGCTACTCCGAGGCGAGCCGGACGAGGTTCGTGACACTCCCCAAGGAGGTGGTCGAGCCGGTGCGCCTGGCGACGGCGCGCTACCGGCGGGCGCGCACCCGCCTCGAGACGGAGGGGAACTCAGGGCTCAAGGCGCTCATGAGCAGTCTCAGGTCCCGTCCCTGAGCGAGGACGCCGACGCCTTCTCGGCCTCGCATGCCCTCTACGAGGGGCTCGTCGGCTTCCTGCGCGGCAGCGAGGCCACCGGTCTCGCCCACGAGGACCTCGAGAGCCGTCTCGAACTCGCCGGGCGGGAGCTCTGCCGCCAGCTCCTCCAGGACCACCTCGACGTGCGTGCGGCGCGCGAGGTACGCGCCGAGGCGGTGACCGACGCCGAGGGTGCCTGCCACAACGCCGTCGAGCGCGGCCATGCCCGTCACCTCGGGACGATCTTCGGCGAAGTCGCCGTCACCCGCCTCGCCTACCGGGCAAAGGGAACGGAGAACCTCTATCCCGCCGATGCGGTGCTGAACCTGCCGAGCGAGCTCCACTCCCATGGCCTTCGGGAGCGCTGCGCGATCGAGGCGTCCCGGGGCAGCTACGAGGAGGCAAAGGCGGCGATCGAACGAGCTACTGGGATCGGTCTCGGCAAGCGTCAAGTCGAAGAGCTGACCCGTCGCGCCGCAAGAGACGTCGACGCCTTCTACCACAACCTGGGGCGCGAGCCCGCCGAGGAGTCCGACGCGCTCGTCATCTCTGCCGATGGCAAGGGGATCGTCATGCGACCTGACGCGCTTCGCCCGGCGACCAAGAAGGCCGCGCAAGCAACAGCCCACAAGCTGAAGACCCGCTTGTCGAAGGGCGAGAAGCGCGACCGTAAACGGGTCGCTGAGCTCGCTGCGGTCTACGACGTCGCACCCGTAGTTCGCACACCGGCCGACATCTTGTGCCCCAGCGAGGACGGCTCCAAGCCACCCGCCCCCGAGGCCAAGGCGAAGTGGCTCACCGCGAGCGTCGTAGAAGACGCCCAGCAGGTGATCGCCGAGGCGTTCACAGAGGCCCTCCGACGCGACCCCGAGCACAACAGGCCCTGGGTGGCTCTCGTCGATGGGGCCAACCACCAGATCAACGCGGTGCGGGCCGAGGCCAAAGCGCACGGCGTCACGATCCACATCGTCGTTGATCTCGTGCACGTCCTCGAATACCTGTGGGACTCGGCCTGGAGCTTCTTCGAAGAGGGCGATACTGGCGCCGAGGCCTTCGTGGCCGAGAAGGCATTGGCGGTGCTCGAGGGAAAAGCCGGCATCGTCGCCGGGGCGATCCGCCGCAAGGCGACCGCGCTCAGGCTCGACGCATCACAGCGCAAGAAGGCCGACGAGTGCGCCCGCTACCTCAAGAACAAGGCACCCTACCTCGACTACCCCACCGCCCTGGCCCGAGGATGGCCAATCGCGACGGGAGTGATTGAAGGGGCGGTTCGCCACATCGTCCGTGACAGGTTCGACATCACCGGAGCCCGGTGGTCACTCGACGGTGCCGAGGCGATGCTCAAGCTTCGGGCAGTCCGCGCGAACGGGGACTGGTCGGCGTACTGGCGCTACCACCTCACCCACCAGCGCGAGCGGGTACACGCAGCCCGCTATGCCGCCGGTGTCATCCCCCAAGCGGCGTGATCACTCCCTCCAGGGGAGCCACACCCGTTTGAATTTGATATAGTTGCACAAGAGGAGGGCTGTTGGAATGTCAAAGGAGGGCAGGCCCCGCTCCAGCCTTGTATCCAATCCTGGTTCCCCGGCGTCGGCCAAAAACCGAACGTTTCAACGCTCACTCATTTCTTTCAAACCTCCCCCGACAACAATATTCTTTATATGGGTATTGAGTTAAGGGTTGCACAGTTTCCTTACAACTGGCTAGTTAACTTGGACGACTGGGTCGACAAAGTTGCCGACCTAAATGGTTAGTTAGCGGCGCGCCGACGATTGTTTCGATCGATTATCAGGAGAGGTAGGGAGTCGGATGGAATACGACCGACCGACTGCTCGGTGGACCGCCGTGAGAGGTTTGCTACTAGCCTTATTAGCTGTGATTGGTGTCGGGCTTGCCTCTTGCGGCGGAAACAATGCAGGTACTGTTGGTACTTGCGGAACCCTACGGGATTGCCGATCTATGGTACAGCCTGCAAGTGGCAGAGCGCTACTAGATGTCCCGTGCAAGAAGAGTCTCCACCTTGTAAGTGGGTTCATCTATAACCAAGGCCAGAGAAATTGGAGCTTGTCCCTCTACTTTGTCGACAAGAGCGCCGCAGTGGCAGAGTTGCGTGCCTCGACTACGTCGACACTTCAGGTTATCGTTAGACAGCGATCAGCCGTGGGGCTAGTGATAAGGAGGGTTGGCACTCGTAACCCAATGTTCAAGACTGTGGAGGTGTCGGGGCGTATAGTGACGTACGAATACGATCCACCAGAGGTTGCAGGGCAACGAACGGTTCTAGCGTACTATGAACCGGACAGGTTTCTTTACGAGCTAAGTACGAGCTTCAGAGAGGTTGCTTGGCCGAGAGAGTTGCCTATTGCTCGAGCGTTCGTACTTGGCTCGGTGACGTCCCTTGGGCGTTGTGCGACTTGATGTCCCGCGTCAAGATTGTTGGACTGAGCTCTTCAGAATAGTTCTTAGCTATCGCCGCATTCGGAGTGTTGGCGAGGGCTAGGCCCAGGAGGCGAAAGGTCCATTGCCCAGAGAGAGGGTGGCGTCGCAGAACACGATCGGCACGTTCAGGTAGCGGACTTGGAGGGCTCCGAGGAGATCGTGAAGGGTCCAAAGGGGTGAACTCCGCAATCGCAACGGATAGCTCACTGATGTTCGTCGGCTTGGGGAGAACAGCCGGAGACCGCCTGCGGTCAAGGTGGACGAACGGCCGGTGCTGACACCAGAACAAGCCAGGCAGCTGTTTGACGCTCTTCGCGACGACAGGCTGTTGCCTCTCTACCTGGTGACCATCCACACAGGTCTACGTCAAGGAGAGTTGTTGGCGCTCAGGTGGTCCGATGTCGACCTCGAAGCCGGCACTCTCACCGTCACCGGCACGCTCGATCGCAAGATCAGGCAACGCACCGACCCGAAGACCGGCAAGTCTCGCCGCATTGTGCCGCTCACCCCGCAGGCCATGGAGGCTTTGCAGGTTCACCAAGTTCGCCAGAACTTGGAAGGGACCCAAGGAAGCGACGATCTTGTCTTCAGAGTGCGCGGGGCACGGCCCACCACCAGGACGCGTCAGTTCGGCTGGCGGTTCTCTGCACGCGGGGTTCTGCAGCGGAGGAATCTGATCGAGCCGCAGAGCGACAGTGTTCTCTGTGCACGCATGCACGAACAGAGAACACCGCTGGTAACATTGCGCACATGACAGGCGCGTTCAAAACCGAGCTCCTCGCTGCACTCGACGCCGACCTCGTCGATCTCGGCCTCGACGTATCGCCCGATCTCCCTTTCGAAGTCGCCGCTACTTCCAGCTACGGTCGACCTGACGCGGTCATTACCGTAAACGGGCAGCGCGTCGTGGTTGAGATAAAGGCCGCAGTCACCGAGACGGACGCCGAGCAGCTCGTACAGTACGCGAGCGGACTCTCCGATCCAATGCTCGTAGTCTCTCGGCGGATCGCGGACGGCGCACGCCGGCGATTTTCCGTCGCCGGGGTCGGTTACCTCGATGGGCGGGGTCATCTGCGTCTTGTGGTCCCCGGCGTGTTCGTCGACACCGACGTCGAGCCGATGATTGGGTCCGGCGAACTATTGCCGCCCTTCGAGGGTGAGGTTGCGAAGGAGGTGGCGATCGCCATCCTTAATGAGCCCAGCGTCAACCACGGGCCGCGCTCCCTAGCCCGGAAAATTGGTCGAGTTCCGAGCGCCGTCACTGGAGCGCTTGCTCGTCTCCGGACCAACAATCTCTTGACGAGTGCGAACGAACCAATGGTGCCGGAACTCTTCTGGGCACTCGCCGGCATATGGCGTCGAGGCCGCACGCCACTCGCGAACGAGCCAGAGCCGGGGATGGCCAGCCAGAACAAGCTTCTCCAGCTCGGGTTGCACGAAGATGTGGGTTGGGCGTTGACGGACACGTTGGCCGCCCAGGCGTGGGGGATGCCGGTCGTGGTTAGCCCGAACTATCCTCCAGATTTCTACGTTCCGTCGATCATCGCCCTCCAGCGCGCAACCGCGCAGCTAGGCCGCGCCGACGACCCGGACTCTCGTGCATGCACGGTCGCTGTCGCGCCTGTGCCGCTCGTGTGCAGATGGCGCGAGGGCGAGCTCGGCACGCACTGGCAAGTCGCGAATCACATCGTGGTCGCGCTGGACATCGCACAAGACGAGTCTCGCGGTCGTGAGCTTCTCGACCGATGGGTCCCTCCCGAGGGCATCCTCCGTGTCTGGTGATCAGACTCCGCCAGAGATAGTGCTCTTAAGGGACGGGGAGAGTGGTCGCATCGCCGAGTACATTCGGACCCTCCGGCGTCTTCCCGTCGCGCCGCGATGGATCCTTGTCGGCGGTCTGGCCGTCAACGTCCGGGTCGGCCGAGCGCATCGGGCGACGAACGACATCGACACGGTGAGCCCTGATCAGGATGGTCTGGTCAAGATTCTCGTGTCCTTCGATGACGCCGACGCGATCAGCGCCGCGAAAATTCAGTTCCACGACCCCAAGGTCGAGGTCGACGTCATGGACTCAACCGACGGGCACGAACTGCCGCTCGCCGAGCGGGATCGGGTGTTCGCGCTCGCGCGGCGGTTCGCGATGAGATCGGCGTTGACCGTGACGATCGGCACAGTCGACGACGAGGGTTGCATCACCGAGCGCGTCGACGTCGAGGTAGCGTCGCGCCCCGCGCTCGTCATCCTCAAGACACTCTCGTTTCCCGAGCGGATCGATGGGAATTACCGATACAAAGTTGGCTCAGACGTCCAGGACCTATACCGCCTCGTCGAGCGGGAGGACATCGACGTGCTCGCAGCTGCGATCGCCGAGTGCGGTCCTGAGCTCGCGACGTTCATCGCTGGTGAGCTCCGTCACTACTTCGCTGCCGGCACGTCGGACCTCCGGTACACGCACACGCGGATGCGAAGCTTCGCTCGTAACGCGGACTCGTTAGCAATCACAGAGGACGCGCTCTCGATCCTCGGTGTGCTCGGGGAGACTATTGAAGAACTCCTTGAAGCCAGAGCGAGGGGCATCCATGGTTCAGGTTGATCCTCTAGGGAGAGTGGCCAGTGAATGGGGGTGTCCCTGATGGCGTTCGATTTCAACAAGGTCGCCGACGGACGGGCAATCGCGAGCATTACCGACCCATCGGTGCTCTTCGATGCCCTTCCGAACAAGGCCGAGGGCTACGGCTACCTGCGGGCAGTGCAGAAGACCGTGCTCGATTCCTGGTCCCAACGTCGAAATGAACGCGACCTCGTCATCAAGACGAACACCGGAGGCGGCAAAACGATCGCGGGTCTACTGATTTTGCAAGCGTGCCTCCACGAGGGCATCGTTCCCGCCGTCTATGTCGCTCCTGGTCCGCACCTCGCTGAGCAGGTCACTGCCGAGGCTGTAAAGCTCGGACTCAGCGTTGTCGACGATCCAGCGAACGCGAAATTCCTCGCCGGCGGGGCGGTCTGTGTCACAACCATGCAGGTGCTTCTGAATGGGAAGAGCCGATTCGGCCTATTTGGTTCCGCTACCCGACAGCCTGTTCGTGTCCGCGCCATGGTGATCGACGACGCTCACGCTGCTCTGACGCTGACGGAGGAGCGCACCTACCTGAGGATCCCTCGATCACATCCGGCCTATCGGGGCCTGCTGACCCTTTTTGAGGAGGACCTTCGACAGCAGGGTCTCAACGCACTGATGGATATTCAAGACGAGGACCGATCCGCCGTCCTGCGTGTGCCCTTCTGGGCGTGGCGAGACAAGCACGCGCAGGTGCTAGAGGTGCTCAGACCGCACCGAAACGACGAAACGTTCGAGTGGACGTGGCCCTTGGTGTCCGATCTCATCCCTCTCTGTCAGGCCGTCGTGACGGCTGACGCGTTTGAAATCGCTCCGCCCTGTCCGCCAATCGAGAAGCTTCCGAGTTTCGCCGAGGCAGACCGCCGCATCTACCTCACGGCGACGCTCGCGGACGACAGCGTGCTCGTCACGCATTTCGGCGCGGACTCCACGAGCGTCGCCAATTCGATCGTCCCAGAGAGCGCGGCCGACCTTGGCGACCGTTTGGTAGTCGCCCCTCAGGACCTCGATCCACGAACCAGCCACGTCGTTGTTCGCTCCGCGGTTCGCGGCCTCGCCGACGAGCACAACGTAGTCGTCCTCGTCCCGAGCCACCGACAGGCGAATGTCTGGGCTGATGAGGCCGACCTGACGGTGAGCACATCGGCGGAGATCACGGCTGCGGTCGATCGACTCAAGCGTGGCCACGTGGGCCTTGTGATTATCGTAAATCGCTACGACGGCATCGACCTCCCCGACGCCGCATGTAGGGTGCTGGTGCTCGACGGCCTGCCTCAGGCGTATACCGGGATCGAGCGTCGTGAGGCGACGGCTCTCCGCGACAGCGAGGCGATGGTCACTCGGCAGTTGCAGCGACTCGAGCAGGGGATGGGTCGCGCCGTGCGGAGTCGGGACGATCGCTGCGCCGTGATCTTGTTAGACCCGCGCCTCACCCAGTTGGTAGCTAGAACTGACATCGCCAACCGACTTTCGCCCGCAACTCGCGCCCAGCTGGAGCTATCGAGAAGAGTTGCCAGCGAGCTGGAGGGCGCTGACATGGAAGCGATCGTCGAGGTGATTCGCCAGGTAATCGAGGGAGACACCGCATTTCGAGAGGTGTCTCGTGCTGCGCTCCTCGGGGTTACCTACGGACCCAGCCTGTTGTCTCCTACGGCTGAACACCTGCGTCACGCCTATGACGCCGCAATCGCTGGGCGACTTGAGGAGGCAAGCCGTCACGCGGGTCATGCCGTCGACGCTGCCCTCGAAGCCGGTGACGAGCGTCTTGCGGGCTGGCTGGGTGAGACCCTCGCGTGTTACCTACAGCCGGTCGACGCGGTGCGAGCTCAAAGTGCGCTCGCCACTGCAGTCGAGCGGAATCCCGCGGTGCTGCGTCCGATCGGGGGACTCGAGTACCGCAGGGTGCGCGAGAGTGAGTTTCAGTCGCGACAGGCGAGCGAGACCCTTAAGGCGCGGTACTCGACTGGTGCGGACTTGGTCCTTGGGGCGGAGGCAGTCCTCGCCGATCTTTGCTGGGACGAGGATCGCACCGACGAAACAGAGGCAGCTCTCGCGGAGCTAGCCGATCACATCGGTCTTGTCAGTCAACGACCCGAACAGGACTTTGGACGGGGGAGCGACGTCCTATGGGCGCTAGGCCGTCAGACTTACGCCGTCATCGAAGCGAAGAGCGGGTCGAAGGGCGAGGTCATCTGGAAGAGAGACATCAACCAGCTCGCCGGGTCGGCGCATTGGTGCCAAGAAGAATACGGGAGCGACGCGAAGGTATTGCCGGTCGTGATGCATCGCTCCAATATGGTGCAGCGCGCTGGCACGCCTCCTCCGGGAACGCGCGTCCTCACGGTTGAGAAGCTGGATCGCCTAAAAGTGGCTTTCCGGGCATTCGTCGCTGCTATCGCCCATGATTACGGCTACCGGGACGCCGAAAAAGTGGCTCGGCAACTCGAGCAACACCATTTGGGGAGCGATGTGATCATCCTCAGGTACACTGTCGCCGCCCGACGCGAGGTCTAGCGGCGGTCTCGATGCTACCCCGGGAGGAGAGCTTGGGGGCTAGTACACGCGGGCCGTGGACCTAAGTTTCGAGTCGGTGGTTGAGACCCTCTGAATCGGCCCGGGTGTGGTCGAAGCGGGGGAGCGGCGGCTACTTTGAGGTTCCTGGTCGCGGATTTAGGCGACCTGCCGAAGCTCTGACCAGCCACTATCTGCTTCGAGGGGGCGTGGACCTAAGTTTCGAGTCGGTCCTCCGACACCACGGGCGACACGCGAGAGTTCCGCCGTGGCCTTGATCTGCTGTCTCGTTGGGTCGTAACGCAGCGTCAGGCCAAGCTTCGCGTACAGAGCTGCGCGGTCCTCCCGTGCAGCGGGCGCGCGCCAGGATCGTGGCAGTGGCGCCGTTGCCGGGCCGTCGCGACTGGTCGAGTGGAGTCGGGCCATCGCGTCATGGTGAGCTGGGCGACTCACAGCACTTCTCACAGGAATGCTCACAGACGCGCTCGAGGGGTGATTTCTGCGAAGGATGTCGTCGAAGCTGAGGAGGCTCCCCTGTGTGTCAGGCTGACGTGAGACATCCGCTGTAGCCCACCATCCCTACAGGGCGAGACCGGAGCATCTAGACCGATGACCATGACGACTGCATCTCTGTTCGCGCGCGTCCATGATGGCGTTGTGGACGAGACCGACCCGGCCGCCCGGCCACGGCGGCGGACATTCACCGCCGAGTACAAGTCCCAGATCCTGGCGGAGTACGACTCTTACCCGGTCGGTGCCGAGCAGCGGGGAGCGCTCTTGCGGCGGGGGGGCCTCTACACCTCGCACATCGCCGAGTGGCGACGCGCACGTGACGCCGGCGTTCGCCACGCCCTGACGCCAAAGTCGAAGTCCCGCCGCTCTCCCGCCGAGATCGAGCTGGAGCGCCTGCGCCGGCGCAACGAACGACTCGAGGCCGAGCTCGCCCGGACGAAGACGGCGCTCGACATCGTGGGAAAAGCACACGCGCTCTTGGAGCTGCTCTCCGAGAGCGCGGACTTCGACCCCAAGCAGAAGCCGTGATCGCGGAGCACTTCGCCGATCTCGAGGCGGCGACCTCGACAGCCAGGGCGTGCGAGCTGCTCGGGGCGTCGCGGGCGACGCACTACCGCCGGCGTCGTCCCCCGGTCCTCGGCCCGCGGCCACCACGACCGTCGCCGCCGAATGCACTCGGCCAGGCCGAGCGGGAGCACATCGTCTCGGTGCTGCGCTCGCAGGAGTACTGCGACCTGGCACCGGCGCAGATCTGGGCCCGCCTGCTCGAACCGGGGGGCTCGGTGCGCGAGGAGCCCGTGACCCATTGTCGGGTATGCCGACACCTGTGCAGATGTTTCCCTACAATGGTCGCAGTGGACTACTCACGACCGCTGGAGGCGGTCATTCCAGGTACGACGGGCAAGGTGCTCGGCGTGCTGGCGCGCACCTATGCGGAGCTGCCGATCCGTCGCGTCGCGCAGCTTGGCGGCGTTTCACGCGATCGCGCCAGCATCGAGATCCGCCGGCTCGTTGTTCTAGGCATCGTCTCCCGTCGGGAGGTGGCAGGCGCCTCCCTCGTGAAACTTGAACGGACGAACGCCGCGGCCGTGGCACTGCTCGCGTTGGCAGATGCTCGTTCGACGGCCATTTCGCGTCTCGGTGAACTCGCCAAGTCAATCGAGCCTGCGCCGGCCAGTCTTGCCCTGTTCGGCTCGTTCGCCCGAGGTACTGACGACGCCGAGAGTGATCTCGATGTTTTGGCGGTGCGCTCCGATGAGGTCGAGCCTGACGATCCGCCCTGGCTCGACAGCTTCGGCAACTGGCAGGACCTGGCACGAGTGGTCGTCGGTAACCCGGTCAACGTCATCGAAACCTCACGGCACGAGTTGCATGCTTTGACAAGGACGCGGTCGTTCTGGCGGGCCATCGTCAATGACGCCATCACGCTCGCTGGTGAGGAGCCCTCGCAGATCGTTGCTCCGGTGGGGGATCGGGCCACCATCGTTTCCCAGGCTGTCGAGAGTTCGCCGGCCGAATGGCTTCCGGCTCACAAGCCAGGGGTGCACACTCCCAAACCAATCGCGCGGGCAACGACGGCACGAGCAGTTCGAGCGGAGGCCTCTGAGCGAACAGCGGCTGTGCCGAACGTGCGAACAGCGGCGGTGCCAGTCGTGCGGAAAGCGACAGCGTCATCGCCCAAGCGGACAAGGCGAGCCAGGTGACAGCGCGCCGGGTCCGGAAGGCACGAGAGCTGTCGCCCTCTGAGGCTCCGAAGTACCTGAGCAAGGCCAGAGAGTTCCTTGAGGCCGCGCAGTTCTCCCTCGAGCTCGGGAACAACACTGCCGCCACGAGCAACGCGGTACACGCTGGCATGAATGCTGGCGATGCCATTTCGACTCTCCTGCTACATCCGTGGGTGGGATCCACCACCTCGTGAAGCCGCTCGGGCAAGATGCGTCGGGGTGGCGCATCGGAGGTGAGTGGTGGCGAAGCAGGGACGCAACGAGCGGTGCCGGTGCGGGAGTGGTCTGAAGGCGAAGTACTGCTGCGACTCACCTTGCGGGCCGTCGCCTGACGCCGCCGACCGGTCCTTCCTCGCTCGGGCGATCCGCGATTCGATCCCCGCACTCGTCGCCCTGCGGGCGAACGGAGGACCTTCGAACTACATCGATGACGTGCTGGAGCTCCCGGCGCACTTTCCCGAGCTCGTAGTGTCGCTGCCCGCCCTCGTCGACCCCGAGCTCGATGCGCTGCTCTTTGCCTGCGAGGTGGGCGATGGGCAAGCTGTCCGCGACGTCATCGCGAAGGTCAGCCGTCGCTTCCACACGGTGGCCGAGCGCGCCCGCCTCGCACGCGTGATCGTGCGACTTCGGGACGAGGAATCGATCGACGAGATCGTCGCCGTCCTCGCACTTGTCGACCTCCGACGGGACGACGCCTCCGCACTCCTTGAAGCTGCCGTCCTACAGGCGGCGAGAATGCGAGCGGGTCGCGTGCGGACTCCGTCCGGGTTGCTCATCGCTTCGTAGCCGAAGCGATGCCTGAGCGTCGCTTCCTGATGGCTCTCCGCGTCGGCGCGAGGGAAGCGGTGAAGAGCGACCGAGCGGAGCGAGGGAGTCCGAAGGACGCGGAGCGCTCTTGACGGCGAGGGAGCGTTGACGCAGGCGTTGGGTCAGCGAGCGCGCCCTGGTAGTGGTGGGCAGTAGCCGCCGCGGTCCAAGAGCGCAAGCGCGATCAGGTGCTCGGGATCCTTGAAGCCGAAGGCCATCCGGTGCAGCACGCGGAGTTTCGTGTTCGTCGACTCGACCAACGCGTTCGACAGGCGGTTGAGCATCGCCGCCTCGATGCCCGGAAGGTTCCTTCTGATCTTGCGGCCGAGCTCGACAAATGCCGGGATGCGCGAGCGAGCCGCCCAGGAGAGCCAGTCCTCGATCATTACGAGCGCGAGCACTCCCTTGGTGCGGATCGCGATCCGAAGCTGTTCCTTCAGCAGGTACGCCCTGTAAAGGCGCGAGTTGACCCGTGCGATCGCGGAGAGCCTCGCCTCCTGGCGGGCCGTCAGGTCCTCGGGGTTGCGCCAGAGGGCGAACCGGCAGCCCTTCAGCTCTTTGGCGTGCTCGCGCATGCCGAGACGCCGGGCCTCGTTCCAGACCTCGCGTCGCACCTCGTCGAGGGCATCGGTGGCCCACTGCACCACGTGGAAGCTGTCGATGCAGAGGGTGGCATTCTCGCAGCGACTGGCGACCACGTCTGCGATCCACTCCGCCGCATCGGCCGAGACGAGGCGGATCTTCTGGCAGCGATCCTCCCCCAAGAGGTGGAAGAAGCCGTTCAGCGTCTTCTTGTCGCGCCCGACCGCCGCCCAGACGAGACGGCCGGTGTCGTGGCAGACCACGATCGTCAAGTAGCGGTGGCGGCGCTTGTAGCTGATCTCGTCGATTCCGATCCGAACGAGTCCGTCGAAGGGGTCGTGTGCCGCGCGGCCGTCCGCGACGACACGGGCGACGATCGAGCCGACGCTGCGCCAGGCGATCCGCATCAGCTCGCCCACCGCCGACTTGGGTGTATGGGTCGCAAGCCAGGCGACCTCGTCGTCGAACTCCAGGGTGTGGCCGGCGCCATGTCGTGCCCAGGGCACCTGGGCGACCGTCGGCCCATGCGTGGAACAGTTCACCCGCGGGGAGTCGGACTCGAGAAAGCAGCGCACCGTGCCGAGGTCGAGCGCCCGCCATCGTCGGTGTCCTTCGCCGCGGTCATAGCCGGGGGCTCGCTGCCCGCAGATCCCGCAGCGGCGCTTGGTGTGCCGCCTCGGTCGGACGTGAGCGACAACGACGTCGTCCTCCTCGTCGACCTCCACCGCCTCGATCACCGTCGCCCGGTCGACACCGAGCACGCGACGCCATACGTTGGCACCGAGCACGCCGCCTCCTCTGTTTGTCTCGTTCTGAACCTTTGACAGTCCAGAAACCTAGGCAAGAGGCGGCGTTGCTCGCGTCTCAGCTGGTCATGGCACCCACGGAAGAGTCAGGAGAGCCCCATTTCGTGTGCCCTTGTCGGCTCGGTTTCGAAGGGGGAGCATGCCGGCGCGCCGGAGCATCTCAAGACCATCGGAGATTTCCAAGGTGCGCGCTATCTTCGTCAGCTCCTACCGCTCAAGACACCAGCCGAATACGACCCGTCTCCAGTGAGTGCCGCCCAGGCTCGAAGGGCGGTAGAGGCGGCCAAGCGCCTAGTCGAACATGCCGAACGGAAGCTCAACGCGGCCCTGCCGCGTTAAGGAAGCTTGGAGGGCGGCCCTCGCGCTGGGAAGTTCCGGGACTCGAACAGCTCATGAATAGAGTCGTTTCATGCTCAGATTCCGGAGCCATCCCGACCGAGTTCCGCCGCGATATTATCGCGCGTCCGCTGCCGACCGTGAACGTTCGCCGAGGACAAAACCCTTTGAGTTATAAGGCATACAAGTTCGCGCCAGTTCGCCAAAGTCCCAGGAGGGAAGCTTGAGGGGCTAGTGCCCGCAAGGGCGTGTGGGAAAGTCCCCCCCCGACGCGAAATGCGTCGTCGTGGAACATCCCGTGGTAGTTCAAACTCGGACGATCTTGAGCCCGGGCACTTCGACGTAATCCTCGTCCTGGGTTACGACCGGTATCCCTAGCGACATGGCCGTCGCGGCGATCCAGGAGTCGTTGACCGGCATGCGCTTTTGCATGTCGCGCAACAGGACGCGCAAACGCGCCCAAGTCTCGGCGACTGACTGGTCGACGGGCAGGGGATCGAGGGCCAGCGCTTCGCTCAACGTTGCCAGCCGCCTGTCGCGGGTCTCGACGTCGACGGCGGCCAGTACTCCCGCACGCAGCTCGCCGATCGTGATCACGGAGATCGCCAACTCGTCGGGTAGGTCGGTCTCGGCGAGGGGACGCCCGGACTCCCTGGCAATGAACACACTTGTATCGGCTATGCCGCGGCTCAACTCAGGTCGTCGGTCGTGTCGGGGGCCAGTTCACGGAGGTCTTCGGCCAGGGCGGCGTCGGCTTGGCGGCCTGAGAAACGGTGCACGAACTCACCACGCGATACCCACCTTGGCCGAGAGCCGATTGGCCGCAGCACCGCGACCGGTCGGCCGTCGACGGTGATCACGACGTCTTCTCCGGCCTCAACTCGGCGCAGCAGCCCTCGGGTGTCGTTGCGTAGTTCTCGGGAAGCAACTTCGGCCACGCTCCAGTTGTAGCACACTTGCTACAAGACACTCAAGGGGCAGGGGACTCGTTCAGACGACTCTCGAGGGAAGAGGCACGCAGGGGTCCAGGTCAAGGTACCCATAGCCAGAGGTCGGTCCCGCGACGCGGCGCGGAGTCTTGTGCCGGGTCCCCCCTCCGACACCAACTCTGAACAGGGACGCTGTAGATATTGCTGGCTTACTACAGTAAATGGACACAACAACCCAGCGTGACCAAGGGGGGACCATGACCACACTCAAGAACCGGCCAAACACGGCACTTCTCGTCGTCGACGTGCAGAACGGCGTTGTCAAGGGGGCTTACGAGCGCGACGCGGTCGTCGCGAACGTCGGCAGCCTTGTCGAGAAGGCGCGCCGCGAACGGGTCCCCGTCGTTTGGGTCCAGCACTCTGACGAGCAGCTTGCGAGGGGGAGCGAAGACTGGCGGATCGTCCCCGAACTGACTCCGGAGGACGCCGAGCCGCTCGTCGAGAAGAACTACGGCGACTCGTTCGAGGACACCACCCTCGAGACCGTGCTGTCGGGCCTCGGAGTCGGCCGACTCGTCGTCGCGGGCGCTCAGACCGATGCATGCATCCGCTCGACGCTCCACGGCGCATTCGTCAGGGGGTACGACGCGACCCTTGTCCGCGATGGCCACACGACCGAGGACCGCACGGCGTGGGGGGCGCCGTCGCCGGACCAGGTCATCGCGCACACGAACCTGTACTGGAGGTACCAGACGGCTCCGGGGCGGACGGCTGGGACGGTCGAGACCAAGGACGTCGATTTCAGCGGGACGTCCTGACGCCAGCGCGACCGGGACGGGATCACCTCGGGACAGCACCGGGTCCAGCTCGCCGGCCTGGGTGGCGGTTCTGCACGGGCGAATGGCTGCCGACCAACGCCATAACCGCTATCAGTACTCCCAAGAAGCTCTTCGAGCAGACCCGCCACTCGGGGAAACAAGCCGACTAATCGGCTGCAACGGACGCAACGTCGGGCCCCACCGGAGGAAGGTGTCTATCTGAGCGCCGGCCGCTCGTCGACATCCTCATCGACAACGCCGGCGTCGCGCTCTACGACGACTTGAGCGACAGGTCCGTCCTCGAACAACACCTCGCGGTCAACCTGTTCGGCACCCACGGCGTGACCCAGGCACTTCTGCCGTTGCTGACCCGATCTCAGGGAGCGATCGTCAACAAACGTGTCGATGATGGCTTTCGCCCCATTGCCGTTCACTCCGGCCTACGCGGTCTCCAAGGCGGCCGCATTCAACCTGCGCAATCGCTTCGCGCCCTCTTGGCCGGGGCGGGGCGTGAGGGTCCATGCCGTCTTGACGGAGCCCACAGACACCGACATGACCCGAGGCTTCGACATCCCGAAGGCGTCTCCTGAATCGGTTGCACGAGCCATCTTCGACGGAGTTGAGCGGGGCGACGAGGACATCTTCCCCGATCCCCTGTCAGCGTCGCTGTCCGAAAGCTGGCGCAACGGTCCGGTCAAGGCGTTCGAGCATGAGTACGCGGCGCTCGTCGGGGCAGAGCCCGTCGCGTCGTAAGGAACTTGATGTTGGAATGTTCCGGCTCGCTGTTGACGGCCTGACTTCCTGAGCATTCGAACGCGTCTTTCGGCCGTGCTCTTTGACGACGCTTGCATTGGCCGACGCGCCAACGATCTCGCGAGGATGAGGCGTTCCTGAACGCGAGGGACCCCTGTGTGCCACGAACGTGAAGGAGAGGGCGATGTAGAAGATTGAACTCGACCTGAGCGATGCTGCACCAGAGATGGAGGAACCGACCCTCCGGGATCGCCCTGCAGGGGGAGGTCCCAAACCACCGCAAGCTGCGCCGGACAAAGAAAGGCCGGGGTGGTGAGCGTTGCGGCAAAAGGCGTGCCTTTGAGTGCGTCAGGTATGGACCGGAAAGGCGAGCGAGAGCAAACCAGTTGTGACGTGTCGAAATTCGCGAGATGACATCGAAACCGGGGTGGAGGGGTTGCCCCGGGATGAGCCTGGGGGCAACCTGCTTACTGCCCAGGCGGTGTCCGGCATGGAGTTGGCGCGAGTCCGGTTCGGGCTCTGGTGTGGAACGTGGGAACCTGCGGCCCGATACGGCGACCGTTCAACTGGACCAGTAGGTCCTGGTCGCGAGAGCGAGACCCCCAAGCGGCAGAAACCGCGAGGGGCTGAGTAGCGATGCGGGTCGCAGGGGCGGACCGCCCCGTACTAGCGATGAGGCCCGGTAACTCGGGCGGAGCAAAGGGGGCGGGTCACTCTGGCTTGGTCGGTGGCCAACCGCAGCAATGCGGGAGGAGTCGGTGAGCAGGCCGAAGCTGGAAGCGAAGTCGTTTGAGATTTCAAAGCAGGTTGTCTGGAAGGCCTACGAGAAAGTCAAGGCCAATCAGGGAGCGGCGGGCGTCGACGGCGAGTCGATCGAGGAGTTCGAGAGGGACCTGAAAGGGAACCTCTACAAGCTCTGGAATCGGATGTCCTCGGGGACGTACTTCCCGCCGCCGGTTCGTGCGGTCGAGATACCGAAGAAGGGCAAGGGCGTGAGGACGCTCGGGGTGCCCACTGTCGCCGACAGAATCGCCCAAACAGTTGTGCGGTCGTATTTGGAGCCGAATGTGGAGCCGTTGTTCCATCCCGACTCCTACGGCTACCGGCCGGGGCGGTCTGCTCTCGACGCAGTGGCGACATGCCGGAAGCGGTGCTGGAAGAAGGACTGGGTGATCGACCTCGACATCCGGGCCTTCTTCGACTCCATTCCACACTCCCTCATGCTCAAGGCGGTGACGAAGCACACGGACCTGCGCTGGGTCATCCTCTACATCGAGCGTTGGCTTGTCGCCCCGCTCAAACGGCAGGATGGCAGCCTGGTGCAACGAGATCACGGGACTCCATAGGGTTCTTTATGTGCAGCTGCGCATAACCCGCCTTGCGGAGCACCGCTCAGCGTGGCGTTCCACCGCCAGTCCTCCAAGTATCCGGCCAAGAGCATGTTCGCTATCAGCCGCAGGAACCGGCCATCGTGGATCTTCTCCGACAGGATCGACAGCAAGACCGAATGGTCCAAACTGCCAAAGCAATCAGAGATATCTCCTTCGATGAACCATGTCGTCCCGACCCAAGTGTTGGCTATCTCCCGCAGGGCGGTGTGACAACCTCGACCAGGGCGGAACCCATGCGAGCGGTCGGAAAACTGCGGTTCGTAGTACGCCTCGAGCAGCAGACGCACCGCCTCACCGACCAGCTTGTCCGACCACGACGGCAAGCCGAGAGGGCGGAGCTTCCCGTTCTTCTTTGGGATGTAGATCCGCCGCACCGGAGAGAAGCGATAGCGCTCGTGACGCATCGCGTCGATGATCGCCTCGATCTTCTCTGTGGTCATGCCGTCCGCGGTTTCCTGTGTCGGCCCCGGGGTCATCGCACCCTCGTTGGAGTAGATTCGCCCATAGGCCAGCAGATACAGCTGCGGGTTGAACAGCTGTCGATACAGCTCATTGCACGGCAGGCCATTCCTACCGCGTTCACGGAGGACACCCAACACCACCTCGGCGTTCTGCATTTCGCATACCTCCTGGCTTCTTGGTGTCCGATCACCTGTGCCCCTTCGCCCTGTGGACGGCCTTCCCGTCCCCCCTGGCAGGTCGTAACGCCTGCGACTACTACGGGCACTCTGTCGCCATAGGGCTCGCGCCCCGTAGGCGATCCCACGTTCGTCTCTCACATACGTATCTAGCGTGACGTAGGCGGCCGACTCATCTCCTTGAATATCCTCACTGGACATCGCCCAGCCCTCGGAGGCTTGCGACAGATCACGAGGCACCCTGCCGCAGAGGACTGCACCGGTTTCAGGCGTCTTTCCGGTGGGTGACGAGTTGCACCAACTGGAGATTGGGCTTCAGGCAGTTCAAGCCTTCGCCATATCACGCGGGTCCACCGGCTCCTCGTTCCAAACGCCTGGACACGAGAGCCGGTCTTAATGGCATGCTCTTGTCCCCTTTCTCTTGCGAGATTAGGTGAGCCACAGACCCAGGAATATCACCTCCAATCCCTCCCTACTTCGTAGGGGATATGTCAGAGCGCCTCGTGGCGCAGCTCGCACCTCAAGGGTGCCTCATGCGCACGCCAACGGCAGACGCCGGAGGAGACGGGGGATGCCGGGGGGTCGATCAGAACCAGCGAACCGAGCCGTTTGATTGACAATCCACCTAGACGTTGAAGCTCACGCCGTAATCGCCGCCTCCAGGCGACTGTTCTTTCGTGTGACCAACCATGGTCGGTCGCCCCTAAGCAAGCCTGGAAGCAACGCCCAGGAAACGCACAGCAAGCACGTTTACCTTGAGCTTGGCGCCGTTACCGGCGATCAAAGGAGTGTCCTGACAGTGCTTGAACCGGCTACGGACCACCGACGGGGTGACGATCGTGATCGCCACCCACGACGAGGATGTCACCAGACTTACGAACCGGCGGATCCGCATCTGCATCCGCGAGATCCGAGAGGGCCCCGCCGCGTGAACGACCGATGCATTCTGATGCGCCTAGAGGCACGACGGCTGTACTGGGAGCCCGCACAATGCCATCCCCTCCTAACTTCTGATCTTGGTGCTTATGTCCAATACGCGTCGTAACTCTTCGAGCCTCCCCTGGGGTAGCGGGGTCGCGGCCGCTGTTGCCGCCCTCTCGCTACTGCTCGCTGCCTGCTCGAGTCCGGATGCGTCCAAGCCCGTCCCGGTCACGACCTCGACTAGCACGTCGCTGTCCAGCGGAGGAAAAGCCCAAGGTGGCGGCACGAGAACGACGGTGCCACCTTCGAGCGGGCAGGTCATCGCGCCTGGTGACGTCGCCTCGATAGTCGCGTCGGACACAACGATCAACAACCGGGCCAACGCGTCGCTCTCGATCCCGCTCCAGAACAGCCACGAGACGTGCCTGCAACAGATTCTGGACGACGCCACTTACCGTGGAGACCAAGCGGCTGGCTCCAACACGCTCGGGGGGTCCTTCGACCAAGTCCCGAGCCGGGCCTTCGTTCCGCATGAGGCCGGCTATCCGGCCTTCTTCACCGTGCTCGCCGAAGACCGCGCCACCACCCAGCCGACGACGAGCAATCTCCTGACCTATGTGAAGAAGTCGCCTTCGACGCCGTGGAAGCTCGCCTCAAGTAGCGAGATCCTCGGTCCGACGAACGAAGGCGTGGCGGTGCCGGCCGCAGCGACCGACTCCGAGGACTACACGACGAGCCTCGACCCCGCTGTTAGCTACGGCCTCGTGACCGCTCCCGACAAGGTGGCCGCGCGGGTGGCGGCAGCGTTCACCTCCGAAGCCATCAGCGGGAAACTGCCGGCCGGGATCTCGGCACAATTCGGGCCGAAGAACGTAGCCGACCCACACTCGATCGCTGCCTCTTACGCCGGCGTCGGCACGGTATCGGTGCAGTTCACCGCGTCGGTACCCGCTATCGCCGCCGCAGGAGCGCCGTCGCGGGACTGCCCGTATCCCTCCATCCGCCTCGCCAACGGTGGCGCCCTCGTCACCTTTGCAGTCTTCGAAGAGGTTGTCGTGCACGTGCGGACGGGGAACGTCGTCGTCCAGCCTTCCGATCGGAGCGCCCTCGGCGAGCTCCTTCCACCAGGCAACTACTCCTCGATCACCATGCTCGCAGGCGACATGGGCGTCGCTATCGTCCCGCCGTCGGGTTCAAGCTCCCCGATCGAGGTGATCGGCCAGGCGAGCGAGGATCTCACCGAGACTGGCGTGCTGGGATCGGGCTCTTCGGGCTCGAGCGGTTCGGGTGGGCTTGTCGACGCTTCCTCGATCGCCAAACGGGTCGACTCGGGGCTCGTTGACATCAACGTCACCTTGAACGGGAACGAGGAAGCGGCCGGAACCGGCATGGTGCTCACCTCCAAGGGTGAGGTGCTCACGAACAACCATGTCGTCGAGGGTGCAACCTCCATAAGCGTGACCGATGTGGGCAGTGGGCGGACCTACGGCGCCAAGTTCGTCGGCTACGACCGCACGAGCGACGTTGCAGTGTTGCAGCTCGAGAGGGCCTCGGGTCTTAAGACGGTCAGCCTCGGGAGCTCCTCGGGCGTTAGCACCGGCGAAGCGGTCGTCGGGATCGGCAACGCCGGAGGGAGCGGCGGAACTCCGAGTTACGCAGGAGGAAGCGTTGTCGCCCTCGGCCAGTCCATCACCGCGAGCGACCAAGGCGACGGAACTTCCGAGAACCTCACCGGCCTCATCGAGACCAACGCCGACATCCAGCCGGGCGACTCCGGCGGGCCGCTGGTGAACAGCAGCGGGAAGGTGATCGGCATGGACACCGCGGCTTCGGCGGGGTTCTCTTTCGAGCAGGGTGGGTCCTCTACGACCCAGGGCTTCTCCATACCGATCGCCACCGCGCTGAAGATCGCGGGTGAGATCATCTCGGGCGACTCGTCCTCGACGGTGCACGTCGGCCCGACGTCCTTCCTCGGCGTGAACGTGATCTCCCCCGGCAGTGGCGGCTACGGATTCGGTGGAGGTGGGTTCGGCTCGGCACCGGTGTCCTCCGGCGCGGAAATCGCGTCGGTCGTGTCGGGCTCGCCAGCCTCGCAAGCCGGCCTTGCCCAGGGGGACACGATTACCTCGCTAGGGGGCCAGTCCGTAACCTCGCCCAGCTCGCTGACGACGATCATCGAAAACGAGAAGCCGGGTACATCCGTGCCGCTCGCATATGTCGACTCCTCGGGCGCGCGACAGACCGTGAGTGTGCAACTGGCATCAGGACCGCCTCAGTAGGTCATCGGCACCTCAAATACCCCGAAGCCGCCGAAATCGTCGATGAAGGCGAGTGAGTTCTCGCTGTGCGGGTGGCCAAGAAGCCGAGCGCCGCCGGCTTCGTCTCATCCCGTTCCTGATGGAGTACCGATCGCAGGACGCGTGCCGGTGCGTACCCGACGAGCTGAAACCCGACTGCAATCAGTCTCTAAGGCTCATCACAGATCGGCGTCCTAGCTTGACAGTGCGCCTCCACGGCCAGGTCTGCTCCGAGCCAGATGTCGTCTCCTTCCATCGGGCGGATTGGTCGACCTGGCCTGGCGGGCGCGCCAAGGGAGGAGAGGAACGATGTCAGTTCCTATGAGTGGCAGGCGAGCCAACTCCCCGGGCTCCACGCGGAACGCCGATGCGCCCGGTCCGCGACGCAACGAACTCGAGGTCCTTCCGCAGCCTGGAGTTAGACCGTTTGAGAGTTGTGATTCGAGCGCTCGCCCGAGGCGGCCAGCGAGGGCAGCGTGTCGGGGTATGGGACCCGGATTCTTCTTTCCTACAAACAGCGTCGCGTTCGCTCGTGCGGAGCGTATCTGCGCAGGGTGTCCCGTCGCAGCAGAGTGTCTTGCTACCGCGCTTGAGGACCCGTCACTCCACGGAATCTGGGCTGGCACGTCCACAGCAGAGCGTCAGTATCTGCGAAGTGAGGAAGGCTTGGGGTGGGGATGACTCGGCACGGTCCCTAACGTGAAGGCACACGGTCGTCCATAACGGTTTAGTCAGACCTCCGTTCCACAGCATGGACGCCTCGACGACTTTGGTCAGGTCCACGACCGGCTCTTGAAGTAAACGACGATGTCCGTTCTTTGCGCCGTCTATTTGACCTGTCGCCGCTGAGTGAAGGGCCTGTCGGACCCGCGAGTCGCGTGTCCGGCGATTACGCGGCGGAGTCTTCTCGGATCTTGCCGTCTCGGATTCGGATCCGGCGATCCGTGAGGCGGGCGACGTCCTCGTCGTGGGTCGCGATGACGATCGTCACCCCGGCGCTCTCGCGCAGTGCGTTC
>Ga0224554_1000750_pt1 | contig 24602 bp, 17 predicted proteins | sample 714S22024metaG_FD_180666 | JGI IMG/M metagenome (GOLD analysis project Ga0224554, IMG submission 180666) | Peat soil microbial communities from Stordalen Mire, Sweden - 717 S2 20-24 | ecosystem: Environmental > Terrestrial > Soil > Wetlands > Peat | place: Sweden: Norrbotten County, Stordalen...
TCAACCCCGATCTCTCCGATTGGGCGCCGCGTATAGGCTTTGCCTTTGCGCCCACCAACTCGATCGCGGTCCGCGGCGGCTACGGTACGGCGTATGTTCACTACTGGCGCGCTGGCTCCGGCAACAACATCGCCATCAATGCACCTTTTGCGATGATCACCAACGTCACGAACCCCAACATGGCCGCGACAGGCCTGGGCAACACAGCCGGCTACTACAGGCTCTCGCAGGGCTTCCCAACAGGGTTGGCCACCGTCTTCAGTGCCGGCACCGACAACATTGACTCCATCCCGCCGAACACCAGGGATGGCTACGCCGAGAGCTGGTTCCTCAGCGTGCAAAAGACGCTGGCCAAGAACATCCTGCTCGACATTGCCTATGTAGGCAACCATGGCGTTCACCTGCAGGGCTTCGTCAATGCCAACCAGGGCAATCCGGCATTGCCCGTCACAACGGCGGGACAGTACCCGAATGTTCCCGCCGGCAAATGGCAGCGTCCTTACATGGCGTGGGGTGGTTACCTGCTGAACAACTCCACTCTCTATCCCTCATTTAGCAACGGCGACATTACTCAGGCGCTCAGCGAATTCCACTCCAGCTATAACGCGCTGCAGGTGCGGTACGAGCAGCGGATGGTGGGCGGTTTGACTTTGCTGAACTCGTTCAGTTGGCAGCATGCGCTGGATAATGCCTCATCGACTCTCGATGCCAATACTCCATGCCCGCAAAACGGCGATAACATTCAGGCTGACTATGGCCAGTCGGACTACAACCTGCCCGTCGCCAACATCACCACCCTGGTTTACGAACTGCCGTTTGGTCAGGGAAAGAAGTGGATGAATACCGCAAACGGGCCACTGAACGCGATTCTCGGCGGGTGGCAGGTCAGCGGTGTGAATTTCATGCAGTCCGGCACACCGTTCAACATCCAATACACGCCCAATGCGGCCAACCAGACTTCGCCCACGCTCACCCAGAATTGGCGCGGATTCAACGCCTATCGCCCCAACCGCGTTCCAGGCACCCCTTACATCCAAAGGACGCATCTGGCCAACGGGCAGGTGCAGTACATCAACGCCGCATCGCTGAACATCCCCGAAACCTATACCACCGGTTCGTCGCTCACGGCCGGAGGCACGATCGCGAATCCGTTCGGCAGCCTGCCCAAGAACTTCGGCCGTACGCCTGCGTACTATGAAACTGACCTGGCCTTCAACAAACACTTCAACACTCCCATCGAACGGGTCAAGATCGAGTTTCGCTCCGAACTCTACAACATCTTCAACCACACCAACTTGTATCTGCCCGGCGGAACCGGCGGTAGCACGGTGTCGGGCACCGCAAACGGAGTCTCGGCGCCTACCAGTTTGGCCGGCGGCACCATCACGTCGACCTTCTCGCCGCGCATCGTTCAGTTCGGTTTGAAAGTAACTTACTAACCCGTGTCTAGCAGGCATGCCGGCCACTGCAATCGTGGCTGGCACGCCCAGCAGCTCCCCGGGTTCGCCCATTATCGCGCCCACTGAGAGACCAGAGTCTGGGCGAAAAAAACAGCCATTCACCTTGATCGAAGGCAGCGTCCCGGTTCGCGACGAAGTTCCTTTTGCGTCTACTCGCGCCTTCGGCCGTGCTATTTTCCGTCATCCGCCGATTAGGAAAGGAAGTGAGAGGCGTGGTCGCAAGGCAGGAAATCCTCAGTCAACTGGGCGCTCGATCGCAGCCCTGGGACGTGCTAGTTATCGGCGGCGGGGCCACCGGTTTGGGTACAGCGGTGGAAGCGGCTGCTCGCGGCTACCGAACACTGCTTGTAGAGCGTTCTGACTTCGTCAAGGAAACCTCCAGCCGCAGCACCAAGCTCGTGCATGGCGGCGTGCGCTATCTCGAGCAGATGAACCTGACGCTGGTCCTCGACGCCCTGCGCGAACGCGGCCATATGTTGCGCAACGCGCCTCATCTGGTTCACGATCTTTGTTTCGTCGTCCCGGCTTACAGCTATCTTTCCCTTCCTTACTATGGCGTGGGCCTCAAAATCTACGAGCGGCTTTCGGGCAAGCTATCTTTCGGCCGGTCAGAACTTCTCACCCGCGAAATCACCCTGGAGAAACTGCCCGGAATAACGGGCAACCACCTTTGCGGCGGCATTCTCTATCACGATGGCCAATTCGACGACGCGCGATACGCCATCGCGCTGTTGCGCACCCTCCAGGGCCATGGCGGAACCGCCATCAACTACGTTGAAGCCACGGGCCTGATCGAACGCGGCGGCAAAATTGTCGGCATCCAGGCCCGCGACCGCGAAGACGGCTCCGTCTTCGACGTGCAGGCCAAGGCCGTCATCAATGCCTGTGGCGTTCACGCCGAGGAAACACTCGCGCTCAATGGCCGCCCGCGTGGCTCGTTCCTTGTCGTCAGCCAGGGATCGCATTTTGTCCTCCCGCGTTCCTTCCTCCCCGGGAACACCGCGCTCATGATTCCCAAAACGGCAGACGGACGCGTTCTCTTCGCCATTCCCTGGCTCGGCGCGCTGCTTGTCGGTACCACCGACGTACCCGTTCACACCACCTCGCCTGAACCGCGCGCACTTCCTGAAGAGAAGAAGTTCCTGCGCGACCACATCGCCCGCTACCTGGGCCGCGCGCCGCGCCCTGAAGAGATCCTCAGCGTTTGGTCGGGTCTGCGGCCGTTAGTCCGCAAGGCCGGCGTCGCGACTTCAAAACTATCTCGCGATCACACCATCCTGGTTTCCGCGTCCGGCCTCATTACGGTGACAGGCGGAAAGTGGACCACCTACCGCCGCATGGGACAGGACACAATCGATCGCGCCACGCAAGTCGCAGCCCTCCCCAAACGTTCGTCTCCAACTCTGGAATTAAGGCTTCACGGCTGGACTCCCGACGCAACCACTGCGAATTCCCCGTGGGAAAGCGTCTACGGTTCTGACCTGCCAGCTCTTCAAGCACTCTCAGCTCAGGGCGCGAGCGCCCAGGACGCGAATCTCGATGCTTTGCTTCACCCACGCCTGCCCTTCCGGCGGCGCGAGGTCGTCTGGGCAGCGCGATATGAAATGGCCCGTACGGTCGAGGATGTGCTCGCCCGCCGCACCCGAGCTCTCTTTCTCGATGCGCGCGCTGCCATCGATGCCGCACCGGCCGTCGCTGATCTGCTCGCCCGCGAGCTCCACCGTTGCGAAGGCTGGAAGGCAGACGATCTGCGCCGTTTCCAGGAGACCGCCAAAGGCTATCTCTACGAGGAATGAGCCGGGGACGTTCTTCTGGGTAAGGCCCCGCTCGGGGGAATCTGTCGCCACATAGTGCGGGAAAAACCTGACCACGCCGTGCTCGTCACGGTTGCGCGCCCGATGGGATCAGCAGCGTAAGCGAGTGGGGCACGACTTCGAGCCGCACCGGCAGAGAGCCCAGAACCTCTCCGTCCGCTTCGACGAAGAGATGATCGGCGCAGCCGTTGCGTGCGCGACACTCGATAGACGGCGAGTTCATCAGTTCCACGTCACGGTTGAACGTGTGCCTCCCAGCGATTACAGCGAGCAGAAATGAGAGGTAGTGCAACCGGCTTTGCGTCTTGAAAGCCAGCATGCTCAGGCTGCCATTGCGCAAGCTGGCGCCTGGAGCAAGCGTGCGCAAGACTCCGCCAAAGGATCGCACCCGCACGGCCAGCAACTGCGAAACCTCCACCACGCGCCCGCCGCCGTTTCCATTCGACGGTAGTTCCGCCTCGAAAAGTGGAAATGGCGAGGTCGCCCAAATCCGGAATGCCTCGATCAGATAGAGAACATATCCCAGTCTTCGCTTCAGCCGCGAGTCCAGCCGCGACATCAGCAATGCATCGGCGCCGATTCCCGCCGCTACGATGAAATAGCGTGAGCGGGGATTTCCAGTTTTGTCTTCGTAATGGATGCGCCCTACGGAAACTCGCGCCGGTGTGGAATCCAGCAGCTTGCGCGCCGCTTTGGCCGGCGATGCGATCAGTCCCAGGTCCGCTGCCAGGGCGTTGGCTGTGCCCAGTGGAACCACTCCCAGCGCCACGTCGGTGCCGACCATGCTCTGCACGGCCTCATGGACCGTGCCGTCGCCGCCGCAAGCCAGAATCGTATCGAAGCCTTCACGCACGGCCTGTTCTGCAAGGGTTGTCGCGCTGCCCGGTGCTCCGGTTTCGAATGCCTCCGCCTCAATCCCCGCTTCTTGGAGCACGGCCTTGATCTCGCCGACGGCCGCATGCCTTCGCGCGGAGTATTGGCCTGAAGCCGGGTTGTAGATCAGCGCCACACGGCGCATTACGGGTTTCACTTGGACGGTGGATCCTATCTGTTTAAAGTGCCCTCAGGCACATCTTGCCATCATCGCAGATTTGAAGACTAAAATGCGGATCGCCTGCTCGAAATGACACTAAAGTATGTGTCGCCTTCGTTTGGATGCAAAAGATCGGAAGAAGGAATCGTTTTGCTGCTCAAAGGCGAGTCGAATTTCCTGCAAAGGTTCGGTATGCCGGTGCGACTTACAGCCAAAGATGCCACAGATACCAGATGCCGTAAATGCTCAATGCTGTCGCGCCCTCGATGCCTAGCGCCCAGCATACGCCCTTCCCTAATCGATGCAGATTGACAATCGCCTCGGCAGGCCACTCCGCGTCTGCTCGAACTGCTCCGCTCTCCAAAGCATCAGCTCCAGCCACCGTGGGGGCATAACTGCTCATCTGCAATTGAGGCGCAAGCAGGGAAGGCGAAGCTGTCAGCAGGTGAACATTGTCGAATGGTTGGGTTGCCATGTCGGCATCCTCCTTCGACTGCTATCGGCAAGGCGCCGAACAGAATCAGTCGAGGTCGACAACAAAGATGCCCGTCAGTCAGAAGGCGTTGCTTCGTAATCGATGCTTCATTATCCATTTGGGTCAAGCGGTCGGCGAGTGATTTAAATCACTCAGTAGTAGATCGGTCTCAAGGTGGTAAATAACTGCCCGCCCCGGCCCATTTTGGCTCTCTTCTCGCCGGTGGCCCTGATCACCGGAGCCTTACCAAACCCGGCTATCATGCCAGTTAGAGGCAACAGCTCTCATGAATCCCACTGGCAACACGATCCTCATCACTGGCGGCGGCTCTGGCATTGGCCGCGGCCTCGCTGAGTCCCTCCACGCTCTCGGCAACCAGGTCATCATCTCCGGCCGCCGCCTCAGCGCTCTCGACGAAACCACTGCCGCCAACCCTGGCATCAAGTCGCTCCAGCTCGATATCGAACACCGCGCCCCCATCCGTGCGTTTGTCGCGCATGTTATCGCTGAGTTTCCCTCTATCAACGTCCTCATCAACAACGCCGGTATCATGCGCCGCGAGAATCTTCTCGAGCAGCAGCCCGACTTGGCGGACACTGAGGCCATCGTCGCCACCAATCTGCTCGGCCCCATCCGCCTCACTGCGGCCTTGCTGCCGCATCTCCAAAAGCAGCCGCACGCCACCATCATGAACGTCTCATCGGGGTTGGCATTCCTGCCCATGGCAAACACGCCCACGTACTGCGCTACCAAGGCCGCCCTCCACTCCTACACGCTCTCGCTCCGCGCGCAACTCCGCAACACCCGTATCGAAGTTCTCGAGCTGATTCCTCCCTACGTCGCCACCAACTTGATGGATGGCGCCAAAAACCCGCGCGCCATGCCGCTCGACAAGTTCATCGCAGAAGCCATGGAGATCCTCAAATCGCAGCCCACGCCGCCGGAGATCTGCGTCGAGAATGTGAAAACCCTCCGCTTCGCCGCCGAATCCGGCCATTTCGACACCATCTTCGCGCGGTTGAACGCGCCGCCGGCCGACACGGATTGATGTGTTTATCGTCGCAACGATCGTTGCCGCGAACCACTTAAGACTGACTATCTTCGCGCACCCGCTTCGTCGTGTCGGATTTCCGAATTTTCCAGTTACGTGCCGGATTCGCACAGCTTTGCCCGAGGGAATTCTGGCCTACACTCTTTCCTATGGCCACCGTCCCCGACCTCACTCTTGAAGCTGGTCTGCCCGCGAATCTTGACGCGGAAAAGACCATCCTGGGTGCGATCCTGCTCGACAACGCCGCCCACGCCGAGGCCGCCGAAGCCCTCAAGTCCGATGACTTTTCTCTCGACTCCCATCGCCGCATCTTCCTTCGCATGAGCGAGTTGATCGACACCGGCCGCGCCGTGGACATCGTCACGCTGGCCAATGAGTTGGCGCGCTACAAGGAAGTCGAGTCCGTTGGCGGTGTCGCCTACCTGGCCTCCCTCACTGAAGGTTTGCCCCGCCGCCCGGTCATCGAGGATTACGTCCGCATCGTCAAGGACAAGAGCATGTTGCGCCGCCTAATGGGCATCTGCTCGGCCGCCATCGCCAAGGCTGCCGACCAGAGTCAGGATGCGATTGGCGTCCTTGATGAGACCGAGTCGCAATTGCTCGAGGTCAGCGAAGCCGGCCTCGCTCAAGGCCTGCAGCGCCTCGAGTTCATCGTCCGGGATTCCTTCGGCAACATCGACAACCTCTACAAACAGAGCCGCGAGGTCACCGGCCTGGCCACAGGTTTCAAGGCATTGGACGCGATGACGAAGGGCCTGCAAAAAGGTGAGCTGATCATCATCGCCGCGCGCCCTTCCATGGGCAAAACCGCGCTCGCCATCAACATCGCTCAAAACGCTGCCATCGACTCTGAAGCGATTGTCGCTGTCTTCAGCCTGGAGATGAACAAGGTATCGCTGCTGCGCCGCATGTTGGCATCTCAAGCGTGGGTTGATCAGTCGAAAATGCAGGAGGGCTTCATCCCGCGTCATGACCATGAAAAGCTGACCAAAGCGCTCGGACAGTTGGTCGAATCGCGCGTCTTCATCGATGACTCGGCCAGTATCACTCTGGCCGAAATGCGCGCCAAGGCCCGTCGCCTCCAGCAGAACGCTGGCGGTCTCGATCTCGTCGTGGTCGACTACCTGCAACTAATGTCGGCCACGCTGCCGGGGGCCGGGCGCAAGGGCTATGAGAACCGCGTTCAGGAGGTATCCGCCATCTCGCGTGGCCTGAAGGCCATGGCTAAGGAGCTCAAGGTGCCGGTGGTCGCTCTCTCACAGCTCTCCCGCGCCAGCGAGCAGCGCCGCGGCGACGATAAGCGCCCCTTGCTGAGCGATCTGCGCGAGTCCGGTTCCATTGAACAGGACGCCGACGTCGTCGCTTTCATCCACCGTGAGTCGTACTACAACCGAACCGGGGAGCTGACGGACGCGGAAAGAGCTATGTCGGAGATCATCGTTGCGAAGCAACGCAATGGCCCCACTGGCACCGTCACTCTGAATTTCCTCGACAAGTTCACGCGATTCGAGAATCAGGACTCGACTCATGACGCCTGACTGAAAGCTAATCTCGAAGCGGGAACTTCATTGACCTGAAGGCGCGAATAGCCGCTGCGACTCTTTCCCACACGAATCCCTCGCCTCTCTGCCGATTTCCCGGATGCGGGACGGCTAAGGCCCAAACCAGCGATCCATCTGACAGTTTGTACGCTTGAAGGTCGTCGCAAATGTGCGGCCCGTGACAGGCTGGCATCTGTTTCCACATCGCCTTGCCGGTGACCACAACTTTTGACGGTCGAATCTTCTCGATCAGGTGCAAGAAAGGAGTATGCGCTTCTCCGAACCGTGTCGTGTTTGGCCGTTTTTCTACGCTCGAACCGACCGTGCGTTGCACGAATATCGTGTAGGCGACATCGTTCCAAGCGGCTTCCAATTCGCTTAGACTAGGTGCCCTCTTCCCGCACAATGCTCGGCCCAGATCCCTGTGATATTTGTTTTCACCGAAATGCTTGATTCCCCACTGCACCATGCGGGTTGGATGTGTGGGGCCCGGATCTACCCGTTTTCCGTTTTCCTTCCAGCTATAAGCACTCTCGCTCAGGATCAATAATCGGGTGCTTTCGTAATTGCTTCCCTTCCAAGGTTTAAAGTAAGGCCCCTTCATTTGGCTCACCTCTTATCCCTCGACTCACGACTATCAATTTACCATAGGCCAAAAGCGCTCGTCTTGCGCCCGCCTCCCCTTCGTGACTATTGTTGTCGAAGCAGCGTGTGCCAAGCCCTGTAGCCATTCATGGACGTTCTCAGACGCCTTTTCGAGCAGCACTTCCAGTCGCCGCCAGAGCGCGTTATGCCGCTCCAGGGCCAACTCGGCGGTTCCGGGCGCGTCATCGTTCGCCTCGCCGGCGCAGGCCACACCGCCGTCGGCATTCTCTATTCCGTGCGCGAAGAAAATGTTGCTTTTCTCGAGTTCTCACGCCATTTCCGCCGTCACGGACTGCCGGTACCCGAGATCTATGCCGAGGACTTAGGTCACGGAGCCTACCTCGAAGAAGATCTGGGCAACACCACTCTCTTTGAATTCCTTAGCGCTAGTCGTTCCGGGCACGACATCGCGCCCCAGGTCGTTGAAGCTTATCGCAAAGTTGTCGCCGCCCTGCCGCGCTTCCAGGTCGAGGCGGGACGCGATCTGAATTACAAAGTTTGCTATCCGCGCGCCAGCTTCGACCGCCAGTCCATCGCCTGGGATTTGAATTATTTCAAGTATTACTTTCTCCGCCTTGCCAGCATACCCTTCAACGAGCAGGCGCTCGAAGTCGATTTCACGCGCCTGACAAAATTCCTGCTCGGCGCCGATCATGACTACTTTCTTTATCGCGATTTCCAATCGCGCAACATCATGCTGCGCGATGGCGCGCCCTGGTTCGTCGACTATCAGGGTGGCCGCAAGGGCGCTCTGCAATACGACATCGCATCGCTTCTGTTCGACGGCAAGGCCGATCTGCCGCCGGATCTGCGCCAGCAACTCCTCGACGACTATCTCGATTGCCTCGCTGGCTCGGTCGACCTCAAACGCGATGCATTCATGGAGCATTATTACGCCTTCGTTTACGTCCGTATCCTGCAGGCGCTGGGCGCGTACGGCTTCCGCGGATTCTACGAGCGCAAGCCGCATTTCCTTGAGAGCGTTCCCTACGCGCTCAAAAACCTGCGCTGGCTCGCGGAACACGTCAAGTTGCCCGTCGCACTGCCGGCCCTGCTCGATGCTCTCGAAAGAATGTCATCCAGCGAAAAGCTGCAGCACAGCGCCGCGCCTTCCACGGGTTTGACCGTTCGCATCTTCAGCTTTTCTTTCCACCACTCCATGCCTGCCGATGAATCAGGCAACGGCGGCGGATTCGTCTTCGATGCGCGCAGTCTGCCCAATCCCGGCCGCGAAGAACAATTCCGCTCACTCACCGGCCGCGACCAGCCCGTCATCGCGTATCTCGACCGTCAGGAGAGCGTCCACCAATTCCTGTCGCACGCCATTTCGCTAGTCGATACCAGTGTCGCCAACTATCGTCATCGCGGATTCTCCAGCTTGATGGTCTCCTTTGGCTGCACCGGTGGCCAGCATCGCTCGGTCTATCTCGCGGAGCATCTAGCCAATCATCTGCGCGGCATCGCCGGCATCGAAGTTGTCGTCCGTCACATCGAGCTCGAAAAACTTGGATTGTTGGGGGAAGCAAAGTAAATGAAGGCGATGGTTTTCGCCGCCGGCCTGGGCACGCGCCTGCGTCCGCTCACCGATGACTGCCCCAAAGCGCTGGTCACCGTCGCCGGCCGTACTCTCCTTGAGCTCACCCTCAGCCGCCTGCGCATCTTCGGCGTTAGCGAAGTCATTCTCAACATCCATCATTTCGCCGACAAAATCGTCGATTACCTCCATGCCCACCAAAACTTCGGCATGCGCATTGAAGTCTCGCGCGAGGAGATTCTGCTCGACACCGGCGGCGGCCTCAAGAAAGCCGCCTGGTTTTTCCTGGAGGCCGGCAAAAGCGCGCGAGAGCCCTTCATCGTCCACAACGTTGATGTCCTCAGCACCATCGATCTTGCGCGCATGGTCCGCTTTCACGTCGAACACAACGCACTCGCCACCCTGGCCGTTCAGCAGCGCAACTCCTCGCGCTATCTTCTCTTCGACGAGCAAGGCCAGCTCTGCGGCCGCCGCATCGGTCGCGATGCAGAAAACGAGTGGGCTGTCTCTGCGCGGCCGGTCCACTCGCTCGCCTTCAGTGGCATTCACGTCCTTTCGCCGCGCATCCTCTCCAACTTGCTCGAGGAAGGCGCCTTCTCCATCATCCCCGCCTACCTCCATCTCGCCGCCCAGGGTGAAGCGATCCTCGCCTTTCGCGCCGATGAGTCTTACTGGCGCGATCTCGGCCGGCCCGAAGACCTCGCCGAAGCCGCACGCGACCTGGCAAACGGAAAATATCCCGAAAGTTGAAGCTCCGCCAGGTCGCACCCCCTGAGCCCAACCTCGAGCGCATTCTTCTTCACAGCTCGCTCAAGATCAGCGCAACCCGCCCGGCCAGCAACTCGTTGGGCGACTCTCCGGGGTCCACTTCAATCACCGACACCGGGAAAGCAAGGTTGTGTGGACGTAATACCAGACGGCTGGCGATGAAATCCACATATCGGAATGTCAGGTGCGAACCCCGCCGAACCGCGTAGAGATTCATGCGATCGGGGCGGTACGGCAGCAGCGAATTGTAGTGTCGATCGATGAGCGCGATTGCCTCTGGTAGCACCAGCGGCTCCATCGGTGGGGCGTCGGCAGCCGCCACGCGAACCGCGACAAACCGCTCCCATGCCCGCCTGGTTCCCGACGCCCGTGAGTGAACCGATTCGAGCGCCGCCGCCGGCAGGTACAGAAGCGATTGAATCACGGTTGGCCGGATCACCGGCTCGAAGAGCGCCACCGCGTGCGAGACAACCGGGACCGCGCAGACCCCATCGCTGCCGGATAACGGTTCCGGCCTTTGCACGGAAGGCAGCAGATCGGCGACCGTCAAATGCTGCGCCGCCAGGATCCGGTCCATGGCCTCCAACGAGAGTTGTCTTCGGCTATGCAGAAAGTTGGAAATATGGGCCTGCCCAAATCCGGTCTGCCGGCCCAGCAGCGAGACGCTGAGTGTTCCCCGCTGTAATCTGCGCAGCAGTTCCAGGCGGAGGTGCTCGTGCATCTGCGTGAAATTCATCTGTGGAAAATTCGCCGCCAGCAATGGGACGATGTCTCGTCTCATTTCCTCTCGCAAAGCTACTAGGGCTTATTTGCCTTCATTTTGAGCGTCTTGGTGGCAATTGAAAAGACAATGACCGGAAAGTGGTAACGTGTCGTTGACGTAGGAGATGCATTTCCCCACAATGGCTTTACTGATTCACGCTTTGACTTGTGGGAATCTTTTGGAAATGCTTTATCGCCAATCGTTTAGGCGGAGGCAGACTTCTGCCTCTTGCGACCGCGATTGACGATTGCCGGAGCAGCTTTGATTGAGCCGGCATCTCCGTTCCCGCACCGGAGCACCCCGCTGGGGCACCCCGGAAAAGTCAGTCGAGAATATTCCAGGATCTGCGCGCCAGTTGTCATGACAGAAAACAAGAGAACTCGGGCGGCAATCCCCCATCAGGACATGAGAAACCTGAGTTGTCCAGCCTGCTTCTCTTCACCCCGGGGAGCAACATGCATCAACAAATTCCGTCGGGAGAAGGAACCTATGCGGAGAATCAGTCATGGATGTGCGCGTGCAATTGAAGGTTTGCGAAGGATGTGGTTGCCTTTGGTACCGGGCCCAGACTCAAGGGAATGTGTACTGCAAGGAATGCGAATTTAAACTAAGAGATTTTCCATCGCCGGAAAGTCGCAGGCGGCGCGGACGACCGAGCCGTAAGCAGCTTGCCAGAGTTTGGGCGGTGGCTGAGGCAGCTGGAGGTGCGCAATGAGCGCAGCCTTTCAGTTGCCAATGGAATGGGACGCCAGCTCCGCTGAGGCAGCCTGGCAAATTGAACAAAGCAGATCGAAACAACAATCCGCGGCGCGGCCTGAATTAAAGCTTGGAAAGCACGACTACAAGCCTCCGGCCAACCTGGCCTTCTACCGGAAGCACACCGAGAGCTTGTTGCGGCGCTATCTTTACGCTTCCACGCAGGTGGGCAGGGCGCCTTCGATCCTGGGCGATTCGGTCGGGCGCGGTTGGGCATCCAGCCGGCCCGTTCGAACATTCGAGGACGCGGTCATCTTCGTCCTCGATATCGAGAACTGCCTGAGCCAACTCAGTATTCTCGATCGGGAGCTCTTGGGCCGGGTAGTGCTTCAGGATTACACCCAGGAGGAAGCTGCCCTGATGCTCGGCATCGGTATCAGGACAGTTGGCTACCGGTTTCCGCTGGCTTTGGACAGGCTGACGGACAAGTTACTGGCAGCCGACCTGCTTGTCTTACCGCATTAATACAAATGACGCAACGAACATCCGGCACAGGGGAGCGCGCATTGCGTCCTCTGTGCCGGCCGTATCTCAGTCCCACGGGCGTTTTGTTCGAGATTCACACCACGGCGTTGTGTTGGCGCAGGAGCGCATTGTGCAATCAGCTTGTGGAGACGTGGCAACTCGGCCGGCACGAAGCGATTCATTTCAGGGGAATGGTCTCGCACAAGCCGTCTCGTGCCGCTTCCATTCTGCGCTGCCTGGTCTCCTTGATGAGTTCGTCGTCCTCTGCATCGCTCTGGTACTTCGCCAATCCACGGCGGATCGTGCTCACCAGTTCATCCTTGTCGCAGGGCTTATTCAGGTAACGGAAGATCTGTCCGTCATTCACCGCCTCGATCGCGCAATCCAGATCTTTATACCCGGTCAGCACAATCCTTACAGTTTGCGGCGCCAACTCCCGTACCCGCGCTAGAAACTCTGCGCCATTCATGCCCGTCATGCGCATGTCTGAGACAATCACTGCAAACGGTCCCAAAACGTGAATCGTCGCCAATCCCTGTATCCCGCTGTCTGCGGTCTCGATGTCGAATACACCGCGCAAGAGCCGCCTGTAGCCGTCAAGAGCGCGCCTGTCATCGTCAACAAATAAGATCTGGTTCGTCATAGCCGAGCCCCCCCTGGTCGCGCACTCCGCCCCACCCGCCGCCCGCTCCACCGCTCGATCCATCGGCAGAGACGGTAATATTCCTTCTGTCGTCCCGCATACGCAGCGCGGGCAGGGAACACACCTCTCAGAATCTATCGGCAGCTCCGCCCGAAAGCGTCACTCGATCGCCACGAAATCTCTGGGCCGCCCGTTCTGGCGCTTTGCGCACGCAAAAAGGCCGCAGCTTCTTCAAAAGCTGCGGCCTGAAAAGTCCTTGTTCGAGCAGAACCGTTACATCTCCTTCACGCCCTCGACGAACGCCTTCAGCTTGCGGCTCCGGCTCGGATGCCGCAGTTTGCGCAGCGCCTTGGCCTCGATCTGCCGGATGCGCTCGCGCGTCACCTGGAAGCTCTGGCCAACTTCTTCGAGCGTATGCTCCGAGCCGTCTTCCAACCCGAAGCGCATCTTGATCACCCGCTCTTCGCGCGGCGTCAACGTGCGCAGCACCTGCGACGTGTACTCCTTCAGGTTCACCCCAATCACCGCTTCCGAAGGCGAAACCGCCTGACGATCTTCGATAAAGTCGCCCAGGTGCGAGTCTTCCTCTTCGCCGATCGGCGTCTCCAGCGAGATAGGCTCCTGTGCGATCTTCAGCACCTTGCGCACCTTGGCCACCGGAATGTCCATGCGCCGCGCAATTTCCTCGCTCGAAGGTTCGCGGCCGAGCTCCTGCACGAGCTGGCGGCTCGTGCGAATGAGCTTGTTGATCGTCTCGATCATGTGCACCGGAATGCGGATCGTCCGCGCTTGGTCCGCGATGGCCCTCGTGATCGCCTGCCGGATCCACCACGTTGCATACGTCGAAAACTTGTAGCCGCGCCGGTACTCGAACTTGTCCACCGCCTTCATCAGGCCGATGTTGCCTTCTTGAATCAGGTCGAGGAACTGCAATCCGCGGTTCGTGTATTTCTTGGCGATCGACACCACCAGCCGCAGGTTCGCCTCAATCAGCTCGCGCTTCGCCTGCTCGGCGTCCATGTCGCCCTGGATCATCTCGCGCTGCGTGCGCTTCAGCTCCACAATCGACACGCCCGCGTCGCCTTCGATCTTCTCGAGATCCGTCCGGCAGTTCTTTTGCTGGCGCCGGTACTCCTTCTTCATCTCCTCGCTCTTTGACGCCTCGTGCTTCTGCTCCAGCGAGCGGACCTGGCGCTCCAGTGTGCGCATGGTGTCCACGGTCTTGTTGACCTTGTCCAGCAGGCGCTTGCGCTCCAGCGCTGTGTACTTCAGTTCACGCACAATGCGCGAGATGAATACTCTCTCGCGGCCGACAGCCCAGCGCAGCCGCCGCGCCTCCTTTACCTTTGCCTTGTTGGTCGACGAGATCGCCGCCTGCTTCTCTTCAATCTGCGCAACTTTCCTCTGGTGCTTCACCAGCGCGTCCGTGCGCGCCACAGTGGCCTTCACGCGCGTCTGCACTACCTCTTCGGTTAGCTCTTCTTCGTCGAAGATCACCACCTCTTTTACGTTGCGCACGCCGCGCTTCAGGTCCTCGCCCAATGCCGCTATCTCGCGGATCACGATCGGCGAACGCGAAATCGCCTTGAGCACGCGGTTCTGCCCTCGCTCGATGCGTTTGGCAATCTCCACCTCGCCCTCGCGCGTCAGCAGCGGCACGGTTCCCATCTCGCGCAGATACATGCGCACCGGGTCGTTGGTCTTCTCCAGCGTTCCCGGCGTCAGGTCCAGCTCGACGTCCTCTCCCTCCTCCAGCTCAAAGTCCTTGTCGCCGGGGAATTTCGGAGTGTCGAGCAGGTCGATGCCCTGCGTGCCGATGGTCGTGATCAAATCGTCCAGGTCGTCGGGGGAGCCAATCTCGTCCGGCAATGCGTCGTTCACTTCGCCGTAGGTGAGATAGCCCTTCTCCTTGCCGGTCTCGATCAGACCTTGCACATCCTCTTCGAATTTGTCTTCAATCACCAATGGTTTCCTACTCTCTTCGGCTAGACGCAGTCACATGGAACGTCCCGCCCGATTTCATCCCGGGCCCCGCATTACTCAAAGCGGTCCCGTCACATCCCTCGCCTGCGCAGCCCATCCGCGCAGATTGATCCGTGCTCTTCGGTCCTTCGCAAACTCGCACCGCGCACAGTTTCAGACGCACAAAATGAAGACTTCCCAAAGGAAATCCTCGCTTGCCTACACATCCGCAAGCCCGCAAAAGCGGTTTTAGCTTTTCTCGGAACAGGATGGCAGCGCTTCAGGTTTCGCCTGAGTCGCCCGCGAGCCGAAGCTCATGTGTGGGGCAAAGGGGGCGCGCATCCTCACTGAGATCAATAGATTACCACAACAGCCCTTGCTCGCACCAGCAAAAACTCGCCGGAAAATCAGCCCGGTCCAATGCCTGCAAGGCGGCTCGGGCCCGTTGCCCATCCACCCGGTCCCGGTCCTTCACTCACACATTAGACGCTCGGAAAGGCCAATTCGACGCACGATTTGGCCAATTCGGCGGACCGGCAAAGGCCTCATAAACTGCTACCGCTCTTGCGCCTTCTTGCCGTGCAGTCGCCGCAGTGCCTGGTCCAGTTCCAGCTTCTTCTGGGTTAAAATCGCCAGCCCAGCAAAGTCGCCATTCCGCTCGGCCTCGGCAATCTGCGCCCTCAAGTCCCTCAGTCGGCCTTCGATCGCGCGCTCCTGAACCTCCTGCACCGCGCTCTCCACCTCGTTTGCCTCCGGCGGTCGACTCTCCCCCAGAAGCGCCTCAGCCAGCAGCGCCCGCTGGCCCGGATCTACCACGGCCTCCATAGGGTCTTTTGCCGCCCGACTCGCTAGCGCCTGCATCGCCCCGAATGCTCCCAGATGCTCAAACCATCCAGCGTTGTTCGTCAGCGCTTCCGTCGCCAGTAGCCGCGACTCCGCGCCATCAGGATCAGTCACTGCCAGAGCCCGCAGCAGTACGCGCTCCACCTCTGTCAATTTCGCCGCCCGCTCCTCCACCCGCTCTCGCCGCCGCAACGCCGCCTGCCGCAGTTCCTCGCGCAGTACCGCCGACCCGATTCCCAATTTCTGCGCCGCATCCGCCGCAAACTGTTCCCTGGCGAGCGTCTCCGGCATCCTCCGGATGTGCGGCAGCAGGAAATTCATCGCCTTCACTTTCTGATCGGTGCTGTTACCGGGAAAGAGCTGCTTCGCACGTTCAATCATGTAATCGTCGTACCACTGGGCACCGCGGATCGCCTGACGCAATTCGTCGTCGGTCCTCGCCTTGCGACTATTTGCTCCCCGGTCTTGAGTGTCGATGGCCGTGCGAAAATCCGCTTCACCCATCTCACGAACAAATCGATCGGGGTCCATGCCGCTGTCTCTAAAGGACCGATTAACGATCTTGACTTTGAAGCCTTCTTCGATGAGCAGGGCGAGAGTTTTCTCGGTGGCATTTGCCCCAGCAACATCCGGATCGAAGCTGACCACGACATTCTGGGTGTGCCGCTTCAGGATCGCCACCTGCTGCTCGGTAAAAGCCGTCCCGCTCGTTGCAATCACGTTCTGGATCCCGGCCAGAAACACGCTGATGCAGTCCATCTGGCCCTCCACCAGCAGGGCAAACTCCAGCGCGCGAATTGCCGGTTTAGCCTTGTCCAAATTGAACAGCACCTGCCCCTTCGAGTAGAGCGGCGTCTCTGGTGAGTTGATGTACTTCGCTCCGGCCTTCTCGCCTGTCTCGAGTGTTCGCGCCGTAAACGCAATCACCCTCCCGCCCTCGTTCGCAATGGGAAACATCACCCGCTTGCGGAACCGGTCGTAAATCGGTCCCTGGCCCCCGTCACCTTGCTCCTTCGAGCTGAATAGCCCGCTCGCGCGAAGTGTCTCCTCGTCGGCGACGCCTCCCAGTCGCTCGTGCAAAGCGTGAAAGCCGTCCGGCGCGTACCCGATCCTGAATCTCTTGATCCCCTCTTCCGTCATTCCTCGCCCTGCCAGGTATTCCCGCGCCAATGCTCCTCCTGGCCCGCGCAACTGCTCTTCAAACCACGCCGCGGCCGTCTCGTGCAGCTCCAGCAGCTTGGTCCGCAATCGCGCTCCCGCGGCTTCCTCCGGCGAGGAGAACTCCCGCTTGGGCAGTGGAATCCCGCACTTCTGCGCCACAATCCGTACCGCTTCGGGAAAGCCGACATTCTCGATCTTGCCCACAAAGCTGAACACGTCCCCCGTGGCCTGGCAGCCGAAGCAGTAAAAGAACTGCTGCCCCGCGTGCACGCTGAATGAAGGCGTCTTCTCCTTGTGGAACGGGCACAGCCCCGTAAACCGTTGCGCCCCGGCCTTGCGCAGGCGGATATAGCTCTCGATCACCTTAACGATGTCGGCCTGCTGCTTCACGGTTTGGGCAAAGTCGCTCACAGAGAGTCTGGTACCAAGCATAAGGCTTCTGTCCACTCCGGCAGGCGCCGGCCTCGGCCAAATACTTGTTGCAACGAATATCCCCCTCCTGCATCCAACGAAATGAAAAGGAGCAACCCACCATGACCCCTACTACCGCCACCTCCACCTGGAACATCGATCCCGCACACTCCGCGGCCGAGTTCAAGGTCAAGCACATGATGATCTCCAACGTCAGAGGCAAGTTCAGCGGAATCAGCGGTGTCCTGCACCGCGTCGATGCCGACCACACCCAATCCACTCTTGAAGTCTCCATCGACGTCAGCACCGTCAACACGCAGGACGCGCAGCGCGACGGCCATCTCAAGAGCCCGGACTTCTTCCACGTGGAGCAGTTCCCCGCCATGACCTTCAAATCCACGCATATCGAGAAAAAGGGCGACGGGTTCGCCGTGACGGGCGACCTGACCATCCACGGCGTCACCAAACCGGCGGTTTTGAATGTCGAGGAGGTGAGCGAGCCCGCCAAGGATCCCTGGGGCAATACGCGCATCGGCCTTAACGCGACCGCAAAAATCAACCGCAAGGATTTCGGGCTCACCTGGAATTCGACTCTTGAAGCCGGCGGCGTGCTGGTGGGCGAAGACGTGGCCATCACTCTCGACGTCGAGTTCATCAAAGCCGCCTGAGACAGGAATCGGCTAGCTGCGTTTAGCCGCTGGCGTCCCGGACGTGCCGGTTGCAACCGGGATGTTCCTCGCGCATCAAACAGCTGTACGATCCACATCGAATCCAAGCGGTTTTCCGTAGCGGGCGACGCAGGTTGCCCGCCGCGTCGCTTTGGTTTTCAAAAAACCGGAGGTCCACCATGTCGCTCAGAGCCGTAAAAGAGATCTATCAAACCAAGCCCACCATTGAGGGAGCGGGCGTCAAGCTCCAGCGCGCCTTCGGCTTCGGCAAAACCGCCGAATTCGATCCGTTTCTCTTGCTCGACGACTTTCGCAACGAGAATCCCGCTGACTACCTGGCCGGTTTTCCATGGCACCCGCACCGCGGTATTGAAACCATCACGTATGTCCTTGCCGGAGAAGTGGCGCACGGTGACTCGCTCGGCAACAAGGGCCGCATGACCGCAGGCGACGTCCAGTGGATGACCGCCGGCAGCGGCATCCTCCACCAGGAGATGCCCAAAGGCGACGAGCGCGGACGCATGCACGGCTTTCAGCTCTGGGCCAACCTGCCCGCGTCGCTCAAGATGACCGACCCGCGCTACCAGGACATTCCGTCCGACGCCATTCCCGAGGTCACCGAGGATGATGGAACCAAAGCGCGCATCATCTGCGGCGAATTCTGGGGCCAAACCGGTCCGGTCGAGGGAGTCGCCGCCGGGCAATACTCGGTCGACGCGCGCTACGTCGACATTTCCATTCCGCCCTTCAAGCGCAAGAGGATCAAGGTCGAGACAACCCGCAACGCCTTCGCCTACGTCTTTGCCGGCGCGGGAACTTTCCGCGACGCCTCTGAGCCTCAGGCTGTGCTCACGGAATCAGCCGTCAACCCGAATGCCGAGCCGGTCTACGATGCGAACAACCATTCGCTCGTTCTCTTCGACCGCGGCGATGAAATTGTCGTCCAGGCCGGTCCCGAGGGCATCCGTTTCCTGCTCGTCTCGGGCAAGCCGCTCGAGGAACCGGTGGCTTGGTACGGACCCATCGTCATGAACACGCAGGAAGAGCTTCGTCAGGCGATGGCCGAGTTGCATAATGGTTCGTTCATCCGCCACGGCTGAGCCGAGCCGGCCGTCCGCGTGCCCTCATACTTGCCTCTCAATTCAGTCGCAAAGGTGTGGGGCTCAGTCGCAAAGGTGTGGGGCAGCGGCGCGGTTTGTGTCTTTTCGCTGCCCCGCGATCCTGCTAAACTAACCGCTGGCACGTCGTAGGCGCGTAGCTCAGTTGGTTAGAGCGCTTCCTTGACACGGAAGAGGTCGTTGGTTCGAATCCAATCGTGCCTACCATTTATTTTCAATAACTTGCGCCCGTCTTCAATGGAAGGCTGTTCGATTCTCACCTGTAAAACCTCACCTGCTTCTGTATTCGAGTCCTCTATACCCTATTGGACGGTCTCCGATTTGGGCTGCAAAGCCCGCATCATCGAGTCCTGCGCGGCCAACATCGACGAATTTACTCGGTGAGCGTACAGCCCGAGCGTGGTCGAGACGTTGGCGTGGCGCAGGAGCCCTTGAACCGTCTTTACGTCCGTTCCTTGGTTAACCAGCCAACTAGCCAATCCGTGCCGGAAGTTGTGGAAACCGAAGTGTCTTACGGCGCGCCGAAGGCGGCGTCGGGCTGTTTTTCGCCAAGCCGAGCAATCCAGCTGCACTTCTCGGTGGGATCAATATGGGCTGGAAGAACGGAGATCCAAGCGTGGCGATTGTCGCAGGCTGGACGTTCTAGGAGCCAATGTTCGGGTTGAGGAAACATGAAGTCGGAGCCGTGGGGGAGGACGCCTTCTCGATTCTGACCGGTGAGCTGAACGAGCTATGTCGCACATTCACGACCCCCGCCCGTATACATCGTCTTCGACCGGGGGCTTCACGCTTTTTTAGCCGACTAAGACTCAGCAATTGGGAGGCGAACACTTGCCGACTTTCGAGAACTTATCCTGCCTCGTTAAGTACATTAGTGATTACGGTGATTTCGCATCAATCGACGCTGATCCCATTGCATTTATTCTCCGATTTGCCAACGGATCAGGCGGAATGCACCGCTGCGCCAACGTTTCCGAAGGAGCAATTTGGAAAATCAGATATTTGACATGTTGCAAGTGAGGCGCTCAATCGCTTACTTTTCCGCCCGGGAGTCTTCGGCGTCGTCCGCAGCCGGGTCTTCTCTTGCGTACCATCCGCTTAACTGACAAGAAGTAGCCAGGTTGGTCGCTTTTGAAAGGTCGGGATGAATCATTCAGCGCCACTTTTGCTCTCAGGAAACAATCTCAGCTTTGATGAAATTCACCAAGTAGCTCGCGGAGGGCGTCAAGTGGGTCTCGCGCCATCCGCTGTGGCACGCGTGGACGCATCCCGCCAGCTCATCGAGAAAATTCTCGAAAAAGAAGTGGCCGTTTACGGTGTCAATACCGGCTTCGGCAGGCTCTCTGACGTCCGCATCCCGGGCAACCATCTTTCTGAATTGCAGGTGAATCTGTTGCGGAGCCATGCTTGCGGACTGGGCAGCCCTTTGCCGGATGCGGCCGTCAGGGCCATGCTCTTGCTGCGCGCCAATGTCCTCGCCAAGGGCTTCAGTGGAGTTCGCCGAGAGGTCGTCGAGATGCTGATGAGCCTCCTCAATCTAGGAATTCATCCGGTCGTGCCGGAAAAGGGTTCAGTGGGCGCGAGCGGCGATCTTGCTCCACTGGCGCATCTCGCTTTGGTCCTCATTGGCGAAGGAGAAGCTTTCTACGATGGAGCGCGCCTGAGCGGCAGTGAGGCATTGCGGCGGGCCGAACTCGCTCCACTGCGGCTCGAAGCAAAGGAAGGTCTTGCGCTGCTGAATGGCACGCAAGGAATGACTGCCGTTGCTTCACTCGCGCTTTACGATGCACAGCGTCTCGTCCGGATCGCCGACGTTGCTGGCGCAATGTCTCTAGAGGCGCTGCGTGGCACGCCTTCTGCTTTCGATCCACGAATCCAGGCGGCTAGGCCCCATCGCGGACAGGCAGCAGTGGCCCGGCATCTGATGGTATTGCTCGACCGCAGCGAGATTCGGGAGTCGCACCGGACGAACGATCAACGCATTCAGGACGCTTACTGCCTGCGCTGTATGCCGCAGGTGCATGGTGCGGTTCGCGACGTGCTCGATCACGTTACGTCGATTGTGGAGATCGAAACGGGCTCCGCAACCGACAATCCACTCGTCTTTGCAGCGAGCGGAGACGTACTCTCCGGCGGCAACTTCCACGGTGCGCCGCTCTCTTATGCCTTCGACTACGCGGCCATCGCGCTGACCGATCTCGCCAGCATATGTGAACGCCGGATCGACCGCCTGATCAACCCAGATATCAACGAGGGCTTGCCTCCGTTTCTGTCGAGCGAGGCCGGCTTGTCGTCGGGTTACATGATGGCGCACGTCGCCGCAGCTGCGCTCCTGAATGAATGCAAGGTGTTGGCGCATCCGGCTAGCGTGGACAGCGTGCCGACATCTGGCGGGAAGGAAGACCACGTTTCGATGGGGATGAACGCCGCACTTAAGATGCGGCAGATTGTTGAGAACGTCGAGCAGGTTCTTGCCATCGAGCTCTTGTGTGCCGCGCAGGGCCTGGACTACCGGAAACCTTTGAAGCCAGGCAAACAAATTGAGCAGGTGCTTGCCAGGATTCGCAAGATCGTTCCCGGCCTCGAGGCGGATCGCCCCCCCGCAACCGACATTAACCAACTGGTACAGTCGATTCACGAAGGTCTGTTCGACGCATTCGCCGACTAGCAGAATTCCGCACACCCAGCAGTTCGCGCATCGATTTCCCGCGAGGTACAGCGATTCATTTTCAGGATCGATCAGCCCGGAGTTACGTCCCGGCCTGCGATGAATACGCGAGGCAGCTCTGCGGCGGCGATGAAATAGGCGATCTCGCGGAAATCGCTGAATTCGTGGATAAGAAAATCAGCCTGTTTGCCGGTTTCCAAAGAGCCAATACTGTCGCCAAGGCCAAGGCTCCATGCGGCATTGACGGTCGCAGCGGTGAGCGCTTCAGCCGGGGTGAGCCCCATGTAGAGGCAGGCGAGCGAGACGATAAACGGCATGGATGGGATCGGAGACGAGCCGGGGTTGAAATCGCTGGCCAGCACAATGGCCAGACCGTGCTCGACCATGGCGCGGGTGGGCGGATAGGCGGTGCGCCCCAGCGCAAAGACCGAGCCGGGAAGCAAGACCGGTTGTACCGCAGCGGCACGCAATGCATGGAGAGTGTCCGCGGTGGCAGTTTCAAGATGGTCTGCAGTGCGCGCATGAAGTTCCGCGGCAAGCGTAGCTCCCGTGCCGGGACGGAACTGCTCGACATGCACGCGCAGTTCCAGGCCATGGGCACGCGCGGCGGTGAGTACCTTGCGCGTTTCTTCGACCGTGAAGGCGTGGTCGTCGCAGAAGACGTCGCAAAAGCGCGCCAGCTTGAGATTTTCAACCTCAGGGATGAGTTCTTCCGCGATCCAGCGAACGTAATCGTCCCGGCGGCCGGCAAACTCCGGGGGCAAGGTGTGCGCTGCCAGCAGCGTGGGCACCACTTGCGTGGGGCCCTCGCTGTCGAGTTTCCTTATCACGCGGAGCATACGCAACTCCGTATCGCGCTCCAGGCCATAGCCCGACTTGGCTTCGGCGGTCGTCGTGCCCGAGCGAAGCATCCAATCGCGATGACGGCGCGATTCAGCGAGCAGATCGTCTTCCGAGGCGGCGCGGGTGGCTTTCACAGTGCTCAGAATGCCGCCTCCGGCAGCCGCAATCTGCTGATAGCTGGCGCCGGCAATGCGCTGGTCGAATTCGGCAGCGCGGTTGCCTGCGAAGACCATGTGTGTATGTGCATCCACAAAGCCCGGCGTGATGCAGCGGCCCTGCGCATCGACCACTTCGTGGGGCAGGCCTTTGGATTTGATTTCGTGATAAGGCCCAGCTGCAGCGACGCGGCCGTCTTCAATCAGGAGCGCCGCATCTGAAATTACGCCCAACTCGCGGAGCTCCGAGCCCACGCGCGGACGTGCGGGTCCCGCAAGCGTGACGAGCTGCCCGATGTTGACGACTGCAAGCGATCTGGACACTGTTATTCTTCCGCCATTGGAATGGCGATACCGCGTTCGCGCGCGGTTTGTTGTGCCAACTCGTAGCCGGCATCGGCGTGGCGAACCACTCCGAGGCCAGGGTCGTTATTCAGGACGCGCTCGATCTTGCGCGCAGCTAGCTCGGTGCCGTCAGCCACGGTCACTTGTCCGGCGTGCAGCGAATAGCCCATCCCCACGCCGCCGCCGTGGTGGAAGCTGACCCACGTTGCCCCAGATGCAGTGTTGAGCAGCGCATTCAGAATCGGCCAGTCCGCAACCGCATCCGAGCCGTCGAGCATTTTTTCTGTCTCGCGATAAGGGCTGGCTACCGAGCCAGTGTCGAGATGGTCGCGGCCCATGGCGATAGGGGCCGAGATTTCGCCCCTGCGGACAAGGTCGTTGATCGCTGCTCCCATGCGGGCACGCTCTCCAAGCCCAAGCCAACAGATTCTTGCGGGCAATCCCTGTAAAGCGAAACGGCCGCGCGCCAGCCGCAGCCAGCGGTTGAGAATCTCGTTCTCCGGGAACAGCTCCAGCGCCAGTTCGTCGGTGCGGTCGATGTCCTTGGGGTCACCCGAAAGCGCCACCCAGCGAAACGGTCCCTGGCCAGTGCAGAAGAGGGGACGAATGTACTCGGGCACAAATCCGGGAATAAGAAACGCATCCGTGCAGCCGGCGTCGCATGCGAAGCGCCGGATGTTGTTGCCGTAGTCAAAGGTCACCGCGCCCGCGCGTTGCAACGCAAGCATCGCGTTCACGTGAACAACCATCGTCGCCATCGAACGGCGCACATATTCCGCCGGTTCGCGGCGCCGCAATTCCGCGGCCTGATCCAAAGTGAATCCCTGCGGGATATAGCCGTTGAGGGGATCGTGGGCGCTGGTCTGGTCGGTTACCGCATCCACCTGCAGACCACGACGCACAATCTCGGGCAACACATCACCGCAGTTGCCCACCAGGCCCACAGAAAGCGCGCGGCCTTCGCGGCGAGCCTCTTCGCAAAGGTGCAGAGCTTCGTCGAGGTCTCCCGCGAGTAGGTCACAATATCGCGTCGCGACCCGACGCTCTATCCGGCTGCGGTCGGCTTCGACAACCAGCACCGCGCCGCCGTTGAGGGTTACGGCAAGCGGCTGAGCACCACCCATGCCGCCCATTCCACCAGTTACCACAAGTTTGCCCTTGAGCGACCCGCCGAAATGCCGTTCCGCGAGTGCGGCGAACGTCTGGAAGGTGCCCTGCAGGATTCCCTGCGTGCCGATGTAAATCCAGCTACCCGCCGTCATCTGGCCATACATCATCAGGCCTTTACGATCGAGCTCGTTAAAGTGTTCCCATGTGGCCCATTTGCCCACCAGGTTGGAGTTGGCTATGAGAACGCGCGGGGCCATTTCGTGCGTAGGAAACACCGCAACCGGCTTGCCTGACTGCACCAGCAGCGTTTCGTCGCCGTCCAGCCGATCCAATTCACGCACGATGGCGTGGTAACACTCCCAGTTGCGCG
>Ga0224554_1000759_pt1 | contig 24449 bp, 19 predicted proteins | sample 714S22024metaG_FD_180666 | JGI IMG/M metagenome (GOLD analysis project Ga0224554, IMG submission 180666) | Peat soil microbial communities from Stordalen Mire, Sweden - 717 S2 20-24 | ecosystem: Environmental > Terrestrial > Soil > Wetlands > Peat | place: Sweden: Norrbotten County, Stordalen...
TAGAGCATCGTCTTGAGGTTCTTTTGCAGCACGCCTTTCGGTTGCGGCGTCCTGTCGGTCAACTGCGGGTCTTTGAAAGTCGTTGCGCTGTCTGCCATTCGGTTACCCCTTTCTCGTGAATTCCATCTTTTTCTTGCCCAACTCGACGTATCCGTTATCCATCACCTTTGGGATAATGTAGGTCCCCTCGCGCAGGTCATAGTTGATGAGGTTCGGCTTGCCGTCGCGCATCTCGTACACGCTGAACTTCTCCGGCGCGTTGGTCTTGATGTAGGTGAACTTGTCGTCGTGATAAATCGACTGGATGTCGAAGGGCGCTTCGTTCCGCTTGTAGACGTAATCAAACTTCAGTTCCGTCGGGTAGGCGCTCTTGTACTCATCCACCGCCGCTCCAACGTGCGATTCGAGCGTGGAGATCTGCTGCCGGGCCTGCTCAAGCTGGACCACGGGAACATACTGCGCCGGTCCGTTGGCTGCAACGATGTTTGATGGGTCGGCGGGCTGAATGATAACCTTGAGGTCTGGATCGCCTTTCTGGTCCGTGATGTCGGTCAGCGTAAAGCTGTAGATGTTTCCCTTGTCGGTGATGAGATTGAGATTCGAGCTGATACCCGGCTTCGCAGGATGAACGAAGCAGAAGTTACCAACCACATCCACAATCCAGAAGTCCTTGTCTCCGGTCGCGGCCTCCATGATTTTCTCTGTGGCCGGGATGACGATCAGCGTTGTGTACTTGACCTTCGCGTGGATGGCGACGATGTCCTGCGAGTGATAAGCCACGTTGCGAGAGGTGGTCTGTGCATCGACGGCGACACTCGCGAGAGTGGCGAACATGATTGCTGTTGCGATTGTTTTCAGACTATGCATTGAATCTCCTTAACGGCGGGGTTGAAAGGGATGAGTTGTGGCGAGTTGGCGAACGCCCTCAGCGATGCCGTAACGAGCAAAGGCTTCACGCTTGAGCAGGTTGTCGCGGGCGTTGTTGGTTGCAATCCAGTAAGAGACGGAATCGACATTGAGCCGAACCTTCTTGCTCGATTGCGCTTTGCGGATCAGCATCTCGCCCGGTGGAATCAGATCGGCGATGATGTCGATTTCCGTATCGTTGAGGTGAAAGGCCTCGCGGTATACCTGGCGATTCATTTCCGGGTTGGCGAGAAATATCTTCGTTGGGCAACTCTCCGAAACGATAGCCAGCATCCCGGACTCCTCAAGCTCCTTGATGGATTGCGTGGCGAGAATCATCGCGGCGTTGTGCTTGCGCCATGTCTTCTGCGCCTGCACGATGTAGTTGCGAATAGTCTCGTTCTTGATGAACAGCCACGCTTCGTCAAGTAAGAACGTCTTGAACGTCGCCAACTTCGCGGGATTGGCAATCTCATTGCTGGCCCGGTGAAGGACGTAGAAGAGGAGCGGCTCCAATACCTCCGGCGCATCGCCCCAGCCGGCGAAGTTGAAGGTCTGGAAGCTGGAGAAGCTCAGCGTGTCTTCCGCGTTGTCAAAGAGAAAGCCGTACTGACCGTCTTTAGTCCAACGATGCAGCCGCTCCTTCAGCTCACCGATGATCTGGCTGAATGTCGATAGCGTCCGCTGCTCCGGGGCAACGACATACATCCGCTCAATGGCATCCCACAGCTTGCGCTCTTCCTTGAAGTCGAGGCGGTAACGCTGATCGTTGGCCTCAATGAGGACACGGAAGAAGGAAAACAGGAATTGCATATTCTCCTTGGTCTCCGGCAAACTGAACGGGTTGATGGTGAAATCCCGGCTCTCCTGCCCGACATTCAGATATGTTCCACCAAAGATTTCAGTGAGCGATTGAAAGGAACCGCCGATGTCGAAGATGTATGTCTGCGGCCTGTACTTCTGGGCATTCGTCAACAGGAAATTGCACAAAAAGCTCTTGCCGCTGCCGGTCATGCCGAGAATCAGCGTGTGCGCCACTTCGCCGTTGTGAAGATTCAGGTAGTACGGCGTGGCATTGTCGGTTTCGAGAACCGCAAGATACTCGGAGCGCAGATGCGGGTTCGTCTTCTCGCCTGGGTGGATGGTGAAGAGAAAAGACAGGTCGGCATAGTTGGAATTGAGCAGGTACATCTTGCGAAGGTTATGGGCATAGTTGCCTGGAACCGTGGCAAAGAACGCGTTGAGCTGGTTGTACGTTTCAGTGAAGAGCGCGCCGTCGGCATTGGTAAAGACACCGGCAAACTCGCCCATCTCCTGATTGATCGTCTGAAGGTCGCTACTGTAGAGCACGACCGTGAGTGAGAAATCTCCCAGGCTCTGGCCGTCGCCAAGTGCCCGCAGGCACTCTCCTAGATTCTCAATGTCCGCCTGCTTCGATTCGTCGATCAGCACGTCCCGCTGATTCGTCTTCGCTGGGTCACTGCTCATCTGCGACACAAAACCGGACTTGCTCATATTGAAGTGACGCCGCCGCTTGTCCACTTCCTTGCGGGCCTTGGCCATCGAAAGCGGCGTCCACTCAGTGACAACGTAGAAGTTACCTTCGATCTTCAAAAGCCGGTCAAGTACCAGAGGCCGTGTCTCAGCGATGGATTCCTTCATGGTGAGGATGCGAACGAAGTGATCGCCCACACGCAGATGTTCGCGCTCCGCTTCGATGTTGGAATTGACCACCTGAAAATCGAGGTACTGTGTGGATTGAGGCTTTCCCGCGATGCGCCATTCATCGAAGTTCAACAGCCGACGAAAGAATCGGAACTGGGCCTGCTGTCCCTGAACCTCGATGGGCATGAGGTCGGCGAGTTGGCGCGTGAAGTTCTGCACACGCTGCTCCAGCCTCACAAGGTCAGCATCGATGTGCGAACGCAGCAACGTCTTCATGTTGTCGCTGGTGAACTGGGCCTTGAGTTCACTGAAGCCACCCTGTGGATCGCGTGCTAGGCGCGCAAGAGAAGACAGGATGCCGGTCTTTGACCGCGCACCTTCCAAGACGATGACGTAGAAGATTTCGATTTGATACAGCCGGTCGCGCTTGGACTCGAAGAATTGCCTGCGCTGGTCAATCGCCGCGTCGATTAGTTCGTCGTCGTAGCTGGCGAACGGAATGTCGGGGCGGTTTGTCTTGAAGAGATACTGGTAGACGTGAAAGCCTTCAGAGAAGGCTTTGAGCGCGGACTCAAGCCGCTTGACTGCATATTGCTGCTCTTCGTTGTCGAGGCTTTCATAGTCAACACCCGCAACGCTCAGCACCATGCCAAGATCGCCGCTCTTGGTTAGAAACGTCGTCTCGGTCCAAAAGCCATACAGATTGATGTGGGCGCTCAGCGCGTCCGCTTCCTTCCAAGGCTTGATTACGCGGGCAAGGTTCAACATCATCGCACCTCCACGTTCGGGACTTTTTGTTTTGCGGCGTCGTAGCGCAGTTTGAACTTCTCTGAACGCCCGATAATCTTCAGGAATGCTGGATCCGAATTCGTCGCCCAGTGGCCGAATACCGCGCCGCCAATGAACACGAATATGCCTGCCAAGATCGAATTGAAAAGATTGAACGTGCCAACGGCGGAGACGCAGACCATGAAAAACAGCGTGCGTTCAATGCCCATATAGGTGAGGGGCTTATGCAGGCTCTTGAAGACTCTGTTGCGGCGTTTCTGTGTTGTTTCCTGCATAAGCCCTCCACTGTGTGCGAGTGGTTTCGTGGGAATGAGGTTGATCGGATGGCTGGTGCAATGAGGAGTTTAGGAACCCCACAGCCAAGTGAGGATATTTGCAGCCATGACGGCGATTCCGGTTCCGACTGCAACACCGGCAAGATTCTTCTTCGCACCTGGTTCTCCATGCGCGAAGGCGTACCCGCCGATCACGATTGCAATCAGGCTGGCGGCTTTGGCAACGGTCCCGGTAAACAGTGTTTGTAGGGAGCTGATACCGGAATCAAATGGCGAAGCGTGAGCAGCGATTGGGACGAGCAATACACAGAGAAGCAGTGCTCCTCCACGCGCCAGAAAGAGCTTTGCGCGTTCAATCGTTGATGTTGTGAGAATGATTCGAATGCGGAACATTGGCACCTCCAACGACTCTTCAGTCGTGATGTGCCTGACATTAGGCGCGGCTTCGCAACACGTCCAATACTTCTTACCTATGGGACCATAGCCTGCGCCTATGGATCGATTCTGGAGAGGATTGCGCGATCAGCCGAACATCGGCAATTGGAGGGGAAGCTCACCGCCAACACTGCCCACCGGACGCTTCTTGCCGCTCATTTCATCCACGTCCGCACACATCTTCGCCAGACGTGAGGCGAGCAGCGGCAGCACTGGCCGTTGATGATCTGGAAGACAAATCAGGGCTGTTTTCAGATGAATGGATAGGCCAGCAATACTGCGCAACGTCAGCTCTGAATCAAGGGGAACAGATTCAAGCATCAGGCCGAATCCCGCGCCGAGTTTGACGAGGAATTGCATTTCGGTGGGAGAAGCAACAAAGTCCGTTGGCGTCAAGCGAATCTTTGCCTTGGCGAACTTCCGCATGATTTCGTCGTAGCACAGTGGGTGTTGAACCCGTGCAAAAATGATGCGGAGGCGGTCTTCGATATGATTCCTGGGTATGCTCTCAAGCCGGGCAAGAGGATCATCTCGACGCAGGCAAATCAAGACCTTCTCAGTGCGTATTCGCTGCACGAATAGCTTGTGTTCGCCGATTGGCATGACGACCAGAGCAGCATCGAGATGTCCTTCCGCAACCATAGCTATAAGCGATCCTGAGCCCGCGCTCGACGGTTCAATCTGACCGTCGGGAACGAGGTCTCGATAGCTACCCACCGCGTCCTCTACAAGCTGATGATTGACGAAGGGCGAGTATCCGAAGCGAAGAGGAAGATTGATTCCTGAATGGACGGATGTAGTGCTCTGAAAGGCAAGTTTGCTCATGTGCAGCAGCCATTTTGCCTTTTCAAGAAAATGCCTTCCGGCGGGCGTCAACTCCGCTCCGGCGCGCCCACGCTGGAAGAGCCTCGCGTGTATGCAGTCTTCCAGCTTCATGATCTGGGCACTGAGTGAGGGCTGCGAGAGGTGAAGCCTGATGGCTGCTCGACCGTAGTTGCATTCTTCTGCAACTGCGACAAAATAACGGAGATGGCGATATTCCAGGCCGCTGTACATGGTGTACCTGCCCTTCGCATACTCTGCGGCCGTGATCTTCAACGACTTTGGAGTTGTTGAAATTCGCTATTTCGGTGCGGATTCATTGGAGATGTGCGATGTTGCCGGCGGGGATTGGACAGATCTCTGGTAGAGCAGAGATGGATGCGGACTCAAGGACCGTGGGTACGACTACCACACCCGCGCGTAGCGATGGCGATCGCGCGCGGGTGCGCCGGGCTGATGAGAATCCCGAAGAACGCCTATTAGAGCGCGGGCGGCTGCTTCGCTGGTCTTGACTCAACCACAATCGATGACCCGCTCAACCCGTCGCTGTTTGCCGTCAGTTTGATTTCGCCTGCCTTGCGGGCAGTGCGCAGAACAACCAGTGCTCGCCCGTTGAAAAGGTTGAAGGTATCCCCTGAATAGGAATCCAGGGATGGACCATCGCCGCTCCCAACCGCGGCAATCGTTCCAGCGCCGCTCACCACGAAGCGCACCTTCTGGTTAGCGTTCATCTGAAGCCGGCCTTTCTCATCCACAGCTTCCACCGTGACGAAAGAGAGGTCTTGCCCACCAGCGTTGAGGGCCGTTCTATCGGCACTAAGCTTCAGCCGTATTGGAGCTTCCGCCGTCTGCAGTATGCTCTCCGCCACAACCCGATCGCCACGCAGACCCTCGGCTTTCAGAGTTCCCGGCGCATACGGGACTTCGAACTCCGCCTTGAATTGCTGGTCGCGGCCCGTAAGCTTTTCCCCGATGAGCTTGTCATTGAGATAAATGCGTACCCGCTCCGCGCCCGAATAAACCTCGACCGTCATCAGTTTTCCATCTTCTCCCGGCCAGGTCCAACTAGGCAAACTGGGATACACGCCCCAACCAGCGGCGAGGATCTTCTTGCCCTCGGGTTCAGGCAGGCGAACAGTCGCGAAAACTCTGTCGCCTCCATTCCAGAGTATGTCCCGGTAAAATGACGACGGCTTCCGGAGGCCCGTGATGTCAATGTCGCCACAGTAAGCTAAGTGCCAAGGGTACTCCGGGCCGAGCGGGCTGGGCGGCTGGCCGTTCTGAAAGTTGGCAATCGGGCTTGTTCCGTTGGCGCCAAAGCTTGACAAGAATTTTCGCAGGAACGCTGTCAACTTATTTAGCCCCGCGGCCTGCTTCTCGGAACCATAGCTCCAAGCACCTATCCCGGATTCTCCGAGATAGTCCATAGCCGTCCACACGAATTCCCCAAGGATATATGGATGCTCTTGGGCAAGCTTCCATTGTTCGAAGGCATCCGCTTGGAAGGACTCGGTCGTCATCATGACTCGGGTAGGCACGCGCTCATGGTCCGCGTCGTGGTTCTGGGCCAGGTTGTAGTTATAGCCCGCGATATCGACCTGAGCCATCGCCGCATCCGGATTGGGGCCGTAGGTAGCTCCGGGAAATGCCTGGGTAAGTGGTCTGGTCGAATCGAGAGAGCGAACACGCTCGGCTATCTTTTTCCCTAAAGGCGCGCCCTCGGGCGTAAACACTTCCGGAATCTCGTTGCCGATCCCCCACATGATGACGGACGGGTGGTTGCGATCTCGTTTGACCATCGCGTCAACGTCTTGTTGCCACCAATCCTTGAAGAATCGAGCGTAATCGTATTTGCGCTTGCTGATCGTCCAAACATCGAACGGCTCGTCGAGTACGAGAAGTCCCAGCCGGTCGCAGGCATCGAGAAAGGCAGGCGATGGCGGGTTGTGTGCCGTGCGCACAGCATTGAACCCTGCTGCTTTAAGCAGCTCCGCCTTTCTCTCCTCGGCTCGATCGAATGCCGTTGCTCCAAGCGGCCCATTGTCGTGGTGGACGCTGCCGCCGGCCAACTTGATGGGCTCGCCGTTCAACAGCAATCCTTTCTCGACAGACCATGCGATAGACCGGGCACCGAACGGAGTTTCGACTTCATCGAGTAATTTTCCGTTCTTCACGATCCGCGTGATCGCAAGATACATGCGCGGCGTCTTCGGCGACCATAGTGCCGGCCGTTCAATGGTGGTCTCTTGATCTACTTCGGTTGACTGGCCCGGCTGAAGCTCGACCTTTTCGTCGGGCTCGCTGGATTTTGTTCCGGTTGGGCTCACAAGAACCGTCTTGACCGTAACTGCGCTCGTTTCCGATGTGTCGTTCTGCACCTGCGTCTTTACCACCACTTTCGCCGACGAAGCGGAAGCGTTGGGCGTGCTTACAAACACTCCCCACGGAGCGACGTGGATCGGCTCGGTGATTACGACGCGAACATGCCGGTAAATGCCTGCCCCGCTATACCAACGGCTGTTCTGCTGCAATGAGTTGTCTACGCGAACAGCCAATACATTTTTTGCAGCAAAATTCAACTGAGATGTGATGTCGAAGCGAAAGCTGGTATAGGCGTAAGGATGAATGCCGAGCTTTTGTCCGTTCAGATAGACGGTTGTGTCTCCCGAGACGCCATCAAACTCCAGGCTTACGCACTTGCCCTTCCAACTCGCCGGAGCCGTAAACGTCTTTCTGTACCAGCCAATACCGGCGGGATAGTATCCTCCCCCCGCTCCGGTGGGATTCTTCTGATCTGGAACTCCTTCGATACTCCAGTCGTGCGGAACCGTCAGCGTCCGCCACGAATTGTCGTCGAACTTGGGAGAAGCGGCATCGGCAGGATTTCCCACAACGAACTTCCAGTCCGCGTCCGCTGAGAAAACCATGCGGGGGGTTGATGGCGCGTTTGCAGAAAGCTGTGCTGCCCCTATCAAAAGCGTTGCCGCCATCAAGGGCCATAAAGTTTTTGCGAAATCCATTCTAAAACCGAACATGTTTAGCTCCCACTGCGATCACAATGCAGCCAATACGACGGCGTTATACAAAGACTGCTTGTCGTATACCGTGGACTGAGGTTCTTCAGTCTATGGCTTTCGATCATCTCGCTGGCACGTTTTTCCGTCTTCTTCCGCTGTCCGCGGATGCCCGCCCCACAACAGTCGAACGATGCAGCGAAGTTTCTTGGATGAACTCCCGGAGATGTTAAACTGCGCCCCCAAGGCAAGGCCCCGGGGGCGCTCCGGTTCTAATTAGTATTGGATGCGCACCGCAAACTGGACGAGGCGCGGTGTGTATCCGCTCGTGAGGGTCGTTAACTGACCGAACGACTGGTCGCCAAGGCGGTTGTCAGGACCGCCGAAGTCGCCCGTGTTGGTGAGATTAAAGACCTCGGTACGGAACTGCACCGTTGTCTTCTCGTGCACGCGAACGTTTTTGAACAGCGAGACGTCCACGTGACGGACATGCGGACCATGATACTGGTAGCGGCGTTCGTTGCCCAGTGTTCCGGGCGTCTGCTCTTGAAAGGCATTTGCGTTAAAGAAGTGCGTTACGCTGGGGTTGCTGACCGTTACTTTGCCGACTACATTTGGACGATCTGGTTGGCCCGGGTTCACACCGGAGGCGTTGGTCGGGTCGTAGACGGTGAAAGGCATGCCAGTTTGCCACACACCAACAAGATTCGCAACCCATCCCTTTTCAAGCAGCGCCTTGGAACCGGTTGCAGACTTTCCATACGGCAACTCATATGCGATTGTGGAACTCATATGGCTGCGAATATCCATCATGCTGTTTCCCTTGTCGATCGTGCTGGTTTTCGCAACCTCCATTCCGAAGCCGTCGTTGAGATTCGTGCAGTAAAACGGGCATGCGTTATCCAGGCCATGCGCAAAAGTGTAGTTGTAGTTCGCACTCAGGCCTTTGTGCGTGACATGCGTATAGCTTACCTGCGCAGCGTCGTAACTTGACGCTCCGCCTCCGTCAAGGTAGCCAACAGTTGTCAGATTCGGATCAATGCCGTACAGCGGCCGGTCCGGATTAATGTTTTGATCAGTAGTGGGCAAAGGCTCGTTCACGTCAGGGAACTGGCGGCTGATCTGACGCCCCAATGCACCGACATAGGAAATCGAAAGCTTGTCATGTGCTGTAATGTCACGATCGACGCCCAAATTGAATTGCTCGATATACTGCAACGGAAGATTTACAGGACGAGCGCCGGTTATGGAGCCAGCGGGAACAGTGGTACTGGGAGGTGTCTGAGGTGAATACGGGACAATACCGGCGGACATCGTAGTATCAGGAATACCGAAGATGGTTGAGTTTGGAGTCACCCCGCTCAGGGCGCAGGTCAAGAACATGCATGATCCAAACGACGTCACGTTTGGCGCGCCCGTAAAGTTATTCTGATCGGAAGGATAGAAGTAGACCATGCCGAAGCCGCCATGGATGGACGTCTTGTTGTCGGGTGAGTAGTTAAAACCGAACCTTGGGCCGAACCCCTTCTTATCGGCAACTACATTGACCGTACTTGATACTTCGTTCTGGCCAGCTACGAGATATTGGCCAGTTGCGATGTCGAAGTTGCTAAAGTGATTGCTTGCTTCCGTGGGAGGAGTAAACAGGTCCCAACGAAGACCATAGGTAAGGGTCAAATGAGGAATAGCATTCCATTGATCGGAGAAGTAGCCATTCGCCAGCCAATCCCTATATTGCGGAATCCTCACAAAAGTCGCGCGCGCAGTGGAGACGGAGAGGCCGGCAACCAGTGATGCGTAGTCCTCGAAGTAGAACATGCCGGCGTTAAAGCTCATGGCCGTGGTTTTATCATGCTGGCGAACAACTTCCGCGCCCACGGTGAAGGTATGATTCTTCAAGGTCTTGGTGTAGGCTCCCATATAGTCGAAGGCAGACTGAGCCGCGATGCCCGGAGTGGCGTAGGATGAAGCGCCTAGCGGGGAGGCTCCCGCCACTATTGCATTGGGCATGCCAGTGTTTGCAAGCGGAAGATATGGAGAGTTGATTCCCGGGATACCCAGCGCAGTTGCAACTGCTGCGTTTCCATTCACGCCTACCCTGGGTTGGTCGCCGTATTCATAACCAGCTCTCAGAATCAAGATCCCATTGGACTTGAAGTGATGCGTATAGGAGATGCCTGTTAGCACGCCCGTAGATTTGCTGAATCCCGACGTGTAGCTGCCCGCCGGGCTCACTGTAACTCCCCCCGCCTGGACAGCGGGGAACACGTCAGGAATGCCGACATTCGACTTATTAAGGCTGAAGCGTACAAAGAGCTGGTCATTCTTTGAAAGCTTGTCATCGACGCGCCCATCGACGCTATCGGAAAAGTTGTAATCGTTATTGGTGGGAAGATAGGTGTTCGTACCCACATTCGGCGCAGGATATAGCTTGAAGTAGGCAAGTCCTGCCGGGTCTGCGCCGCCCATTTGCGCGACAGTCAGGCCGGTGCCAGCGGGCATTTGGAAGATGGCGGGAATAGCGTAACTTACAAGTCCATTCGGGTTTTGCCGCTGGGCCAAGCTAGGCACGTCATAGAGTTCGGACTCTTTGGCCTGAATCAAGCGGAAAGATTCAAAGTCGGCAAAGTAAAAGATCTTATCCTTTTTGATGGGACCGCTAGCCGAACCGCCGAACTGGTTCTGCCGCACCGTGGGCTTGCGGACCTGTAAGCCGAACAGGTAAGGATAGGCATCGAGCACGTCATTACGGAAGTACTCAAACAACGTTCCATGAAAACGCCTTGTTCCCGACTTTGTTCCCAGGGCGATGGAGCCGCCGAGAGCCGATCCAGAGGACGCCGGATAAGCGCTATACTGCAGAATGGCACCGCCGATGCCTTCTACCGAGGGATTCAGCGCGATACCGGGGCTGCCGTGCAGGTTGTCAAAGATTCCGTCAATCGTAATGTTGTTGAAGTATTCCAATTGGCCGCCCACGGATACTGACGTGGAGGTATGCTGCGCACCAGGGACCGATCCGCTGGTCGAGGTATTCGATGTGCCTTCGTTTGCACCAGCCTGCAACTGCATGATGTTGACAAAGTTGCGCTGATTCTCCGGAATGTCGTTCAGGTCTTTGCCTGCCAGGCTCGTGCCCGCTTTGGACACAATGCTCTCCGCGCCGCCCTCGACCGTCTCTGTTACACTGCCGGCTTCCATGCGGATGGTGCTACGTGCAGTATCGCCGGGCACGAGAGGCATGGAGTGGACTACAAAGAGCTTGAACCCGTCCCTAGACGCCTCCATCTTGTATACGCCCGAAGGCAAATCTTTGAATTGAAAGGCCCCGCTGGCATCGCTGGTTACGCTCTGCTTTGCATGTGAAACCAGATGCTCAATTGTGATGACGACGCCCCCCAAAGGCACGCCCGTCTTGTTCGTTACGTGACCAGACACACTTGCCGTCTGGCCGGCCGCGCGATTTTGCTGGCTAACGCTGGCGTGCATGCTGGGTGCGAACGGCACACCGAACAGCATCACCGCTGCCACAACCGCCGCAAGTACTCCCCTGAATCCAGCCGGCGTGGCTTTCACTGCATTTGCCGCGCAGATCAAGGAACTAAAAGGAACTTTGTAGATTCTCGCCGTCATTACTGCCCTCCCATGAAATGAGAAAAGACGCATCTTTGCTTTTCCGCGGTCTCTTCACACTGATAATGTTCAGTGGGAAGCAATGTAATTCTCACAAATGACACTTGTCAACTATTTTTTCATTGAATGCCATTTATTACGTACTCTGCCACATCCTTTCCACCGTTGGGATGGACCCGAAGGCAACTGGGTAGAGGACAGATGTTTTTGTCCTTTTCGGAAATGATTTCATGCATCTCGTTGTTGGCGCTCGTGTTAGAGCTTACGGCGACCGTTCCCGGCCCGTTGGTGGTGATGGTGACCGGGAAGCTGGTCTGGACGAAGGCCGCAATTACGCTGGTGCTGGTTTTGAGCGTGAGTGTCTGCGGATTGGCGGTGCCCATGAGCGCGCCGGTGAATCCGCTCAGCGACCAGTCGTTGGCCGGAATCGCAGTGATCGGCAGAACGGTTCATCGACGCCTCCGTGGGTCGTCTGCGCAAGGTGCTCGAAGAAGAGGGCTATGCAGAGAACACGGTCTTTGTTTTTACGAGCGATCATGGCTGCCACTTCATGACGCTCAATTGGGAGTACAAGCGCAGCGCCCAAAATAGCTCGCTGCGCGTGCCGATGCTCATTCACGGGCCTGGCTTCGAGAGCGCGCGTCAGATCTAGGAGATTGTCGGCATGATCGACCTTACGCCGACGCTTCTTGAAGCAGCTGGCGTGCCTGTGCCTGAATCAATGAAGGGCCACAGCTTCCTGCCCCCGATTCGCGATGTTGAGGCAAGGCAGGCGTGGCCCGACCAGCACCCGCTCCACCCAACTGTAAAGCTGCTGGCGGCTTTCGGCCTCAAACCGGATTTCCTCGCTGGCTGCGACAAACCGGCCGATCGCTTCCAAACTCAACTTTTCTCGGTCGTCCATGCGGATGTTCACATCCCAGCATGACCGCCCCTTCAGGCTCATCTTGTATTGGAATCAGATCCCGCCTTCAGGCTCATCTTGTATTGGAAGAGAGTTCGCCTTGACATGGCATCAAGTGTCAAATATACTCGATCGCGTGGCACAGGATGTCAATCCAAGACGGAAAGGCGAGGAAGATGAAAAAGACGGTTGCAGCTATCGTATTCATGTTCATGACGTCTGTAGCAATTGCAAGTGCAACAGATGCTCCTTCAGTTAATGGCAAGTGGAAGGTCCATAGCGATATAGCAGGAAACGAAAGCGATATCACATGCACTTTCGTTCAAGCTGGAAATGACCTGACTGGCAATTGTGATACCGATCAGGGTAAGTACGACCTGACGGGAAAGGTTGACGGGAAGAAAATCAAGTGGAGTTTCAAGAGTGAATATAATGGGACCCCACTGACCATAACGTATGACGGCGTGATTGATGCATCCAACAAAATTTCAGGGACTACCGCGGTTCCTGATTTTGGCGTTGAGGGCGAGTTTTCCGCAACCAAATAAGAACATAGTCGATCATGCGTCTCGACGGCATGATCGACTATGTTCCGCGGGGAGCGATAGCCCATGATCTTGTTGAACCTGCTGTCTGTTCGGAAAATGGCCGATGCTATCCAACGCCGGCCATTTCCCCGCTCCGCCAGTGGGTGACGCGGTGGGCCTGGTGTATACTCCGGCGTTGTGGCTCTCTTGGTGGTGACCAGGCAGCGGGACAGCGAGGGCAGCGCGCCCAGATGGTTGATGGTGAAGCATTCCTCCAGGCCTTCCAGCGGGCTGGTTGCCGCCGGGGGTAGTCCCGGTCCACCCACTCGGCCAGCTTGCGGATATGCGCCATGCTGGTTACCAGATCAGCTCTTCTTCGAGGATAGACCTGAACGCGGCGAAGCAGGTGTTCTCCGACCGCTAGTCTTCACCGTGGGGCTCGAGGTCAGCTCTGTCGTTTCACACAGGATACGCGTAAGGTAGTGAAACACCTGCTTCGACGCGGCCGGGAGATCCCTGTTTTCTCCCGAAGACCACGAACTAATCGCGAGGTTCGAGGCCGCCAAGGTTAGGGCGGCAAGCAGCCGCGGCTTCATAGAATCCCTGGAAGCGATGTTCAGGCGCGACGCGAATGCATCCGCCAGCCGATCCTCGATTTCCATCAACCGCGAGAAATGTGCTTTTCTTGCGGACGCGCTGCGTGTAGCGATTTGAATGACCTGGCGTCCGCGCGGTTGTGCGCCAGCGAACATGACACCCGACAAAACTGCCTCATGCATGGTCTCAAGAAGAGTGAGACCTGTGGGGCAAGCTGCAATTCTCTCCATGAGGACTGCACCATAGTTGAGCGTACTCTGCGCGAGCAAATCGTCTTTAGTCACATAATAGCGGAAGAAAGTGCGCGTTGAAACCCCGGCGGCGCGGGCTATTTCTTCGACCGTAACCTCGTCGAAGCCTTTCTCTGCGAACAAGCCGATTGCAGCATCGTAGATCGCGTCACGTACAAACTGCTGCTTCCGGGACTGAAAACTTATTGTCACTCTATTCCGTACCTTTCGTGAGTCTACATTATACCGAATGCCAATGGTAGCACATTGTGACGTGCATAACCACTGCTCCCACCTTAGTCAGCGCAAGCCAGACCGCCATGCTGGATTGGCTCTCGCGCTCAGCAGAGGCTCGGTGTCCGTACGCAAGAATCATGGCTGCAATTCATGACCGTGTTGACGGTTGGTGGAGAGCGTGCAACTGAAAATGAGTCGATGAGGCTTCGCTCGATTCTTGGCTTCTAAACCCCTGGCTCAGAGCGTTGCTGCAGGCAACGATGAGGATGTTGTTGTCCCTGCCAACGCCTTCGCCCTTATTGACGGATACATTTACGCGAACCGTCTTGTGTCCGTCAGAACTTCTACGCTTGCAAAAGAAGACCAGTCCATACAGGTAGTACGTTTGCTCCGCAGGCCCGGCTTCCTTGCAGGCTATTGGCACCGTCTTTCTGTTCGCCGTACCTACCTCGATTTGGCGCAACAATCCTACAATCAACTCCGGTGTCTGTTTCCTTCCTCGTGCCATTCCAGGCTCCTTTCATTCCAGTCTCGCTCACTGCAAAGGCACAATAGGTGCCGGCACTCCAGTCAAAAAAACAGGACAGTCAGCAAATCTTATGGAAGGTTGAGAATTTTATGACATACAATGTTGACAATTGCATTGACTGCCATATAAACTTCTTTAAATTGCGGAGACTTACAAAACGCCTGCATATGTTGTGCGCACAGATTGAAGTCTTCAACGGAGGACGCAAAGATGAGTAAGTCTGCGACTTTGAGTTGTATCGGAAGGAAGTCTCATGTTCAGACCACGTGCAGCTTGACCTCTGTTCTGTTGGTAGTGCCGCGCGAACTGTATACCTCGTATCCGGCGCACCGGCGCCGGGCGCTTACACACTTCGGCCCATTTTGTGCCCAGTGGCCGTTGGGATATCACAAACACCAATTGCAAGGTTCTTTGCGGCGCAACTGTACCGCAAAGAAGATGTAAAACGGAAGTTTTCCTGATGCCTGTTATTAACTGCTTTCATTTGTTCGAGATGAGGTTTTGTGGTGCGGTTATTCATGCTGGGGACATGGAGAAGCGAACTACAGCCAAAACGCTGCAGCTCAACTGAGCGCCTTCGGAATAACGTCCGCGGCGCATGACGCTACGCTACAGGTCGTTATACCTCACTCGTCTACCGACCGGATTGAGCTACAGTTCACGACCGGCAATCACTCCCAGACCTTCGGGACGACTGACCTTCACGGTCATGACCATAGCATTTTTTAGGCAGGATGGTGCTTTTTGGCAAATGAGAAAGCAGTCCCGGAGTGGCGACCGAAGTTCAATCCCTGGTTGATCGCCGTTGTGGTTGCCGTAGCGGCTTTTATGGAAGTGCTCGATACGAGCATTGCCAACGTTGCGCTACCTCACATTGCCGGAAATCTTGGCGCCAGCATGGATCAGGGAACCTGGGTGTTGACCACCTACCTTGTGTCGAATGCGATCGTTCTCCCTATAACCGGTTGGCTGACCAGCATTCTAGGGCGCAAGCGGTTCTTTCTGATCTGTATTACGCTTTTCAGTATTGCGTCCTTCATGTGCGGCATCGCTCCCAGCTTCGGTTTTCTGCTTTTCGCCCGCGTGATCCAGGGCGCCGCTGGGGGCGGTCTGCAGCCGATGGCCCAGGCCATCATGGCCGATTCCTTTCCACCCAGGTTGCGAGGAATGGCTTTCGCGATCTTTGGTCTCACCGTCATCGTGGCGCCTGCGCTTGGGCCCACCCTCGGCGGATTGATCACCGATAGCTATTCGTGGCGATGGATCTTCCTCATCAACCTGCCGGTGGGCGTCGTCGCGCTTACGCTGATATCGCAACTCGTGGAAGATCCTCCATTCCTGAGACGAGTAAAGGCAGGCCAGATGCGGCTGGATACGATCGGCCTATCGATGCTGGTACTGGGCGTCGGAGCGCTCCAGATCATGCTCGACAAGGGGCAGGAGGATGACTGGTTCTCCTCCCACTTCATTGTGGTCCTGGCCGTAATCGCAGTGGTTTGTCTGGCTTTCCTGGTGCTGTGGGAATGGGACGACAAGGAGCCGATCGTCGACGTGCGATTGTTCAAGCACATCAACTTCGCCGGTTCCTGCATCATCATGTTTCTCGCCGGAATCGTCTCCTTTTCGGTCAGCGTGGTGATGCCCCAGTTTCTGCAGATTTATATGGGATACACGGCGCAAAAGGCCGGTCTCGTGGTTTCTGCCGGAGCTGGAATCATGCTCATCACCATACCGTTGGTGGGCGTGCTCACGTCTTTCGTTTCGGCAAAATACCTCATTGCTTTCGGGTGGCTGGGGTCCGCGCTCGCCATGTTCTGGTCCGCGCACGTCATGTCCATGCAGATCGACATCGGCACCGCTGCCATGGTGATGGTGGCTCAGTTTGTTCCCGTTGGTTTCATCTTCGTTCCGGCGATCACGGCTTCCTATATTGGGGTGCCGAAGGACCGCAGCGACTCGATTTCCGGCCTGACGAACTTCATGCGCAACATTGGAAGCGGCATCGGCACTTCCTTGGTGCTAACGGTGATTGCCCGGAGGACGCAATTCCACCTAACCCGCATGTCTGACCATACTGGGATCGGAAACACCGACTTCACCAGCCAGATTCAGGGCCTTACCTATGCCTTACACATGCAGAGCGCCGGTGTAGGAATGGCAGATGCCCAGCCAGGCGCTCTCACCCGGCTTTCTCAGCTTGTCTTCGCGCAGGCATCGACGCTTTCCTATATCGACGCCTATTACCTGATGGGAACGGCATCCGTCGTGATGCTGTTTCTGTCGTTTTTTCTCAAAGCCAATGATCCAAGGCATACGGAGCAGCATGCAGCACATTAATGAAACGCGGGGATTTGTGAAAGCGAACGCCAGAGCCGCTTGTCTACTGCTCCCCTTGACACTGTCTGGCGGCGTGGCTCTTTTCCAGCAGGCTGCGGTAGGGCAGGCTCCACAGGCTCTGCCCCTGCCCACTTCGGGGCGCGGCGCACAGTCGATTGGTCAGATCAGCACCCAACAGATAACCCTACCTGCGGGCGCCAGCGTGCTTCAACCATCCGTAATGGTTGTCGGAAATTACGAGGGCAGCGTTCCCGGAACGCCGGTCGCGAGCGGCCCTTTACGGCTTTCAATGGCCGATGCGGTTAAGAGGGGGTTACAGACTAACCTCGGCGTGATCACTTCCGATGCCGTTTCTTCCACGGTGCGCGCGCAGCGGATGCAGGTGCTCAGCCAGATGTTTCCGCAGATCGGCGCGAGCGCCGGCGAAAGTGTGATGCAGCTCAACCTCGCCAGTTACGGGTTCAATGCCATATCCCCGGCCATTCCTGCGGTCATTGGCCCGTTTCAGTACGTGCAGGCGCAAGCGAACTTCAACTGGAGCGCCTTGAGCCTCACCAATTTCCGCAATGTGCAGGCCGCAAATGCGGTGGATCGCGCCACGCAAATGAGCGCACGCGATGCACGCGAGCTAGTCGTGCTTGCAGTGGGCGGTTCTTATCTGCAGGCTATCTCCGCCGCTGCGCGAATTGAGTCGCAGCGCCGTCAGGTTGAGTACGCGCAGGCGATCTACGACCGGGCGAATACCCAGTTGGCTGCGGGAACCAATACCCGCGTCGATCTGACGCGAAGCCTGGTGCAACTGCAAGTGGAACAGGAGCGGCTGCTCTCTCTTGAGGGAGACTATGAACAGCAAAAGATCGCTTTCGCACGGTTAATCGGCCTTCCCCTGGATACCGACATCGTTTTCACTGAACCGCTGGAATCCAAGGAGTTCGCGACCGTTGAAGAAGCGGATGCTCTGCAATCCGCCTTCGGGCATCGCTGGGATTTGCGCTCCGCGGAGGAGCAGCGGACCGCTGCCGAACGCGCTCTCTCGGCTGCTCGCAGCGAACGGCTGCCTTCGGTCTCTTTCAACGGATATTACGGGGTCAGCGGCACGCATCCGAACGAGTCGCATGGTAATTTTGCCGCTCAAGGAACGATCAATATTCCCATCTTCGATGGCGGCAGAATCAGTGGAGATATCCGACAGGCGCAAGCGACTCTGCGCCAGCGGCAGGCCGAATACGACGACCAGAAAGCGAGGGTCGAACAGGATGTGCGGAACGTCTTGATTCAGCTTCGCGTGGCCGCGGGCCAGGTCAAGCTCGCGGAATCGAACCGCCAGTACGCTGAGGAAACCCTGACCCAGTCGAGAGATCGCTTCGAGGCTGGCATAACCAACACGGTCGAGGTCGTTCAGTCGCAACAGCAGGAAGCCAGCGCCGAAAACGACTACATCTCCAGCCTCTTCGCGTGGAATCTCGCCCGGCTAAGCCTGGCTCGCGCAATCGGGGATGCGGAGACGGAAGTGGCCATTCTCTTCCCGAGCGAGCAACACTGATTACGCAGGACGGCATCACGAGGAGCTTCGAATGAGCGCAGAGCAAAATCAACAGGAACAGGACACAAACCAATCTGATAAGCAGGCTGCACAGAGCGGCAGACGAAAGCGCAATGTGATCATCTTTTGCATTGTGCTGGCGGTTGTGGCGCTTGGCGCACTTCTGTATTGGCTGCACGCACGCCAGTTCGAGGAGACCGACGATGCCCAGATCGACGCCAATCTGAGCCCGATTGGAACCCGCGTGGATGGGACCATACTGAAGGTCTACGTTGACAATAACCAGGTTGTCCATGTCGGCGATCCGCTGGTCGATCTTGATCCCAGCGACAATAAGGTCAGGCTGGACCAGGCGCAGGCGCAGTTAGGTCAGGCACAGAGCGGGCTGTTGGAAGAACGCCCCAGTGTGCCGATCACTGAAGTGCAAAACTCGACGAACATCCTCTCTGCCCACGCCGAGGTGGAGTCCGCTCGGGCTGCGGTTGCCGCGGCTGAGCGCGGTCGCGATCAAGCGGAGGCCCAGGTGCAGCAGCAGGAAGCCGCAAACGCGCGCGCGCAGAGCGACGTTGAGCGGTATCGTCTGCTTGTTGTAAAGCAGGAAATATCGAAGAGTGATTTCGATCAATACGACTCGGCGGCGAAGCAGCAGGCAGCAGGCCTGCAGGCGGCCAAAGCCGCGCTGCTGGCCTCGGAGCAGATGGTTGACGGACGGAAGGCGCAGCTCGATGAGGCGCAAGGCAGACTCGTCCAGTGCGAAAAGAACGCCGGCCCACAGCTCTTGATACGGCAGGCCTCTGTCGAACAAGAGCAGGCGAGTCTCGATAGCGCACAGGCGCAACTGGAGCAAGCTCAGTTGAACCTTGGTTACACAAAGATAGTGGCTCCGGTAGCCGGGGTGGTCATGAAACGCTCCGCCCAGATCGGAACACGGGTTTCACCCGGTCAGCAACTGCTCACAATCTCCCAGACCAACGACCTCTGGGTCACGGCGAATTTCAAGGAGACACAGCTTCTGCACATGAAGTTCGGCCAGTCAGTCACGATTCATGTTGACGCACTGGACCGTAAATTCACCGGTTCGGTTGAGACAATCGGCGGCGCAACTGGATCGATGGCAAGCGTCTTGCCTCCGGAAAATGCCACCGGCAACTACGTCAAGGTCGTGCAAAGGATCCCGGTCCGGATCAAGCTCGACCCCAACCAGGAAGCGCTGGATCAATTGCGTCCAGGCATGTCAGTGGAATCTACCGTGCACGTCAGGTGATCTGGACGATCCGATCTATGACGAGCCTCTGCCGCGCGATTCGGCGGCAGAGGCACTGCTCGCAATGATCGAACGTTCGGCTGCTTACGCAAGATCGGGAGAAGGCAGAAGCTCTGGCAAGGGCGACCGAAATCCAACCGCACATTCTCCGGTCGCATTGGGACTACACTTTTTCCGAAAACGCCGCAGGGAATTTGCCGCCCGCTTCTCAATGGCGATCCGACCGTTTACATGCAGCCCGCATTCCGTGCTGACGGCACGGTAAGGAACGTAATGCTTGCCGGGGCGAGTTCAAGGGCTCCTGGCTTTACCCTCTGACCCTTGATTTCCGGAAGCGTGCCGTCTTGTCCAGCCTGCAGGGCAACGCCGTTGAGCAGCACCGTTATACTGGTGAGATCGGGCGCGGTCAGCGTGTAGCGATCCGCGGACAGCGGAATGGTCAACGTCTGCTCCTGTTTTGGGTCGATGTTCATCGCGAGAAGAGTGACTCCGCCCTTATGGCCTTTCATGCATTGGGCATAGATCCGAAGGCTCGGCCCGCCCGTTGCTCCGGGGTCAAGCACAACGGCGTCCATGGTGCGTTTCCAGAGCAAAGCCATCCAATAATCGGGCCTCGGCTCGTATGTCTCCTCGTTCAGGAACCCGTAGTCGCTGGAGGCAAGGGTGTTGTGCATGACAGCTTGCACGCCTTTTTGGGCCAGAATTCCAAGTTGGTTCAGGTATCGGAAGCTGTCGACGAATTGGCCGGCAAGCTGGTCCCCCCCGCACGCAGCCTCTGCGGTTTCTGTGAGCCAGATTGGCTTCCCGGGGAAGTATTTGTCCCGCGCAGCCGCGTAGAAGGCTTCGCCTGCAATGGTCCGATCGAGCCAATCCGTGGTCAAACCCTGTGCAACAGTGGTTCTGCCCCCGCATCGGTTGGAAACAGATGCGTAAAAGTGGTACGAGAATGCATCGAACACCGGCCCTGTCGCTTCCATAATCTGGTCGGTGTTCAGCGCTAACTTCATCGTGGCTCCGCCCGGCATCAGCGAGCTTCCTTCGCCGATGCTGCCCGGGCCGAGGAAGATGGTCGAGGGCAGCTCGTTGCGCAGGAACGGCTCGAAGGCCTTCACGTCTTTTGCAAAAGCCGCGGCATCGTAGCCTTTCGGCGCGCCTCCCGGACCGGGAAACGTGGGTTCATTCATGAACTCTGTGGCGGCAATGCTTCCGCCGATGCTCTTCGTGTAGTCGAAGAGCGCTTTGGCCTGATCCGGTGTCCAGACTCCGCTCATATCCCTGGCGCCGGGGCTGATGGCGACCGATGTAACGAGCTTTGCGTTGACCGCGCGCGCGAAGTCGATAACGCCCTTCCACTCAGCGCCCGTCAGAACGCCTCTGAATCCCTTGGGCGGTTCTTTCAACGCGGGAAGATCGTCGTCCTGGAAGTACGTGCTGTTCGCCCAAGACCCGCTCACCCGCACGTACGCTGGCCCCAAGGCCTCCGCTAGCTCCCGGAGGCGCGGATTGCTCAGGTCGATAGCCGGACGGCCCGCATTCTCTCCAACCTGCTGATTTGCATCCGGTGTAGTGTTAGATTTCGCGGCGTCGTGTCCCGCAACGTTCGATTTATAGGGTTTCCAGAACCGTCCCCCCGTCACTTCAACCATTTCCACGTTGTAAGAGACAAATCGCGGATCCACTGTGCCGAGCTTTGACATTTTGGACGGAGCCAGGTTTACGCTGGGCTTTTCCTGCGCCGAAACACCAACTGCCATCATCACCATTCCCAGACATACCACCCGTTCAAGCTTTATAGTTCCCATCGCGAAGCTCATCTTTCTTCTCCTATTCCCCGAACGCAGCGCGGCACAATCACTGGCCACCGCTTCCACTCGCAGGTTCAAGCCAACTCCAGCAACGCAATGCCATTCGGCGGAATTGTAATCCTGATCTGGCCGTATCCTTCGACATGCACGATCTCAGGCTCCGGTAATGAGGTTGCACGTTTCAGTTCGTCAATCTGTTCCACGGTTGGACATCCTGGACTTCCCACCTTGCGGTAGGCGACGGTGAAATCGCCGTGTTCGGTGTCTACACGGCTGAGACGCAAACGGCCATGCCTGCGCTTACCCCGGATCGACCAAACATCGATCGATTCTGAACATCCAATGGTCTCACAGCAACCTCTGACTAAAACGGCGCAGTCGGCGGGTTCCGATAGCTAACACCGTCGATGGTCGTGACTATAGTTCCAGAGGTGGTCATGCCGCCAGTGGGCCTCAGGACGTCAGTCCTGACGCGGTAGCCGTCCTTGCCCGTGACTTTGCCTTTTCAAGAAAATGTCTTCCGGCGGGCGTCAGCTCCGCTCCGGCGCGCCCACGCTGGAACAACGTCGCGTATATGCAGTCTTCCAGCTTCTTTATCTGGGTACTGAGTGAGGGCTGCGAGAGGTGAAGCCTGATGGCTGCTCGACCGAAGTTGCATTCTTCAGCAACTGCGACAAAATAACGGAGATGGCGGAATTCCAGGTCGCTATACATGCTGTACCTGCCTTCGCATACTCTGCAACCATGATCTTTTTGCGACCTTAGAGTTGTTGAAACTTGCTATGTCGGTGCGGATTCATTGGCGATGTGCGGTGTTGCTGGCGGGGATTGGACAGAACTCTCTTATATGGAATATGGATGCGGATTCAAGGGCCTGGGGTACGACTACCACAGACCCATCGGCTGTGTTCGTTCCTTCACGCATACAACTTAAACACCCCAACAACCTATTGTGTTCAAAAGAACCAGCAATCCTCTTCAATAGCCTTTCGGTGACACCATTTGCGGGGCATCTGACGAGTCGCAAGCTATTGCACACGGACGCACTTAACAGCATACCGAGGGGCCTTGCAATAAAAATGGAAACCGCCCAACACGCATCCATAGGTCTGGACTATGGTGCCATAGGCAGGAAGTATTGGACGCCGCACCCGTATTCGCTGAGTCTAAAGCCATTGAGACTTGCGGACGCAAGAGCGATACCTCAAGAATCACCCGGAGTTGCCAATGGCAAACGAAAACGTCACCGAGAAAAGGCCGCCTCAATCTGTCGGTTTTGTCCCCGAACGTCTGCTCCAGACCGAGGAGGCCGCCGCGATCATTCAGATTCACCCTAAAACACTTCAGCGTTTCGCTCGTGAAGGCATGATCCATGGAATCCATATTGGGAAACTCTGGCGCTTTCGCGCTTCTGAGATAGAGGAGTGGATTCAGCGGCAGACCGCGTGATAGGCAATATATTTCTCGACCTCTGCCCAGTAAAGGACTACCTTGGTAGCAGCCATCCGTTGCCGCCTGGAATGGAGAATTCATGAACAGGCGTACGCGGTATCAGCAAGGAAGCGTGCAACGAGAAAAGCGGCTCAGTGGACCAGATGTTTGGATTTTTCGGTGGAGGGAACCTGGCCCGGATGGGGCAAGCAAACAGCGCAAAGCCATCGTCGGCACGGTTACAACCCTCACCACTGAAGCATCAGCCCTCAAAGCAGCTCACGCGTTGCGCATTGACGCCAACCAACAAACCCCGCAAGCGGAAGGCGGGCCGGGCACAATCGCCGAACTGATCGCTCACTACCGGCTCAAAGAGCTGGTGGGTGAGAATCAAGGCCGGAAGGCGTTCTCGACTCGATCTGCTTATGAGTGCTATCTGAAAATGTGGATTCTGCCTCGTTGGGGAAATCACCGCTTGAATCAGATCAAGCCAGTTGCCGTTGAAGAATGGCTGGACAGCATAAAGCGGGCCAGGGGCACACGTGCGAAGATTCGGAACCTGATGAGCGCAATCTTTCATCACGCGATGCGTTACGAGTGGGTGGACAACAACCCTATGAAGCTCGTGCGCCAGAGCGCGAAACGAGAGAAAGTGCCTGACGTTCTGGACCTCTCTGAACTCCAGCTTCTTCTCAGCAAGTTGTCCGTGAGAGAGCGTACGCTGGCTCTACTCGACGCGGCAACAGGACTTCGGGTCAGTGAATTGCTTGCACTTCGCTGGGACGATGTCGATTTCGAGAACCTGGAGCTGAGCGTCACTCGGTCCATTTGGCATCAGGTAGTGGGCAACTGCAAGACAGAGGCATCCGCCAAACCCGTCCCGATGGACGATTACATGGCGGAGGATCTTCTGAGCTGGCGTCGTCAGAGTCCCTACCCGATGGGTTCGGATTGGGTCTTCGCAAGTCCGTCCATGGGAGGCAAGCAGCCCTATTGGCCGGACAACCTCATGAAGCGGTACATCAAGCCGGTCGCAAAGAAGGCCGGTATCACCAAGAACATTGGTTGGCATACCTTTCGCCACTCCTTCGGCACGTTGCTGAAGGCAAACGGAGAGGACATCAAAACCGTACAGGAGCTTTTGCGGCACGCAAACAGTCGGATCACGCTGGATGTATACACGCAGGCAGTGACCTCGAACAAGCGAGCGGCACAAAGCAAAGTTGTGAGGATGATGATTTCTAGCGTGGGCACAGTTTTGTCAGACGTGGGCACAACTGATTTTGGGAAGGTAGCTGTAAATGCTCGGTAGTGGGCTTATTGTGCCCATATCGTGCCCAGATTTTACTGTCACTTGATTGCCAAACACTCCTAAGCCTTTTGGAATGAATGGCGGGGACGACGGGGCTCGAACCCGCGACCTCTGCCGTGACAGGGCAGCGCTCTAACCAACTGAGCTACGTCCCCACATGAAGCCCGCATCCCGGCGGCTATATACGCCGAACG
>Ga0224554_1000762_pt1 | contig 24338 bp, 24 predicted proteins | sample 714S22024metaG_FD_180666 | JGI IMG/M metagenome (GOLD analysis project Ga0224554, IMG submission 180666) | Peat soil microbial communities from Stordalen Mire, Sweden - 717 S2 20-24 | ecosystem: Environmental > Terrestrial > Soil > Wetlands > Peat | place: Sweden: Norrbotten County, Stordalen...
CTATCGACCCAATGGCGAAGTAGAATCCCGCATCCCTCCGGTTTTCACCTCTCCCCACCCCTGCCGCTCCCTCAGACCACGATGTCAGCCCGTCTGGAATTCAGCCACTTGCACCACGGGCTGCTAGCCATCTACGGGCCGCCGTTGCGGATTTATCCGAGAGCCAACTAGACACGCGTTATCGGGCCGCCGGTTGGACCGTACGGCAGGTTGTTCATCATCTGGCGGACTCACAGATGAACTGGTATGTCCGAACCAAGTTGGCCCTCACCGAAGACGACCCCATCGTTCGGTCCTACGACGAAGTCCGGTGGGCTGAACTACACGACGCGCGGACGGCACCCGTTGAGCCATCCCTCATACTGCTGGAGGGCCTCCATCGTCGTTGGGTTGAACTGTTTAAGTCGTTGTCAGAAGAACAATGGAAGCGCAAGATCATTCATCCAGATCGCGGCATTTTCGTGCTGGATGCCACACTAGCGATGCATGTATGGCATGGGCGACACCATACTTCACAGGTAGTAGAGTTGCGAAATCAAATGGGCTGGAGATAGCCGGGTATCGGGTGCTTGTCTGCACACTACGCAAGCGTGCCGAAAGGACACGCTTCAACGCTGCCATTTATATCGAGCGGTCAAGCACGGCGGCGATGCTCTACCATGAAGCCGTGAGCCGATTCTCCAAGCGAACCTCGTGGGACTCCTCCGAGAGCAGCTACGCCGCCGCGGTGCGAGAGGCGCGCGCGACGGGGCGGCGCGTGTACGACCTAACGCTCGCGAACCCTACGCGGTGCGGATTCCGCTACGATGCGGAGACGCTGCTGGAACCGCTGCGGAACCCGCGCGCGCTGGTCTACGATCCCGATCCGCGCGGGATGAGGCCGGCGCGGGAAGCCGTGGCGCGCTACTACGCCGGGAACTTAGCTGAGGTGTCGATTGAGAATCTAGTCCTGACGACAAGCACAAGCGAGAGCTATAGCTTTCTGTTCCGGCTGCTGTGTGACGCCGGCGACGAGGTCCTGGTGGCACAGCCGAGCTACCCACTCTTCGACTTTCTGGCCGATCTGGACGACGTGCGGCTGAGGCCCTACCCGCTCTTCTACGATCACGGCTGGTGGATCGACCAGAGCGAGCTGGAGCGGGCGATTACGCCGCGGACGCGAGCGATCCTGGTGGTGCATCCCAACAACCCCACCGGACACTGGACCGGCGCGGGCGAGCGGGAACGGCTGGAGGCGATCTGTGTGCGGCACGGGCTGGCGCTGATTGTCGATGAGGTCTTTCTGGATTATCCGCTGCGCGAGTTGACGCCCCCGCCGCGAAGTTTTGCCTGTGGGGAGCATCCGGCACTGACGTTTGTGCTGAGCGGGCTGAGCAAGATCGCCGGACTGCCGCAGATGAAGGCGGCTTGGATCGCGGCCTTCGGGCCGGAGCGGGAACGGGGCGAGGCGCTGGCGAGGCTGGAGATTGTGGCGGACACGTTTCTGTCGATGAACGCGCCGGTGCAGTTGGCGATGGCGTCGTGGCTTGCCGGACGCACGGCGATTCAGGGGCAGATTCGGGAGCGAGCGCGGGGGAACCTGGCCACGCTGCGGGGGACCGCCGGGGAGTCGCCGGGACGGCTTCAAGTGCTGGAGGTGGATGCGGGGTGGAGCGCGGTGCTGGGGCTGCCGGGCTGCGTCGGGGAAGTCGATTGCGCGGAGCGGCTGGCGCGGGAGCGGGGAGTGCTGGTTCATCCCGGAGGGTTCTATGGGATGGCGGAGGCTGGCCGGGTTGTTGTGAGTTTGATTGGGCAGAGTGATGAGTTTGCGGCAAGCATTCAGCGCGCCATAGAGTGAGTTTTCCACATGTGGAAAGGCCCAAGTTTTGCATGAACATAAGTAATAAACGAGACAGGAAGATAGTTCGTTTATTTATTTAAGTAATTCTTGCAAACAATTGTTTATAAAATAATTATGTCAAGAACGGATTGGACTCGCGCTCGTTGCCGATGGTGGTTCTGGGGCCGTGGCCGGGGATGACGACGGTCGAGTCGGGCAGGGGAAGCAGCTTGCTGTGGATGGAGCGGAGGAGGGTTGGGCCGTCTCCTCCGGGCAGGTCTGTGCGGCCGACGGAGCCGGCGAAGAGGGTGTCTCCGGCGAGCAGAAGGTTCTGCTCGGGGAGATAGAGGCAGACGCTGCCCTGGGTGTGGCCTGGGGTGTATAGGATGCTGCCGGAGAGGGCTGGTGTTTCGTTGCCGACGGCTCCGATGGAGATGATCTTGCCGTCGTCGAGGGTGTCGTCAGGTGGGTGGACCTCTGGCGTTTCCACTCCCAGCCAACCGGCCTGGACGGCCATCATTTTGACCAGCGGGAGGTCGTTCTGGTTGTAGAGGACAGGCGCTCCGGTGAGGGCCTGGAGGCGCGCGGCGCCGGCGATGTGGTCGATGTGCGCGTGGGTGACGAGGATCTGCTTGAGGGTGAGATTGTGTCGCTGGAGGAGGGCGAGGATGCGCAGGACCTCATCGCCGGGATCGACGACGATGGCCTCGCCGGAGGCCTCGTCGCCGAGGATGGAGCAGTTGCATTGCAGCGCGCCGACGGGAAGGACCTCATGGATCATGGTGGACCTGGATTCGTGGTGAGAACCCCACCTTCGTGGTGAGAACCCCACCTTAGCGACGATAAGGCCGTCGCGAAGATGGGGCACCCGATTCTACGGCGACGATGGGGCACCCGCAGGAGACGCCGAGGCTACTTCTTTGGGGCGGAATGCTGGGTTGGTGTGCCGGCGAGGACGGAGCGGTCTGCGCGCGAGCGGGAGAGCATGACGGTGAGGGAGATGGCGACGACCATGAAGAGCACCGCGCCCCATGTGGTGAGCTTGGTGAGCAGGTTGGCCGCGCCGCGCGGGCCAAAGGCCGTCTGCGAACCCTGGCCGCCGAATGCGCCGGCGAGGTCGGCGGACTTGCCCTGCTGCAGCAGCACAACCCCGATCAGGAACAGACAGATGATGACGTGAACGACTACCAGAAAGATGAGCATGGGGATATTTTCGAGTCCTTGGAGATGCAAGTACGAGTGTATCACTGGAGGCGGGGTGCGGGCTGAGAGGCGCGCATGAGTTAAGATGGAACGGATGAGTCAACACAGCGCAATTGCACTTCTCTTTCCTGGCCAGGGCTCGCAGTCGGTGGGCATGGGGCGCGATCTCTACGACAAATTTGCCGCCGCGCGCGCGGTCTTCGAGGAGGCCGACGAGGCGCTGGGGTTTGCGCTGTCGAAGGTGATCTTCGAGGGGCCGGAGGAGACGCTGCGGCTGACCGAGCATACGCAGCCGGCGATTCTGACGGTGTCTACGGCTGCTGCTCGCGTGCTGATGGAGGCGATGAAGCCGCTGGGGATTGCGGCGAAGTTTGCGGCGGGACACTCGCTGGGCGAGTACTCTGCGCACGTGGCGGCGGGGACGCTGAGCTTTGCCGATGCGGTGCGCGCGGTGCGGCTGCGCGGGCGATACATGCAGCAGGCGGTCCCGGCGGGCGAGGGAGCGATGGCTGCGATTCTGGGGTTGGAGCCGGATTTGATTCGGGTGATCTGCGAGCAGGTGGAGGACCAGTTGACGCCGCTGCCGGGCGATCCTGAAGTCCTGAACTTTGTGCCGGGAAGCGCCGTGGTTGCGGCGGCGAACCTGAACTCGCCGGGGCAGACGGTGATCTCGGGAGCGAAGGCGGCGGTGGAGCGCGCGGCGGAGCTGTGCAAGCAGGCCGGGGCCAAACGCGCGGTGATGCTGCCGGTGAGCGCGCCATTCCACTGTGTGTTGATGCAGCCGGCACAGGAGTCGCTGGCGCGGGACCTGGCGGCGCTGGAGTTCCGCGATCCTACGTTTCCGGTGGCGGCGAATGTGAGCGCGATGTTGATTTCGACGGGCGATGCAGCGTGTTCGGCGCTGATTGCGCAGGTGACTGGAGCCGTGCGTTGGGTGGAGTGCATCGAATTGCTGGCGGCCAAGGGAGCGACGCAGTTCATCGAGGTGGGACCGGGACGCGTGCTGAGCGGGCTGCTGAAGCAGATTCAGGGCAAGGACGCGGCGGCGGCGATGAATGTGGAGGATTCGGCCTCGCTGGAGAAGACGCTGGCGAGGCTTGCCGCGAACTGATTTCACTGCAATTGAATATGAAAGCAATTTGCAGGGAACGAAGCGTATTCTGCTTGCATGCTTTTAAGTATCGAGAAGAAAGGCGGGTGGCATGAAGCGACCATCGACAAAGTTAGTTGACAGGATCACCATTCTATTCATCAATCACCCCTACGAGCGTGCGGTCGTAACAGTGATATCCGGTTTATGGGCAGTAATGATTTTTTCTTGGCACGATGATGTGCATGCAGAACACTTCGCTGGCTACTTCATGATTTTATTTACGGCTGTGAACGTCTATTTCCTGGCCAGAGCCATTGATACATTGCGAGTCGAAGACACAGTCCCTCAGCCCGACCAACTCGTGGGACTGCATCTTGATCAAAAGTGACTCCAGAACTAACTCAACGTGACGTAATCCGCGGCGTAGAACAAGCAACAACAAGTACGAAATGCGGGGATTCTTCGCTGCGCTCAGAATGACAGCCTTCAAGTCAGAATGACAGCCTTCAAGTCAGAATGACAACCTTCAAGTCAGAATGACAACCTTCAAGTCAGAATGACAACCTTCAACGATGCGTGAGGAGATGCAGATGCAGGCAGGCGATGTGGTTGCGGACTTTACGCTGCTGAATCAGGACGGGGTGAGCGTCTCGCTGAGCGACTATGCGGCGAAGCCCGTGGTGCTATTTTTCTATCCGCGGGCCGATACGCCGGGATGTACGCTGGAGTCGTGCGGATTTCGCGACATCTTTGCGAAGTTCAAGAAGGCGGGGATGGTGGTGCTGGGAATCTCGCGCGACACGGTAGCGAAGCAGAAGAGGTTCAAGGAAAAATACGAGCTGCCGTACGATCTGCTGGCCGATCCGGAGATGGCGCTGATTAAACGCTACGGGTTGCTGAAGGAGAAGAAGATGTATGGCAAGCCGGTGACGGGCGTGGAGCGGACGACGTATCTGATCTCGGCGGACACGGGGAAGGGGCAGAGGCTGCTGCATGTGTTCGCCAAGGTGACTCCGGCGGGGCACGCGGAGGAGGTTTTTGATCTGCTGAAAGCAGGCGTTGCAGGGAAGGGTTGATATGCCGGGAGCGATTGTGGAGGTTGCGACTTGTGCGGCGGCGCTGGGACTTGCGGTGGGCGGCGTCGCGTATGCGTCGCTGTGGCCTACGTCGCAGATCTTCGGGCGGACGCTGATCGCGGGCGACGATGGGGACGAGGTTGCGCTGACATTCGACGATGGGCCGAACGATGCGGCTACGCCGCAACTGCTGGAGGTGCTGGCGCGGCACGGAGTTCGCGCGACATTCTTCAACATGGGGAACTTTGCGCGCGAGAGGCCGGAGATCGTAAGGCAGGCGGCGGCGGCGGGACACTTGGTGGGCAACCACACGATGAGCCATCCGCGGCTGTCGACCGAGCCGGTGGCGCGGGTAAGGCAGGAACTGAGGGATTGCAATGCGCTGCTGGAAGACATTACGGGGCAGGCGGTGAAGTTCTTTCGACCGCCGTTCGGAGCGCGGCGACGAATGGTGATGCGCGTGGGACGGAAGTTGGGACTGACGCCGGTGATGTGGAATGTGACGGGACGAGACTGGAATCCAATCGGGGTGGAGGGGATTCTGAGCAATCTGGAGAACGGGATTGCGCAGAATCGGCTCGAGGGGCGTGGATCGAACCTGCTGCTGCACGATGGAGGACATTGCGCGATGGGCGCGGAGAGAATGGATACGGTGCGCGCGGTGGACCGGCTGCTGACGGCGCGGCGAGGGACCACGACGCGGTTTGTTACGGTGGACGCCTGGGCGTAGGCGGCGACAGTCTGATTGGGCCCGTGCATTGTGTGTACCCTCCGGTGCCAATAGCGTAAAGTATTCAAAACGTGTTGGTTAAGCACGCGCTAAGCGCGTGAGACGTAGTAAAGGCGAAGATTCGGCGGGTTTCGGTTGCGGCGGACATGCGGGTTCTCTCCTTTGTGTGCGAAAAAATACTAAAGTCTTCAAAAAAGGCATGTTAAGTCTGGACTTGTCTGGACTTAGTCTGGTTTAAGTCTGGACTAAGTCTGGACTTGGTGGAGACGGTTGAGGGTTAAAAGCGAAGGCCCGGCGCGGTTGGCCGGGTCTGTTTGGTTTTGCTTACTGCTTTAATTATACGGGATGGAGGGAAACTAGTATGCCAACTATTTTTAAGTTTTAAGTGGTTTGGTTGGTGTGGGTTAGGGGGAATTTGGGGTTTCGAGCGGCTTGACAAGGGGATTTGCCGGGGTTTTCGCGGGCGGGAGAGCGTTTTTTCCGGTTCGAGCTATGGGCTATGAGCTGTGTGGTATGAGGATGGAGCGGTCGGCGGTCGGCAAGAGCAAGGGCCAATACGGAGATTCTGGCTGCGCCAGAATGACGACTTTTTGGGGGCTATGGTCAGGATGACGGACGACGGAGGGGGTGAATGGATGGTGTACCCACGGTACCCGGCTGGCACGGCACGGTTGAGAGTTACACTGCGATTAAGGCATTACAGTCGTTCACCGCGCATTTCTGCCGTTCACCGCAAGGAAGCAAGAAAGACATCGATATGAATCGGATCACAGTTGATCGAGACCTATGCAAGAGAGATGGCGTATGCGTGGATGTTTGCCCGTCGCGAACGCTTGCACTCAATGAGGAAGGATTTCCCGAGGAAGTTTCCGAGGACAAGTGCATCCTCTGCGGCCATTGCGTTGCCGTGTGCGCCAGCCATGCTTTGACTCACAGCGGCCTGCCGGAGGAGGATTTTCTACCCATCTGCAAAGACCTGCCGACTCCGGCGATGATGGACGGTTTACTGATGAGTCGACGGTCTGTGCGGACATTCAAAGACCGGGCTGTCGCACGAGAGACTTTGGAGGAGCTGCTCGACGTGGCACGGCGCGCACCAACGGCTTCCAACTCCCAAAAACTGCGCTGGATCGTAGTGGGAGATGCGGCAAAGGTACACGCGTTGTCCGAGGAGTCGGTGAACTGGATACGGAGTTCAGGCAACGGTACGGCCATGTTGGAGTCATGGGAAAGTGGATATGACTTTGTTTTGCGTGGCGCTCCCACAGTCGTTGTGGCTTGTGCTCCGGCGGAGTATGGCTGGGGGAAACAGGATTGCGCCATTGCTCTGACTTTTCTTGAGCTGGCGGCAGAGGCACGCGGCCTGGGTGCCTGCTGGGCCGGTTACCTGACACGGATTGCCGCCATTCATGCTCCGCTTCGTCAAGCGCTGTCGGTTCCCGAGGGGTACGTTGTATGCGGCGGCCTGATGCTGGGAGAACGCAAGTACTCGTATCGGCGGATTCCTCCCAGAAAACCGCTCATTGTGCAATGGAACTAGGTGTCGGCAGTTCGCGCGTCCCACTGATCGCGTGAGACAAGGGCGCGATGCATGGGGCACCCGGTGGCGGCCCCACCTTAGCCGCGATAAGACTGCGGCGAAGATGGGGCACCCGGCCAATACGGAGATTCTGGCTTCGCCAGAATGACGGCTCGTTGTTGGATGCGGCTCATTTGCTGTGCAACCTCGCGATTCTCTTGCCGTGCTAAAATCGACTGTTGCCTGGGGCTTGCTGCGCGTTGTGGTTTGCGCGGAGAACGGCCCGCTGAACCAGCCAGTTTGCAAAATCGAGAGTAAAGAGGGAAGACATGTCCGGCCATTCGAAGTGGGCGACCATCAAGCATAAGAAGGGCGCAACCGACGCCAAGCGTGGGAAGATTTTCACGCAACTGATCAAGGAAATCACCATTGCGGCGAAGGGCGGCGGGGGCGATCCCGACGGCAACCCGCGGCTGCGGACGGCGATTCTGGCGGCCAAGGCGGAGAATATGCCCTCCGAGAACATCAAACGCGCCATACAGCGCGGTACCGGCGAGCTGGAAGGACTCTCGTACGAGGAGATACTGTACGAGGGCTATGGGCCGGGCGGCGTGGCGATCATGGTGCAGGTGCTGACGGACAACAAGAACCGCGCGGTGAGCGAGATCCGGCACGCGTTCCAGAAGAACAATGGGAACCTGGGTGAGTCGGGCTCGGTGAGTTATTTGTTCAGCAAGAAGGGCGTGATCGCGGTGGAGAAGGCGAAGGTGAACGAGGACAAGCTGACCGAGATCGCGCTGGAGGCAGGCGCCGACGACCTGGCGGACGAGGGCGAGACGTGGGAGGTGGTGACCGGTCCGAAGGAGTTCGACGCGGTGCTGGAGGCGATCAAGGCGGCGGGGATCAAGCCGGAGTACGCCGAGGTGACGATGGTGGCATCGACCCAGCAGAGGCTGGAAGGGAACCAGGCGACGGCGATGATGCGGCTGCTGGAGGTCCTGGAGGACCTGGACGACACGCAGAATGTGTACACAAACTTCGATATGGACGAGGCTACGATGGCGGCGAACGCCGGATGAACGCAGGGGAAAGGCATAACGCCGATTGACACCGAGGGCACCGATTGAGAACGTAGGATTGTTTCAAAGATGAGGCCGCCGGAGCGCCGGCGGCTTTGTTCTGTGCGGGTTTCAAGTTTGGTTAGGATTGGAGCAATTCTTTGAAGGGCACGAGGATTTTTTTGAGGTTTGGGGTTGCGCTGGCGTTGCTGAGCTGCGCGGCGGGGGCGCAGACCGCTTCGAGTGGAGCGGGCGCTGCGATTACAAACCCGGTGCGGCAGGAGGCGAGGCCGTTTGAGATTGGCGGGCTGATGCAGAGCGGATTTGGCGTGACGGAAGACCGCGGGGGATTTAAATTTTTGATGGCGGGGGCTCACGCGGGTAAGGTGTTGACGAGGAATTTGGGCCAGGGGATGATGCGCGGGAACTTTGAGTACGCGGTGGAGGCGTTTCCGTTCTGGCAGTCGTATACGCCGACTTCGCAGCGTCAGAACTGCACGGTTGCGGCTGGGCCATTCGGCGGAACGGGGGCGCAGTGCTCCGCGCCGTTCACCATTGGCGGGACGTTTAGCGGGGCGAGCATTACGCCGATCATTCTGCGCTGGAACTTTGCCGGGACCGTGCGATTCGCGCCGTGGGCGCAGGGCGCGGGCGGGTTGCTGTGGACCAACCACAAGTATCCGGCGTTTGGCGGGCTGCCGATCAATGCGAACGGCGGCTTCAGCTACAGCACGCTAGGCGACAACGGGCCGAACGACGACACCAGCGTGTGGAACTTCACGCCGCAGTTTGGGGTGGGAGTGCATTACTTTGTGAGCACGAAGCGGTCGATCGATGTGGGGGCGAACGCGATCCACATATCGAGCGCGTCACTGGGCGACAAGAATCCCGGGATCAATGCCAGCGTGCAGTTCACGTTGGGCTACAGTTGGTGGAAGTGAGATTATGCCGGCGAGTCTGAATCCGAATGCGGTGATTGAATGCGTGCCGAACTTCTCCGAGGGCACGGACGAGGGGAAGGTCGCGTCGATTGTGGCGGCGATGCAGGTGGAGGGCGTGCGCCTGCTGGACTGGTCGCTGGATCGTGCGCACAACCGGAGCGTGGTGACGATTGCGGGGACTCCGGCGGGGGTGGTCGAGTCGGCGGTGCGCGGGGTTGGGCGGGCGGCGCAACTGATCGATCTGACCAGGCAGAAGGGGGAACATCCTCGGATTGGCGCGGCGGACGTGGTGCCGTTTGTGCCGGTGAGCGGGGTGTCCCTGGCGGAGTGCGCGATGCTGGCGCGGCAGGCGGGGCTGGAGATATGGCGGCGGTTCGGGGTCCCGGTTTACTTCTATGAGGCGGCGGCGGCGCGGCCGGACCGGGTGAACCTGGAGGACGTGCGGCGGGGCCAGTTCGAGGGACTGCTGGAGACGGCGCACCGCGATACGGCGCGGCGTCCCGACGTTGGCGGCCCGGAGATCCACCCCACGGCCGGAGCCAGCGCGGTGGGCGCACGACGGTTTCTGATTGCGTACAACATTTATCTGGATTCGCCGAAGACGGGGGTCCAGGGTGGGGGCGGGTTGCCACAGGCCGCGCAGGCGGACATTGCGGCGGCACGGGCCGTGGCGCGGGCGATTCGCGCCTCGACGGGCGGGCTGCACGGGGTGAAGGCGATCGGAGTGAGCGTAAATGGGCGCGCGCAGGTGAGCATGAACATTACGGACTTCCGGGCCACGCCGATGGCGCGGGTGCATGACGCGGTGCATGAGCTGGCGCGCAAGCACGGCGCGGTTGCGGCCGAGGGCGAGATTATCGGGCTGATTCCGCAGGAGGCGTACGACGCGGAGGCGGCGTGGCTGCGCGAGATCCCGGAGTTCGATGCGGAGACCAAGGTACTGGAACATATGCTGGAGCACCCTCTGCCGTGGCCTGCGGGTTGAGACCCTGGGCCTGCGAGATTGTCCTGGGAGTTCGATGGGGCGGGAAAGGCAGATGCGATTTCGGCTAACCTTTTTGCAATCTGATCGTCAAGTAAAGGACTGGCACTTGCCTCGATCTCCGATTCAGAGAACAATAGAACAGATGTGCCGAGGGCGAGAAGCGCAGTCGGCAATGCAATGACCAACGATGTACTGGAGTGTACCGTGCGAATTTTTCTATCCGAGTTGCGAACAAGATTCAACCGGCAGGGCAGAGTGACGCTGGCGATGGCTGCCTCGCTGACGGTGCTGCTGTTGCTGTGTGCGCCGTTTACCCAGGCCGAACAGCTTTCGAGCGACGCCAAGGCTTCGATTCCGCACGATGTTCAGCAGATCATCATGGTGGACTACCGCGCGATGCAGAACTCGCCAGCCGCGATGAGCCTGAAAGACCGCGTGATGCCTCCCGAGCTGAAGCGTCTGGAGACGGCGCTGATGCAATCCGGACTGAAGGTGGACACGGACACCGATGCGCTGGCGTTTGTGGCCTTCCGCACGCCGAATCCCGATGGCAAGGGCTCTGAAGTGGAGCGGATTGTCGGAATCGCGCAAGGCCAGTTCCATACCCACGACATTCTGGCGAATTTTACCAAGAACAAGACCAAGCCGGTGGTTATACGCAATAACGACATCTATCCGATGGGAACGAGCGGGCTGAGCGTGGTCTTTCTGAACCAGACGACGATGGTCTTCGGGGACAAGGACGCGATCAAGGCGGCAGTGGACTCGCGGGACGGGATGACGCCGAACTTTCTGACCGACAGCGACCTGGTTGGCGACATGGTTGCGGTTGACAGCCACGCGATCTGGAGCCTGTTGGACGCCAAGGGCACGCAGACCATGATGCGGAACGTGCTGGGCACGGCGTCGCAGCTAGCCGACTACGACACGGTGAAGGAGCGGATGAAGGGCTCGCGCTACACCATGGACTTCTCGAATGGGGTGAAGTTCAACATGGCTGTCAGCATGTCCGACACACTGACAGCGGCCACCTGCGCGGCCCTGCTGAAGGGATTGCAACTGCTGAAGAAGCAGCAGGGGACGCCACTGGAGAAGACCGCCCTGGACCAGACGAACATCGATTCCGGTTCGGGCACGCTTACGGTGGACTACTCGTCCTCCGACAGCCAGTTTGCCAACCTGCTTACATCGCCCCTGTTCCAGACGGTGGTGAAGTAAGCGGGGTAAGGATTTTGCATTGTGAAACGGCCCGGACCGGGCAAGGTCCGGGCCGTTTTATTTGTCGATCGGGCCGAGGACTGGGGCAGAATCAACATTGCTGTACCCTGGAAGCGAAAACAGACAAAGGCAAATACAGAGATTCTGGCTTCGCCAGAGTGACGACGCACGGGGCTTCGCCAGAATGACGACGCACGGGGCTTCGCCAGAATGACAAACGGATTCGGGGTTCCCCTGTGAGGGAACTGCTCTAGTCGCGGGGCCGAGGACTAGATGTCGATTGGCTCGCGGATGGCCAGAGATACGGTGAATGGCGAGTTGCGGAAGGCGTAGGTCCTGCTCATCCTGAGGCTGCACCCATGGGGTGGGTTGCGGTCTGGCGCACGCGCGCGCGAGATTTCCGGCACGGAGAGGCCGGAGGTTGAGGCCGCCGTTCGCAGCTTGCTCTTCCATCCACCGGCGATCATGTTGCACAGCTCTCCGATGGCGTCTTCGATCAAGGCGTCGTCCCAGTCGTCCTGGGAGCCGAGGAGGGCATCGGTCAACTTTTTGGCGGTTGCCTGGGGGAACTCGACCAGACACTGAGCGTCGATGGTGCCCGAGAGCAGGATCTTTGCCGCGATGTCGATTTCTGCGGCGGCGGCAGGGGGATCTTCCACCACTTCGCAGCTTTGCTGCAGCATGATGTTGAAGACATCCGCAACGACGCCGTCGAGTTGCTCGATCCATCGGGTGTCTGTGCAATGATCGGCCATCATGGTTGAGCGTCTCCCATGTCCGAGGGTGCAGGTGCGACAGGAGTGAGCAGGGACTCGACGCAGGTTTTAATCCGCTCCAGGGTGAAGGGCTTCGAGATGGTGCCATGCGCGCCGGCGCCCACCGCCTGGAGCACCTGGGGATCGGTGGCGTCGGCGGTAATCATCAGTAGGGGGACACCCGGAGCAAGGTTGCGCCGCTGTTTTTCCAGCAGGAAATCGAGGCCGTTCATGACCGGCATGTGTACATCGCAGAGGATGAGATTGAGCGGCTGGTTTTCGGTGGCGGATTCTTCGAGTGCTGCCAGACCCTCCACGCCGTTGGCCGCGTGCAAGACCTCGGCCAGGTCCAGATTGACGTGGCGAAGGGCGCTCTCCAGGATTCTGCGCATAACGACTGAATCATCGACGATCAAGACTCGTACGCTCATGCTTTTCTATCCAGCCTCAGAGGGTCTATCGGCGTGAGAGCCGCAGGCGTGAGGGAAGTAAAACCAGCGACGATATATACCGTGAGCAAAAAAAACAAATGCGGGGGGTCCCTCCACTGCGCTGCGCTCCGGTCGGGATGACGACGTATGTGGCGCTGCGCTCCGGCCAGGATGACGACGTGTGTTGTGCTTCGCTCCGGTCGGGATGACGAGCAAGAACAGGCACGGCGAAATACAGAGATTCTGGCTACGCCAGAATGACGAGCAACGGCGAAATACAGAGATTCTGAGCTTCGCTCAGGATGACGATCCATATTTTATCGCTTGCTACAGGGTGGGGAATGGGATGAAGCTGGCGGCGCAGGAGGGGAGGCTGCCGCTGACTTCCTTGCCGGTGACGGTGGAGTCGTCGCCGGTGAAGATGGGGTTGGCGGGGCCGGGGCCGAAGGTGAGGTCGGTGTGGATGGCCTGGGCCCTGTAGAGGGAGGGTTTGTCGAGCAGCAGAACGCCGTCGAGGGTGACGCCGATGCGGTGGGTGTGGTCGAAGCCGTTGAACTGGAGCTTGCCACCGCCGGAGATGCGAATGTCGCGCAGGGTGATGCCGTCGTAGACCGGGAGGAGCTGCACGCCCTTGCCGGGGAAGGAGTAGGCGGTATCGAAGAGGATGGGGTATTTGGAGTTTCGGATGCAGATGTTGTCGTAGAGGACGTCCTGGACCAAGCCTCCTTTGGTGGGGTTGGACGTGATGCGAATGCCGTTGTCGGTGCCGTCGAGGGAGAGGTTGCGGACAAGGATGGAGCTGACTCCGCCGTTGGTTTCGCTGCCGATGGACATGCCGTGGCCGGAGTAGAAGTGGTTGTCGAGGACGGACATATTGGTGGTGGGGCCGTCGCCCGCCTTGATGGCGACATTGTCGTCTCCGGTGCGGATGAAGGAGTGGGTGATGGTGATGTTGCGGGACTGCGCGGGATCGATGCCGTCGGTGTTGCGCGCGGTGGAGGGAGTGTCGATCTTGACGGCCCAGACGGTGAGGCCGTCGCCGCGATGGAAGGAGACGTGGAAGTTGGGAGAATTTTTGAGGGTGATGCGGTAGAGGGTGAAGTCGTCGGTGAGGTCGGTGTCGATGAGGCGGGGAACCTGCTGGCGGCCGGCAGTGCGGGCGTCCTCGGCGAGGTCCCACCAGGACTTGGCGGAGGGATGGCCGTCGAGGATTATTTTGGCACCGCCCTGGCCGTCGATTGCGCCGTCGCCCATGATGGCGGAGCCGGTGGCGCCGCGGGCGGCGATGAGTGGATGGCATCCGGAGAGGGCGTCGCTGACCAGGCCGCAGGAGCCTTCGGAGAATTCGTAGTCACGGGGATTGCGCGAGGCGTAGAGGGTGACGGACTTGTCGATGAGCAGGGTGACGCCGGGGCGGAGTTGGATGGGGCCAGAGAGGAATGCGGAGTTGGCGGAGTCGGCGGCGAGTTCGACGGCGTGGGATTTGGCGCAGTGGTCGAGGGCTTGCTGGATGCGTGCGGTGTCGAGGAAGGCATTGCTGTTGGGGCGCGCTTCGATCACGCCGCTGGTGGCGGAGGCGGTGGTGAAGGCTGCCTTCAGCGTGATGCAGGTGGGAGGGATGACGGGCTCGGTGACGCTGCGCAGGTCCTGTGCGCGCAGGGGAGCGATGGCGGCGATTGCCACGGCTGAGAGAATAACTGCAAATGCAGAGGGCTTCATGCTGCTCCATTGCGGTCAGCGGCGCTTGCATCCGGCTTGGTGAGGAACCGGGAGGGGCATTGATCGACCGAAATCATTTTACGTGGGTTTGCAGGGGGTAGGATATTGCAAGCTGACAATTGAGTGCGAATTGCGATGGGGAAGCAACGACGGCCATGAGTTCGTCTGACATGAATTCGACTGGGATCAATGCGAGCGAGAAGCGGGCAAGCTGTTTCGGGCCATTCCGCTACGACTGGGAGCAGCGGCTGCTGTTTCGCGACGGCGAGATGGTGCCGCTGGCCCCCAAGGTGGTGGAGACACTGCGCGTGCTGCTGGAGCGGCATGGGGCGGTGGTGGAGAAGGCCGAGCTGATGCGCGCGGTGTGGCCGGACACGACGGTGGAAGAGATCGGGCTGGCTCGGAACATCTCTCAGTTGCGCAAGGCGCTGGGCGACGAGAGCGAGGCTGGAAGGTACATTGAGACGCTTCCCAAGCGGGGATACAGGTTTGTGGGAGAGGTGGTGACGGAGGACGGCGGACCGGCGCGGGCGAAGGTGGGCGCGGCGTGGGTGCGGCGGGTCCGCGGGGTTGTATTGGCGGGGGTGGGGTTGTGCGCGGTGCTGGCGGTGGTGTATTGGCAGTTCTACCGGCCATCGCGATTTCTTTCAGCGGGCGACGGGATTGCGAATATCGCGGTGATTCCTTTCGAGTGCCTGAGTCCGGAGCTGGACTGCAGGACGTTTCCCCACGGGCTGAACGATCTGCTAGTGGCCGATCTGACCCAGCTCGATGGGGTGCATGTGCTGTCGCCATCGACGGTCCACACATATCAACGCGGCAGGCTATCGATGCCGTTTATGGCGCGGCTGCTGGGGATGGACGTGATGCTGGATGGGACGGTGCAGCGGGCCGGGGAACGGGTGCGGGTGACGGCTCGGCTGGTGGATGTGCATAGCGCGAAGCTGGTGTGGTCGGACAGCTATGAGTACCCGGCGCAGCAGTTGGCCGATGCGCAGGAGTTGGCGGCACGGGATATTGCGGCACAGGTGGGCGCGCATCTGGCGATTCACACGCAGTTCCTTCCGGCAAAGCGCTGATTCTATTGCGATTCAGGATTTGAGGAAGATTCCTTCAACGATTCCGCAGCGATTGCGAAGCTCTATTCTCGGCGCGGCTGCGCGATAGTGAGGCGTACGGACGAGGGCCGGGAGGCTGGGATGAAACGAATTTTGAGGATGGGATTGGTTGCGGCGGTTGTCGCTGCTCAGTGTGGAGTGGCGCAGGCGGTGAAGGTTGGCACATTCGACAGGACCTCGATTGTGTTGGCGTTCTATGGCTCGCCGATGTGGTCGGCAAAGTTGAAGGATGCGCGGGCGGAGAGGGAGAAGGCGAGGGCGGCTGGCGATCAGAAAAAAGTCGATCAGTTGAGCAAGTGGGGCCAGGACCAACAGAAACTTGCGCACAGGCAGTTGGCGGGCGATGCCACCATCGACAACATTATGGAGACGATGAAGCCGATGTTTGCGGCGGTTGAGGCACAGGCGCACGTGACGACGATCGTGCCGGAGGGGTCCGGGAGCGATAAGACGGTGGCGACTGTGGATGTGACAGGCCAGCTGATGGACCAGTTGCAGGCGAGTGCGAAGACACGACAGAATGCAGAGCAATTGCGGAGCTTCAAGAAGACGCACCCGATGAAGTATAGGCTGACCATGTTCATGTTCAGATTCGCGGGGTAAGGGAGCCGGCGGATTTCCGCTGAAAGGAAGGTTGCGATGAAGAGGCTGAGTGGGTTGGTTGCGATTTGCGTGGTGGTGGCGGCGGGATGTGGAGTGACGCAGACGGGAACAGCTCAGTCCCGTACAGTGACGCATCGAACGAAGCTCCATCAGATCACTGTGATTCAGGGCTATTCCTGCGACAAGGGATATACGTGGTTCTATTCGGATGGGAAGCTGAACGAGTGCTTTGTGAGCCAGGAGACACAGTACGGCGAAGCTCTGATTCCCCGCGGGTCGTCCATCGATCTGAAGCCCGACGGAAGGCCGAGCTTCGCAATGCTGCAGCACGATTCCGAGGTTGCGGGGGTGAAGTGCAGCGGCGGGAACTGGCTGCTGGGGCCCTCGGAAGGTGCGATGACGTCGTTTTATCCCAGCGGAAAGCTGTGGGCCTGCTCCCTGGCCGGAGACCAGGTGGTGCAGGGAGTTCCGTGCAGGCATGGGGAAAGCATCCTCGGCGTTGCGTACAGCCTATTCGTCAAGCACCAGAACATCGACTTCGGCATTGAGTTCTACCAGAGCGGGAAGCTGAAATCCTGCATGCTCTCGGAGGATTTCGGCGGCCAGAAGAAAATCACGATCTGGAAGCCGGCCGCAAAATAGGCGGTCATGTCGGGCTGGCGCGCGGCGGAAACTATAATTGGGATCAGGAGAGTCGCATGGGCGCTGGGCTGATTTTTCTGTGGAATGCGACGCGGGGAAGCCGGCTGCGGCCATGGCGGAGCGAGTGCCTGAAGTGGCGGGTGGAGACCTATATGGGGAAGCACGCGGAGGAGGTTGGGTTGCGGGACTTCCTGTCGTTTCTGTATGCCGAACGAAGGCAGTTGTTGCGGTTTATGCAATGGTTGACGGAGATGAGGAGCTACGCACACGGGGCGGAGAAGCAGTGAGGGCGGAGCGTAACAGGCTGCGGAAAAAGGCTTGTTTGGCGTTACGAGCAAAAGACCCGGGGCTAAAGCCCCTTGATACGCTTGGCCTAATTCAGGGGGCTGAAGCCCCGTGCTCCCTCCCAAAGATTCAAACAGGAGTTTTGCCGCAGCCTGGTAAGCCTGCGAGGCTGGTTCGTCCGCGATTGGGGAATGGACTTTGAGGCGGCCTTCGCGGCGGGAGTTTGTGGGGATGGCGGCGCGGCTGAGCGCGGGCGCGGCGACGGCTTCGGTGTTGCCGCTGGCTGTTGCCGGTCATGCGTGTGCTGCTGCCGGGCGCGCTTATGCGGCTAAACCGCGAAGAGCTACTGCTACTTCTGCTGATGTGAAGACAGAGAGCGTTACGGGGGATGCGTCGCTGGGGGTGCATGCAGCGGCTCATGGACTGCTGTATGGCTGCGCGGTGAATATGAATGCTTTGGGCGCGGACGCGGCCTATGCGGCGCTGGTGCGCGAGCAATGCAGGATCGTGGTGGCGGAGAACGCGATGAAGTGGGGCGCGCTGCGGCCTTCGGCGGAGGGATTCAATTTCGACCAAGCCGATGCGCTGGTGGCGTTCGCGGAGAGCAATCGGATGAAGATTCGCGGACACAACCTGGTGTGGCACCAGAACAATCCGAAGTGGCTGGAGGCGATGGCCACGGAGGCCAATGCGCGGGAGTTGCTGGTGACGCATATCGAGACGGTGGCGGGGCGGTACGCGGGACGGATGCATTCGTGGGACGTGGTGAACGAGGCGATCCGCGTGGAAGATGGGCGGGCGGATGGGTTGCGGAACTCGGTGTGGCTGCGGCTGATCGGCGAGGAGTACATCGAGCTGGCGTTCAAGACGGCGCGCGAGGCCGACCCGCAGGCGCTGCTGACGTATAACGAGTACGGAATTGAAGCGGAGACGCGTGAGGGCGAGCAGAAGCGCGAGGCGGTGATCGAGATGCTGCGGCGCATGGTGGCGCGAAGAGTTCCGTTGGATGCGGTGGGCGTGCAGTCGCACATTGCGGCTGCGGCGACTGTGGCGGCGGGTGGAAATAAGAGTGCTGCTTCGCAGGTTGGGGCGGGGCTGATGCGATTTATTGCGGCGGTGCGCGAGCTGGGGTTGCAGGTGTTTATTACGGAGATGGATGTCAACGACCGCGCGCTGGCGGCGGACGGGCCGGGCCGCGATGCGGCGGTGGCCACGGCGTACAGGCAGTATCTGGAGTTGGTGCTGGGCGATGCGGCGGTGAAGGCGGTGCTGACGTGGGGGATTACGGACCGATACACCTGGCTCGACCACGAGGAGGGCCGCGCGGATGGGAAGGCGGAACGTCCGTTGCTGTTCGATGCGGCGGGGAAGGCGAAGGCGGCGTTCTTTGCGGTGCGGGAGGCGTTCGATCAGCGCGGCGCGGCTTCGTGAAGCCTCCTGTGCCGATCAGTGGGAGTCATTTTTTTGGTGGGTGTTGAATTGCCGCGTTGCTGCATAGGGTGCTATCCTTTACGGAGACACTACGACCGCGAGTGAACTAGAGATCAGGAGCACCAACTGCTGTGCTGGAATCGGTAAAGAAGACAGGAATTATTGAGAAGTATCGTACGCACGACTCGGACACCGGGAGTCCGGAGGTCCAGATTGCCCTCCTGAGTGAGCGCATTGGCGAGTTGACCGAGCACTTCAAGACGCACAAGAAGGACCATGGCTCCCGCCGTGGACTTCTGATGCTGGTGAGCAAACGGCGCGGTCTGCTGGATTATCTGAAGAAATGCGACGCAGACCGCTATCGCGAGGTCATCACGAAGCTTGGCATTCGCAAGTAGACTCGACTGGGACAACCCCCATCATGGACGAAAGCAAGACCCGACCCACCACGGCAGTCTACTTCACGCGCAGCCGCACCGGTTGTTGCCGCCGGAGTTGCTGACGATGGGAGAGGCTGTGAGAGCGCATGTTGCCGGCTACGATGCCTGGGTTCCAGGCCGGACGCACTTCGCCACGGGCCAGGATTTTGATGCACAGATTTTTACCATGCACTCCGCTGGCGGCCTCAAGGAAGGCCACTGCGGGCTGCAACTCTGCGCACGTTGTTAAGCGGCGCAGCACCAAGTTTCCTTAATTGACAGAAAAACGAGAGAAGAGGCGCACTATGAAACAGGAAGTGACAGTAGAGCTTGCCGGCGGCAAGCGGATTACCTTTGAGACCGGACGCATGGCCAAGCAGGCCTCCGGCGCAGCATTCACCACTTGCGGAGACAACGCAGTACTGGCGACGGCAGTTGCCTCGCCCGACCCGAAGGAGGGGATCGACTTCTTCCCGCTGACGGTGGAGTATCGCGAGAATACATACGCGGGCGGAAGGATTCCCGGCGGATTCATCAAGCGCGAGGGACGGCCGAGCGAGAAGGAGATCCTGACGTGCAGGCAGATCGACCGGCCGATTCGTCCGCTGTTTCCGGCGGCCTTCCGCAATGAGACGCAGGTGGTTGCGTTCGTCTACTCGGCGGACAAGGAGAACGATCCCGATGTGCTGGGGATGAACGGCGCGAGCTGCGCGCTGGCGTTGAGCGACATTCCATTCCACGGGCCGGTGGGGGCGGTGCGGATCGGGCTGATCGACGACGCGTTCATCGTCAATCCGACGTACGCGGAGCGCGCGAAGAGCCTGCTCAACATCATGGTGGTCGGAACAAAAGACGGCATCGTGATGGTGGAGTCGGGATCGAAGGAGTGCAGCGAAGTGCAGGTGGTGGATGCGATCGAGTTCGCGCATGTGGAGATCAAGAAGATCTGCGCGGCGATCGAGGAGCTGGTGAAACTGGCGGGCAAGACGAAGCGCGTGCCGGCGGCGGTGGAGATCGACCAGGCATATCTGGACGGCCTTTCGGCGAAGATCGGGACGCAGTTGAAGGATGCGCTGGACACACAGAAGCATCCGAAGTTCGAGAGCTACGCGCTGGTGAAGGAGATCAAGGACGCGCTGAAGAAGGAGTTGCCCGAGGGCGACGCCGTGGCGGCCAAGAAGCTGAGCAAGTACTACGAGCTGCTGCGCGAGCAGATCTTCCGCGACCAGGTGCTGAACGAGCGCATTCGCCCAGACCACCGCGCGTTTGACGAGATTCGGCCGATCTCGATTGAGGTTGGCGTTCTGCCGCGGGTGCATGGATCGGCGTTGTTCACGCGCGGCGAGACGCAGGCAATGGTATCGGCGACATTGGGAACGACCGACGACGCACAGCGCATGGAGAGCTACGAGGGCGAGCAGAAGCGGCGCTTCATGCTGCACTACAACTTTCCGCCGTTCTCGGTGGGCGAGGTGGGACGCATGGGCGGCGTGGGAAGGCGCGAGATTGGACACGGCGCGCTGGCATGGAGGGCGATCGAGGCTGTGCTGCCGGGCGAAGACGAATCGCCATACGTGCTGCGCGTGGTCTCCGACATTCTGGAGTCGAACGGATCGTCGTCGATGGCGACGGTCTGCGGAGCGTCTCTGGCGCTGATGCAGGCTGGAATTCCGATCAAGAGCGCGGTTGCGGGCGTTGCGATGGGGCTGGTGAAGGAGGGCGAGAAGTATGCGGTGCTCTCCGACATCGCGGGCGCGGAAGACCACTACGGCGACATGGACTTCAAGGTGACGGGAACGCGCAAGGGCATTACCGCGCTGCAGATGGACATCAAGATCATGGGCATCACGGCGCAGATCATGCGCGAGGCCCTGGAACAGGCACGGGTCGGACGGCTGCATCTGCTGGACATCATGGATGCGACGATCGGCAAGGCGAATGAGGAGAAGTCGCAGTTTGCGCCGCGGATTCACACTATTCAGATTCCGACGGACAAGATTCGCGACCTGATCGGGCCGGGCGGCAAGGTGATCCGCGGGATCATCGACGCGACCGGAGTGAAGATCGACGTGGACGATACGGGGCGCGTCAATGTGGCGTCGAGCGATGCGGACGGACTGGCGGCGGCGATCCAGATGATCTCCGACATTACGGCAGTGCCGGAGATCGGCAAGACGTATCTGGGCAAGGTGGTGCGGATCGCGGAGTTTGGCGCATTCGTGGAGATATTCCCGGGAACCGACGGACTGCTGCACGTCTCGGAGATTGCGGAGCATCGCGTCAAAGAGGTGAAGGACGAGCTTCGCGAGGGCGACCAGATTCTGGTGAAGGTGCTCTCGATCGAGGGCAACCGGATCAAGCTCTCACGCAAGGCTGTGCTGCGCGAGCAGCGGGCCAAGCTGGGACTTCCCGAGGTTGGCGAGGAAGGCGGTCATGGCGGCGGACACGGTGATAGACCGAGCAGCGTTGCTGCGGCGGCTTACGTTGCTCCTGTCGACGAGAATGATGACGACAGCGAGGTCCTGGTTGAGGGCGGCGAGGAGTTTCCTGTCGAGGACGGCGAGGACGAGGACGGCGACGATGCGCCGGACGACGAGCCGAACTTCAATCGCGCCGATGGCGTTGCGACGCCCGCGGGCAATGCAGGCGGACGTGGGCCAGGCGCGCCTGGCGGAGGGCGCGGGCCCGGTGGAGCGGGCGGTGCGGGTGGCGATCGTCGTCCCGGCGGACGGCGGCGGAGAGGCGGACGGCGTCCCGGTGGGCCGGGTGGTGCGCCTCAGGGCGGCGGCGGAAATCGCTAACACATAGCCGTCACGATTCGATTGTGATGGATGCGATGCAGGAACCAACAACGGCGAAGCCTGATGGATTACAGGCTTCGCCGGTTTGTTTGTGGCGCGTGAGGAACACAGGCTGGTGCGCGGCGCGTTTATTATTCGCGGATTGCGGGGTGGGAGACGTACACTTTTCCAAATGGCAGCTTCGATGTATATCGTGGTGGAGGGCGAAGACCCAGGGTTCGACATCTTCGTCAACGGGCGGGCGCTGGCGCGGCATGAGGATGCGCTGGAGCGGCTGGCGCTGAAGCTGGGAGTGAAGCCGCTGATTGAGTTTTTTTCGGCGGACGAGAACTCGATGGCGCTGTTGATCGAAGAGGGCGGGGGAAATCCCGAGTTGATGCGGCGGCTGCCTCCTCCACAGTGGTACTTCGCGGACGATGGACTGGCCACGGTGCGGGCTCTGGTGGCGGAGTTGCAGGGCGATCCGCAGCAGCTTGGGACGGAGGGGCCGCAGGTGCTTGCTGAATTGCTGGAGTACGCGTGCGTGCTGGAGCGGACGGTGAAGGCCGGGCTGAGGTGGCATCTGGCGGTTAGCTGGCGGTAGCTGTTTATCTCACCCATTGCGATACGACCGCGATGAGGGAGGCACCCGGCGTGAGATACTTTTTCAATGTGTGCTACGTCCCGAAAATCGTCGTCACTGCTCGACACCCGCACGATCTTCTGTGGGGACAACCTCGATCAACTCAAGAAGCTACCAGATGCCTGCATCGACCTGATCTATATCGATCCGCCGTTCAACTCCAACCGCACCTATGAGGTCTTCTGGGGCGAGTCGAAGGAGAAGCGTTCCTTCGAGGATCGGCACGAATCCACGCGATCCTATATCGAGTTTATGCGTCCACGCTGCGTGGAGCTGGCGCGGGTGCTACAGGAGACGGGCAGTTTTTATCTTCACTGCGACTGGCACGCTAGCCATTATGTGAAAATCATGCTGGATCAGATCTTCGGAGAGAAGCAGTTTCAGAATGAAGTAATCTGGTATTACGGACCTAAAGCTACACAGAATGAAACACATTTTCAGCGAAAGCATGATGTCATTTTTTTCTACTCTAAATCTAAAAACTTTCAATTTAATACTCTACTTCAGGAGTATTCGGAAGGGTCGCTGGAGGAGCGCGACACTCGCTATAAGCATGAGGATGAGGAAGGCCGGTACAGGCTCACAACTCGAAGAGACGCGGAGGGGAACAAATACCGGGCCAAAGTGTATCTTCGGTCGGGTGTCGCCATGACGGATGTATGGGATATCGGCGTCATCAATTCCACTTCCAAGGAGCGTCTCGGCTATCCAACGCAGAAGCCGCTTGCACTTTTGGAACGAATTATTAAGGCTTCTTCAAATCCCAACGATATTGTGTTGGATGCCTTCTGCGGCTGCGGGACGGCGTTGGTCGCGGCACAGAATCTTGGTCGGCTGTGGATTGGGATCGATATTTCTCCGACCGCTTGCCGAGTGATGGCCAAGCGGCTGCGAGACGTATCCAAACTACCCGAAGATGAAAAACTTTGGCGCGCCGGTCGCGGCTTTGTGGTGCGCGATCTGCCGTGGTCTGAGAAGCAACTACGCAAGATTCCACCGTTTGAATTTGAGAACTGGGCGGTCATCGCGCTGGGCGGCATTCCCAACAAGGCGCAGGTGGGCGACATGGGTATCGACGGGCGGATTTATCCGGTCTCGTCCATGCCGACTCGGAGCGGAAAGACTGCGGGCGAACTCGACTTCATGGATGTCTGGTATCCGATTCAGGTCAAGCAAAAGGACAAGGTAGGCAGACCGGATATTGACTCGTTCGAGGCCGCAATACTGCGCGAAAAACGCACCAAGGGATTCTTTGTCTCGTTTGAGTTTTCCTCGGACGCGTTGCGCGAGATCGACGCATTCTTCCGCCGCGAGCACTGCATCATCGTCCCGCTCACGGTTCAGGAGATTCTTGAAGAGTCCCTGGCGATGAAGCTGGCATAGAGCGTACTGGCGCTGAAATCCAAGCAGATCAGTTATTTTTTGGTGAAGACGTCGCCCATGCGGCGGATTTGGGCGCCGACGTTGCGGAGTTTTTCTTCGAAGTGCTCGTAGCCGCGGTCGAGGTGGTAGACACGGTCGAGGATGGTTTCACCGTCGGCAACGAGGGCGGCGAGGACGAGCGAGGCGCTGGCGCGGAGGTCGGAGCACATGACGGCGGCAGATTCGAGTTTGCTGGGGCCGCGGACGGTTGCGGTGCGGCCCTCGACGGTGATGTTTGCGCCCATGCGGTTGAGTTCCTGGACGTGCATGAATCGGTTCTCGAAGATGTTCTCGGTGATGGTGGTGGTGCCTTCGGACTGAGTGGCGAGGGCCATGAACTGGGCCTGCATGTCGGTGGGGAAGCCGGGATACTCCTCGGTGGAGATGTTGGTGGATTTGAGCGAGCCGCCGGAGCGGACGCGGATGTGGTCGGTGCCGACATCGAGAC
>Ga0224554_1000764_pt1 | contig 24330 bp, 28 predicted proteins | sample 714S22024metaG_FD_180666 | JGI IMG/M metagenome (GOLD analysis project Ga0224554, IMG submission 180666) | Peat soil microbial communities from Stordalen Mire, Sweden - 717 S2 20-24 | ecosystem: Environmental > Terrestrial > Soil > Wetlands > Peat | place: Sweden: Norrbotten County, Stordalen...
TCCTGGCTCCGGACGAACCGACGCGCAATTTCATCAGCGGCATCGTGACCCATGCGGCGCGGGAGAGCGACGAGGAAGGGTCTCAAAAGATGGAGCTGGAGCAGCAGGCTTTGGGCATGGACAAGCCTCCCGTCCTGTATGTGGACGCAGCCTATGTCTCCAGCCGGAAGTCAAAGGGGTCGCACCATAGCTTGGTCCATGTTTCTTCGTTCGTTTGATTTTCATTATGTGTAAAGCCAAGCCCGCATAAACGCACATTGCATTGACGAGGCGTTTTCTCTTCGGCAGGGGTCAACTCAGGCAGAGTCAAAGAATCCAGACCCACAACCCGACTCGGATGGCCAAACCGGGGCGAATCCAGTTACATGTTACGGGTCTGTTTCCTTTTGTGTTACGGGCTAAGTCCTTGACCATCAACATTTGTAACCGTGTTTCCCCTTTTTCAGACCTATCTATCAATCTGCGGTTATCGCATTTCAACCTTCTTGCCGGTTGAGTTCCAAAGGCGGTAGTCGAGCTTGGGGAAGATGTTGTCCATTTGCTCGATTTGGCGGAGCCAGGGGGCGTCGATCTTTTTGGTTAATATTTGCTGATAAATGGTGATAAAACGGTGGAGATGGTCTTTGACGCGCTTGCTGGCGTAATCAGGACTGGTTCCGGTGCGGAGGATGAAAGGCCAGTCGCTGGATTGGGCCAGGAGCAGTTCACGCCCGGCTTGTTGCAAGGCGCGTTCCTGCAAGACCCCGGGCTTGGGGAAGCCGTCGGCCAGTTCGGTCATGCGGGCTTGGGCAATCCGCAAATGGGGATATATCCACTGGTTGGATTCGTTGAGCCAGACCCGCCAATAGCCTTCTTCGCCCCAGCTTGAGGCGGAAGGGGTGGCAACTTGCAGGGTGGGATAGCGGCGCAAATAGTCCTCCGGCGTGATCAAGGTGAATGCTCTTTGGTCATAGAAGGCTTTGCGCACGAAGTAATTCAGGAATTCCGGGCCTTCATACCACCAGTGTCCGAACAATTCCGCGTCGTAAGGCGATAGGACCACGGGCGGACGGTCGAGGATCATGCCCAGCTTGCTGATTTGGTTCACGCGGGCCTGGAGGAAATGGGATGCGTGCTCGTCGGCGGCGCGCAGGGCATCGGCGCGGTTGTAGGGCTGCTTTTCGCCGCTTCCACCGGTAATGCGATGGTATTTGATGCCGGTAAAGCCGCGCAGGCCGGGCGCGGGACAATAATTCTTGACGTAGTCGTAATCGAGATCGAACCCGATGTCCCGGTAGAAATCGCGGTAACGGCCATCGCCGGGGTAGCCCTGCTGCTTGCTCCAGACCTGGCGGGCGGACTCGAAGTCGCGCCCAAAGGCGGCGACGCCGTTGGGGGTGAAGACGGGCGCATAGACACCGTAACGCGGGCGCGGGTGGGCGTGCAGGATGCCGTGGGTGTCGGTGACAAACCAGCGGATGCCGGCCTGTTGCAGGACTTCCTCGATGCCTTCGGCGAAAGCGCATTCGGGAAGCCACATGCCGCGCGGATCGCGGCCGAAGCATTCCCGGTAATGATCGCAGGCCACAATGATTTGAGCGCGCAAGCAAGGCGGGTCATCCATCAGCAGCGGCAAGAGCGCGTGGGTGGCGGCGGAGGTGGCGATTTCGAGCACGCCGTCGTCCTGAAATTTGCGGAACGCGCCGACGAGATTGCGGCCGTAATCAAACCAGGTTTGGCGCAGGCCGGTGAAGCGGTTGTGGTACATCCAGGCCAGTTCGCGCGTGGACGGCTCCCAGTGGGTGCGGTGGATTTCATTTTCGGCCAGGGCGATCAGGCTGTCGAGATGCCGGACATACCGTTCCTGCAACAGGGGATCCAGCAGCATGGCGCAGAGCGGCGGGGAAATCGAAAGGGTCAGGCGCGCAGCCATGCCGTCGTCCTGCCAGCCTTCCAGCATCTGGATGAGCGGGATGTAGGTTTCGGTGATGGCTTCAAAGAGCCAGTTTTCCTCGAGGAACTTCTCATGTTCCGGATGCCGCACAAAGGGCAGATGCGCGTGGAGGAGAAGAACCAGATGACCTTGCATGAGTGCCAAAAAAAAGGCAGGCCGAAGCCTGCCATGAAATCATGCCACGGCGGCGACCACCGGCGGTTGCAACCGTTTGTCCTGCGGATGCGCGCCCACTTCCCCGCGATAAGCGGTGTTCCGCTTGAATTTGAGATGGGCGTGGCGCGTTTCTTCGCCGTCGGCGGAACGGGCCGCCGCAGGCAGGGAATATTCGCCGTCGGGCAGGGCAAAACGGAAACTGAAAGTGCCGTCGGGCCGGAGTTTAATTTGCCGGTCGCCGATGGTTACGGTGGCATCGGGTTCGGTGGCGCCGTAAATGATCAACTCCGCATTGACGTTGAACCAGAAGCCGCGCTGCCTGGCAACGCCGCCGAACGCGCTGGAAATGCTGCCCAGCGCACCAACGGGCGAGCTTGGCGCCAAAAGGCCGGAAGAAATGCCCATTTGCAACTGGCGGCGGACCAATTCAGTGATTTCAAGCGACCCAACCCAAATGCGGCGCACCTGGTCCATCGAGACGACCTCGGCCAGGGCCTTCTCCTGGGCCGGAGTCCATTTGCGGCTGATCTCTCCAGCCGCAGGAAGCCCTTTGTATCCCTGGTCACGCAATTGTTGCAAGGCCTCGACCAACGGCAGATGTTCGTGCAAGGCGCTTTTGACGATCGAAACCAATTGGGCGAGGGGAACATCGTACGGAATGGTGGCGAAGCGCAGCGTCGTTTCCTCGGACAAACTGTCGGGCGGGGTCAGGGTTGCCCCCGAACAAGCCACCCCCACCCAGCGCCGTCCGGAATCGTAATACCCCAGGGCGCTCAAATATTTTGCGCCGGCGTCCGGCACGGGCACAAACCAGTTGCGCGACTCGGGATGGACATGGATTTCGGCCAGGGGCAATGCTTCCAGCGTGCCGCGATACACGCGGAGGACCAGGTGGCCGTCAGAAGACAGGCCGTTGTATTTCTTGAGTTGAGCCTGGCTCAAATCCCAATGGGCATAAAGCCAGTGCGGATCGCGCGCTGTCAAAAATAATTGCTGTGTGCCGTAGGCCTCCGGCAACTCGCTCTCCGCCGGCGGAACATGCTGGCCGGGCGGCGTGGGGCCAAGGACGTAACGCTGGCCGGGGCCTCCGGCAACAGGGGCGGTGGCGGCGGGCGCGTCGCCTTCGAGCAAAATGGAGGGGATTTTCAGACGGCCGGCTTTGGCGGCGGGCGCCGGCGCCGCGGCCAACGGTTTTCTGGAAGCGGCGGTGCGTGGCTTGGTGGATTTGCGTCCACCTGGGCTTGGCTCGTCAGGCTTTTGTCTTTTCATAGGCGCATTGGTTGGGGCGGCACAGTTAAAATCGTCCCGAAACTCACTATGACCCAGCACTCCCCCGCGCGCAAATAGAATTTCAACTTGCCCTGAAACGCCGGAAAAACATAGACTGACGCCATCCGAGCATCACTATGAGCCAGGCCAAAGCCACCCGCAAAACCGCCGCGCCATCGGGGCTGATATTTGTGGTTGACGACAACGCGTTGCTGGTGGAATTCGCCGGCACGGTGTTGAAGGGGGAGGGTTATGAGGTCCGGATTTTCACCGATCCCAAAGCGGCGTTGCAGGCCATGGCGGAGGCGGATCCCAAGCCGGTGGCGTTGGTGACGGATTATGAGATGGGGGAAATGAACGGGTTGCAGCTCATCGAGTCGGCGCTAAAAATCAATCCTTCGCTCAAGACGGTGTTGTTGAGCGGGACCATTGGCGGGTCGTTCATTTCGGGGCATCCGGCCAGGGTGGACCGGTTTCTGGGCAAGCCCTACCTGCCGCCGCAATTGAAAGACACGCTGGGGGAATTGTTGCGGGCTTGAAGCCGCTGCACAGGCTTGCATTTCGGGAGGGTGGAATTAAAGTAACGGCATGGATAGCGCGATGCTGGCGAAGGAAGCTTTGAAACTCCCTCCATTGGAGCGTGCGCAGATTATTGACGCGCTCTGGCGCAGCCTTGATCCCGTCGAACAGGACGCCATTGATCGTGCCTGGCTACTCGAATCACAAGATCGTCTTGCGGCATTTCGCGCGGGTCAACTCACAGCCATCAATGGCGAGGAAGCGTTTCGGGCCATTGAAGTTGAATTGAAGCAATGAAGTTCCGGCTGTTGCGGCCGGCGGCGCGGGAACTGCGGGACGCCGCGAAATATTACGAAGACCGCGTTCCATCGCCATCTATGTAAGCGGTCGATTTGGCGGGCGGTATGCAGTTCGCGGTGCGCCTTGAGCAGCCGGGACCGGGCCAGTTCAACCTCTAAACATTAGCAACGTGCTGAAAAATCCACTGAATGGGTGAACGCGCCGAGAGCGCGAGTTCCGTCGGCGAGACGCCGACGGAAGCGACCGAGAAGTCGCCAAGGATTCGGGGTTCAACTGCCAGCTTGTTTTCTAATTTCCTGCGGTGCGACACCGTGGTATGAATGATGGGCGGAAACCAACTGGTGGCGCGGAAAGCGCCGGACCGTCCATGACCGTAGAACACCTGACATGACGTCCGCCTGCTTCGAGCTTATGTTTTTGCAGATGAAGACGCCAGGGAGCGTTTATCCGCCTCAAGTCCGGGAAGCATATTGGGAGGATCGTCATTCGAGTTCCACGCTGAATACTTGCGAATCATGCAAAAATGAATTATCGATCCAATAGAAGGATCTAATTATGAGCACCAATACAATTACCGCCAAGAACCTAACCAAGCAAGCCCCCGCCAGCCCGCGTCACCGCACGGGCGGCTACGCCATCCTCTCGCGGATGACCGATAAAGCGCGCGCCGACATCGCCGGCACCATGGGCGAGTACCACACCGATTGCCCCCTCGATCACATGCTCCTCGACTGGAAAGGCGTCGAATACGCAGGCGTGCGCAAGGCGCTTGAAGCCGGCGCCACCGACGAGGAAATTGCCAGGTACCTGGATGGTCATGGCACGAAGAAGACGGCGGAGGAAATCAAAGCCTGGTCGGACAGCGTGGAAAAGTCCACGATGCACGGCCATCCCCAGAAAGGCGAATACTTCGACGGCGAATGCCGGAAGTTAGGCATCGATCCAGGCAAAAGTTCGACTTTCGACTGGCTGGAAGCAGATGACCGGGCGAGCTTCGCCAAGTAAGGGGTTCTTAAGATATTGCGGATGACTGTTCCTCACATCCCGGCATTGAGGCGGGGCCGCCCGTATGAAAGCCTCGATAAAACCACGCTCGTTGACTATCGCAACGGGACGGCGCTGGCGACGGTGAGCCAGGTCAACGCCGGCATCGTGCGCAAGGACCTGGCCGGCATTGCCCAGGCGCGTGCCGCTTTGAAGAAATTGTCCGCCGCGGAGTTGATCGAGATTTGCGCCAGCGCGGGCAGGCTTTTTCTGGAAGGCACCCTGCCCATGGGCGATGCGGGGCCGGGGCAATCGCCCTCGCAATACATCGAAACGCTCTCCGCCACCAGCGGTCTGCCACACGTCATGGTGCGGCGCAACATGGCAAAGATCCATGATGCCCTGACGCATATGAAGACCGTTTTGGATGGTCTGACGCGCAAGCTCGATCTTTCCATCCTGGACAGGGGATTTGCCGGACGGTTGAGTTTTTATCCGGCGGCCAACAGCCTGGGCTTGGTCATGCCCAGCAATTCACCGGCGGTCAACTCGCTCTGGCTGGCCGCCATTCCGCTGAAAATCCCCGTCATTATCAAGCCGGGCCGCGAAGAACCGTGGACGCCGTATCGATTGATCCAGGCCTTCATCGCGGCGGGTTGCCCGGCGGCGGCGTTTGGTTTTTATCCGACTGATCACGAAGGGGCGGCGGAGATTCTGCGCTCCTGCGGACGCGCGCTGCTCTTTGGCGACAAGAACACGACGGCGCCCTACGCCAACAATCCCGCCATTCAAATTCACGGGCCGGGCTACAGCAAAATCCTGGTCGGCGGGGACGAAATCGAGCGCTGGCCGGAGTTTATCGATCTCATGGTTTCCGCCATTTCGGACAACGGCGGTCGCAGTTGTATCAACGCCTCGGCCGTTGTCGTGCCCAAATACGCTGAAGAAATTGCCGACGCCCTTGCCCGGAAGCTGGGGCCGGTCAGGCCGCTGCCGGCGGCGGATGAAAACGCCCGGCTGGCCGGGTTTGCCAATCCGAAAATGGCCGCGTTCATCGATTCCAGCATCGAGGAAGGCCTGCGCACCGCCGGCGCCCGCGATGTGACCGCCGCCTATCGCCAGGGGCCGCGCCGGGTGCAATTTGAAGGAGGCGAATATGTGCGGCCGACCGTCGTCTTGTGCGAATCATTCGCGCATCCGCTGGCCAATCGCGAATTTTTGTGTCCCTACGCCAGCGTCGTGGCCCTGCCGCAAGCAGAGATGCCGGCGCAGATTGGGCCGTCGCTGGCCGTGACCGCTCTGACGCGGGACAATTCATTCATCGGCCAGTTGCTCGAGTCGCCCCACATCGAGCGGCTCAACATCGGCCCCATTTCCACCCTGCACGTCTCCTGGGACCAGCCGCACGAAGGCAACCTCTTTGAATTCCTCTACCAACGGCGCGCCATCGAGATTTCGAAATGAGCCAAACCCCGACAGTAACAACCAGCCCACGCACCGCCGCCGCTGCTTTTGCGGCCTTTGATCATCAACCCCGCACCCGCCTGGTATTCGGGCTTGGCGCCGTGGAGCGCATTGGGGAATTGGCGGCTGAAATCGGGATGAAACTGCCGTTGCTGGTGACCGACCCCGGCGTGGTCGCCGCCGGCCACATGGAGCGCGTCCGCCAATCCCTGGGCAAGGCGGGAATCGAACCCGTGCTGTTCGACCAGGTGCGGGAGAACCCCACCACGCGGGACGTGCAGGATTGCCTGCAAACGGCCCGGAGCGCGGCCATCGACGGTCTGATCGGGCTGGGGGGAGGGAGCAGCATGGACACGGCGAAGGGCTGTAATTTCCTATTGACAAATGGCGGACGCATGCAGGATTACCGGGGCCTGGGCAAGGCGGCGCGGCCCATGCTGCCCTTGATCGCCATTCCGACGACCGCCGGGACGGGCAGCGAGTGCCAGTCCTTTGCCTTGATCGCCGACGAGACCACCCATCAAAAAATGGCCTGCGGCGACCCGAAGGCCGCGGCCCGTGTTGCCATCCTGGACGCGAAGCTGACAGTTTCGCAGCCGGCGCGCGTCACCGCCTGCACGGGGGTGGATGCGTTGTCGCACGCCTTGGAAACAGCGGTCACGACCCGGCGCAACGCCCTCTCGCTCGCCTATTCGCGGGAGGCATTTCAACTTTGTTCGAGTTCCCTGCCCGGAGTGCTGCGGGACGGCAGCCAGTTGGAGTCGCGGGCTGGAATGCTGCTGGGCGCGGCCCTGGCGGGGCTGGCCATTGAAAACAGCATGCTGGGCGCGGCCCACGCCGCCGCCAATCCGCTGACCGCTCGTTACCAGATCGTTCACGGACAGGCGGTCGGCGTCATGTTGCCGTGGGTGGTTCGTTTTAACGCGGAGAACGCCGAAACAGCGCAGCTTTACGGGACATTACACGGTGGCGGGATTGACAGCCTCGTGTCACGGCTGGACTGGCTGCTGAATCTGGCCGGAATGCCCCGCTCCCTCGCGGAATGCGCCGTGAAACCCTCCGCCATTCCCGGCCTGGCGGCCGAAGCCGCCACACAATGGACCGCCACTTTCAACCCTCGCCGCGTGGGCGAGGCGGATTTTGCCAGGCTCTATGAAGCGGCCTTTCAAACCCGCGGCGATGGCGCGCCATGAGCGCTTTATTTGACCTTCAACTTGTACGATGAGGACATCAGGCTGTCCGCTTTCGGCTTGCCAAAGGCATAGTCCCGGAAGTCGAACTTGTAATGGAAATCAGCGATATTTTGGCCGGGCGGAATGGGGATGAATGCCTCCCAGCGGTCCCGCACCAACGGCACCGGCTGCATGGGGTAAGTCTTAAGATCGACCACCACCAGCGGTTTGAAAGAGTCCGGCTGGATGACCCGCCGGTTGCTTCTCCACATCGCCTCCACGCGGTAGAAGTTCGAGGCGTCCCGCGGGTACTCTGTCGGGGTGAGATTGGTGATGGAACTGCACCCGGCCAGAAGCGCCGGCAACAGTGACAGAAGGCAAAGTTTGTTTATTTTTGACATATGCGTAAACGTTAAGACGCGGCGCCCTCAGGGCAATCCGCAACAGGACCGATGTTGGATGCGTTCGCCGCGGAATTCAAGAGGTTAAAATCGGCCCTTGCGCAATCGCGGTTTATTCTTACTATGGCGGTTGCATTTGACCACCCGCGGAGGTGCTCAGGGTGCATGATCTTGAAACTCGGATTTTAGTATGATTGGCACAATACGTCGGCATCAGAAGTGGCTTTGGATGGTAATCATCGTGGCGACCATCCTTTCCTTCCTTCTTTATTTCACCCCCAACAGCAGAACCAGCCTCCTGGATCGGACCCCGACGGTCGCTAATTTCGGCTCAGTCTTCGGCGAGCCGATAAGCCCGGAACAGCTCCAGGCCGCGGAACAGGAGGGGCGCATTTATTACCGGCGCAATTACGGCGAATGGCCGCAAACGGAGGAGCGCATGAAGGACGTGAAGGTCTTCGCCCAACAGCGGCTCCTGCTCAATGCCGAGTTGGACCGGTTTCACATCGCCGCCACTCCCGAGGCGGCCGCCCGCTATACGAAGCTCTTTTTTGGCATCAATCCCAATGACAATATTCCCGCCGAAAAAATCCTGGATGAATTGGTCAAATTGGCCCGCGAAGGCAACGTGACGCTCGATGACTTCGACCGGTTTGCCCGACACCAAGCCGGACAGGATTATCTGGTGGCGCTGGTGGGCATGAACGGACAGCTCATTACCCCGCAAGAAGCGGAGGTTTTCTATCGCCGGGAGAACGCGCCGATGGAGACGGAGTTGGTTTCCTTTTCCGCCACCAATTATTACGCCTCGATCACTCCCACCGCAAAGGACATCGAGGATTTTTACACCAAGAGACAGGCGGATTACCGCGTGCCGGACCGGATCCAGATCAATTATATTGAATTCACCCTGAGCAATTACCTGGCCCGGGTGGAAAAACAATTGGGCACCAATATCAACGAGCGCATCGATGAGGCGTATTTGCAGGCAGGTCCGGCGGCGTTCAAGGACGAGTCCGGCGTCCAGCTCGGCGTCGAGGCCGCCAAGGCCAAAATCAGGAAACAGATCCTGAACTATGCCGCCCTGTCAGAAGCCTCCAAGGAGGCCAGCAGCTTCCTGAATGCGCTTTCCCAGGGCCACGACGATGATCATCCTTATACGCCCGGAGATCTGGCGGCCCTGGCCAAAACCAGGCATCTGGCCGTCCGGACCTCCGAACCATTCGACCTGAAAACCGGGCCTAAAGATTTGACGATTCCGCCGAAGAATCTCCGCGTCCTCTTTTCATTGCGCGACGATGATCCCGATGACAAGGAACGCTCCATGCTTTACGCTCCTTCGCCCTTGCCGGGCGAGGGGGTGATCTATGTCGCCGGCCTTCATAAACGCATTCCCAGCCAGGTCCAGCCGCTGTCCGCGGTGCATGACAAAGCGGTCGCGGATTACCGCCAAAGCAAAGCGCTCGATATGGCCAAAGCGGCGGGCAGCCGGTTCGAGTCGGCCTTGGGCGCCGGTTTGTCCCAGGGCAAAACCTTCGACACCATGTGCGCCGCCCAATTTGTCCGGCCACGGCATTTGAGCGCCTTCTCCCTGACGACCGCTTCAATCCCCGAGGCGCCGGACAAATTCGAATTCGAGCAACTGCAGGATGTGGCCGGGAAGATGCATCCGGGACAGTGTTCGCCATTCATTCCCACGGCCAACGGCGGATTTCTTCTTTACCTCAAGGCGCAGTTGCCCGTGGATCAAGCCTCCATGCAACGCGACATGCCGGCCTTTGTGGCGAGAATGCGCGAGCGGCTGGAGATCGCGGCTTTTAACGCCTGGTTTACCAGGCAATACCAGTTGCACTTTGTCGCGCCCCCCGGCGATGTCACCGCCTCGGGGAGTTGACGCGTGCCCGATGCCGTCAAATTGTCGTCGCCCGCCACAGGCGAGTTCTGGGAAATCCCCGTCCTTTTTGAAGACGGCCATTTGCTGGCGCTGAACAAGCCCGGCCGGCTCCTCGTTTCGCCGGATCGCTCCGCTCCCAAGCGCCCCAGCCTCATGCAACTGCTTCACCGCGACATCGAACGCGGCGCCCCTTGGGCCGCCAAACGCGGCTTCGATTATTTGATTAATGCGCACCGCCTCGATTTCGAAACCAGCGGCGTCCTTCTCCTGGCCAGGAACAAGTCTGCGCTGGTTGCCCTGGCGAACCAATTTGCCGCCGAGCCGCCTTGCAGGGTTTATGCCGCGCTCGTGCGCGGATCGTCCGGCGAAGACAAGTTTGCCACCGACGCCAAACTGGGGCCGCATCCGTTGCAAATGGGCGTGGTTCGGGTCGATGCAAAAGACGGCAAACGATCCAGCACCGAATTTGCGGTGCGCGAACGATTCGACGGTTGCCTGCTGCTCGAATGCCGGCCCTGGCCCGATCGTCCCGCTCAAATCCGCGCTCATCTCAAGCATCTTCGCCTTCCGCTCATCGGCGATGATTTTTACGGCGGGCGCCCGCTGCTTCTCTCCGCGTTGAAATCCGGCTACCACCTGAAACCGGGCCAGGTCGAGCGTCCGCTGATGGATCGCCCGGCACTGCACCTCGAGCAGGTGGCCATCGGGCATCCGGCGACGGGCGCGAAAATGACGCTGGCGGCGCCCTGGGCGAAGGACCTGACAGTGTCAATAAAGTATTTGCGGCGTTACGCCTCCTCCTCCGCGCCCCCTCCTCCATGAAGGCGCGCCTGCATTCCGATATTGCGCCGCCGCCTTATGGTGGCGTATCGTTGGCCGAATACTGAGAATTCTCATGCAACGACAAACGACTTCGAGACCGACTCGATTCTAATCTCCCTGATTCAATGAAAATAAATTCACGCATTCACATTATTCTTGTCTGCCTGCTCGCTCTGGCCCTTCGCCTTCCGGCGTCCGCCGCCGTGACCAATCACACCGAATGGATCGACGGCTACCGGGACACGCCGATGGAGCCGGACGGCAAATGGCATGTGCATGATCCGGATCGTCCGCAACCGCCGGTAATCGCCCCGGGCGATGCGTTCAGCCAGAACGCCCAGGCGCCCTCGGACGCGGAGGTGCTTTTTGACGGGAAAGATTTGTCGAAGTGGAAAGCCGCCGGCGGAGGGGACGCGAAGTGGCACATTCGGGACGGCGCCGTGGAAACCCAGCGCGGCGGCGGCATCCGCACCCGTGGAAAATGGGCGGATTTCCAATTGCACGTCGAGTTCTCCGAACCGAATCCGCCGCACGGCGTCAGCCAGGGCCGGGGCAACAGCGGCATCCTCATTAACGACATGTACGAAGTCCAGGTGCTGGACTCTTACAAAGCAAAGACTTATGCCGACGGGCAATGCGCCGCCATTTATGGCCAGTCGCCGCCTTTGGTCAACGCCAGCAAGCCGCCCGGCGAATGGCAGACTTACGACATCATCTTTGAATCACCGCGTTGGAATGAGAAGGGCGAGTTGATCAAAAAAGCCATTATCACCGTGCTGCACAACGGCGTGGTGGCGCAGAATCATTACGAACTGATCGGCATGACCGATGGCATCAATGGAGAGGTGCCGTGGAAATCCCTTTCCAAATATTCCGCGCCCCATTCACCGGAAGTGTTTGTCGAATTGCAGGACCACAACAACCCCGTCCGGTTCCGCAACATCTGGATCCGCACGTTGGGAAAGAGTTGATCAAACTTTCCTAAACGCTATTTGACAATCCATTGCAGGACGGCCTTCTGGCAATGGAGGCGGTTTTCCGCCTGGTCGAAGATCGTTTGGGCGTTGGCTTCAAAGGTCGGTTCGTCGATTTCCTTGCCCCGGTAGGCCGGCAGGCAATGCATGACGAGCGCGTCCGGCTTGGCCAGCTTGACCAGGTTGCCGTTCAATTGATAGCCGGCCAACTCGCGCAGGCGCCCGGCTGATTCCGCTTCCTTGCCCATCGAGACCCAGACGTCCGTGTAGAGCAAATCCGCCCCTTGCGCCGCCGCGCGGACGTCTTCGGTGCAGAGGATGTTGCCGCCCGCGCGCGCCAGCAGCGCGGGCGAGGGTTGGAATTTTTTTGGCGCGGCGATGCGCAGGTTAAAATCCAGCTTGGCCGCCGCAAAGATCCACGAGGCGGGGACATTGCACGCGCCGTCGCCAAAAAAGGCCGCCGTTTTGCCGCGGATGGGGCCGCGTTTTTCCTGCCAGGTGAAAATATCCGCAATGATCTGGCACGGATGCTCTACATCCGTCAAAGCGTTGATGGTGGGAAGTCCGGAGTATTGGGCGAACTCCTCGACGTCCTTTTGCGCATAAGTGCGGATGACCGCGCCATGCAGCATTCGTCCCAGCACACGGGCTGTGTCCTTGATCGGCTCGCCGCGCCCGAGTTGGATATCGGAAGCGTTGAGAAAGATGACTTGTCCGCCCAACTCCCGGATGCCGGCTTCGAATGAAACCCGGGTGCGCGTGGATGATTTGGAAAAGAGCAGCGCCCAAGTCTGCCCGGCCAGCGGTTGCGATTCGCCCCTGCCGCGGTCCTTTTTCACCTGCGCGCTGGCGGCCAGGATGTGTTCAAAATCGGCCCGTGACAATGTTTCGATGCTCAATAAATGTTTCATGGAGATAATCTTGCGGCGATGGATTCGATAATGCGCAGACCTTCGGCGGCATCTTCCCGCGACAAATTCAGGGGCGGAAGGAGCCGGACAACCCTGGCGCCGGCGGGAATGGCCAGCAGGCCCGCTTCATGCAACTGGTTGATAAACTGAATGGCCGGGGCCTTGTCCACGGCCGAAAAGCCCGGGATGTCTCCGGCCAATTCGATTCCGATCATCAGCCCCAAGCCGCGCACCTGGCTGATGACGCGCGGATATTTCGTGGCCAGCGCCGTTAATGTCTGTTTGAGGAATTCACCCGTCTGGCGGGCGTTGTCCGCCAAATGATCGCGCTCGATAACTTCGAGCACCTTCAATCCCACCGCGCACGCCAGCGGCGACCCGCCGAAGGTCGAAGCGTGCGTCCCGGCCCCCAGCACGTCCGCCCACTGCTCCCGCACCCAGAACGCCCCCATGGGAAACCCGCCGCCCAGCGACTTGGCCATGGCGATTCCGTCCGGCAGAAACCCGGCGGCGGCCGGATGGGCCGCGCCTTCCAAAATCCGCTGATAGCTTTGAAAGCGGCCCGTTCGAAAATGGCCGCATTGCACGCCATCCATGAGCAGCAACAACTTTTTCTCATCGCACAATTGGCGCAGGCCCAGCAAATACTCCACCGTGGCCGGCGTAACGCCGCCTTCGCCCTGCACGCCTTCGATTAAAATCGCCGCCGTCGCGGGCGACAGCGCCGCGCGCGCCGCCGCCAGATTGTTAAATGGAATATGGCGAAAGCCCTGCACCATCGGCTCAAAACCCTTTTTGATTTTCTCCTGGCCGGTCGCGGAGATGCCGGCCAGCGTCCGGCCATGAAATGAATTTTCCGCCGTGAGGATTTCAAACCGTCCTTCATCATGGCCGAACTTCCGGGCTAATTTGTAGAGGCCTTCATCGGCCTCGGCGCCGCTGTTGCAAAAGAACACCTTCCCGGGGCCAATCAGACTGACGAGTCTTTCCGCCAGCCCGCCTTGCGGCTCCTGGAAATAAAGATTGGAAACATGGACCAGCTTGCGCGATTGCTCCGCCAGCGTCCGGGTTATTTCGGGATGGGCGTGTCCCAGCGCGCAGACCGCGATCCCTGCGCCAAAATCCAGGTAGCATTTCCCGTTGACATCCCAGACGCGCGATCCCTCGCCGCGATCCAACACCAGGTCGAATCGCGTATAAGTGGGCAGGACATTTTTTTGGAACCGTTGCAGAATGGATTGCGTGTGATTTCGCGCCACGGCGGGGAGGATGGGCAGGATGTCTTTCATTTCTCAACCCGCCATCCGGTGGATGGTCCTTCCGGCAAATAATGTGTTTGCTTCATCATAGGCGGGTACAGTGGCATGTTCGCCCGGCGGATTCAATCATTGCGTGTCGCGACGCGCAAGATTTGCAGCGTCGAAAGTTGGATAACGAAATAGAACCTGGCTGCAACCTGCCGCGTCCTTAGTGGCCGTCGTCTTTCAGAATAACCATCCTTGTCGATCCGTTGCTGATCAGATTCACCATCAGGCCCTTTTTGGCGTCGGCGGCTTTCAGCGCCTGGCGAAAGCGTTTCAGACTATCCACAGGTTGGCGGTTGATTTGGGTAATGATGTCGCCGGGCTGAATGCCTTTTTCGTCGGCGGGCGAATCGCTCTCCACCGCCGTCACAACCACTCCCGAATTCGGCGCCACGCCATATTCTTCGGCCAGATCCTTCGTGATCGCCTGCACGGTCAGGCCATAAGCCGGGGACGCCGATTCGGCATCGGGTTGTTGCCTGGCTTCCTCCAATCCCGCGTCCGTGGGCAACGCTTCCGTCCGCACTCTGACGGCCAAACGGTCCCTGCCGCGGACAACGTTCAATACCAGGAGGTGGCCGGGCGGTTGCAAGATGATGGAGTCTTTAAGCTCGCGCGCCGTTTTGACCATTTTGCCTTCCACCGAAATAATCACGTCCCCCGTGCGCAAGTCGGATTTTGCGGCCGGGCCGTTGGCCGTCATTCCCACCACCACCACGCCATCCTCCGTGTCCGGGGCCAACGGCTTGCCCAGATCCTTGTATTCGGGATACTCCCTCAATTCCTCGATGTAGATGCCAATCCAGGAGCGGGTGAATTTCCCCTCGGCGATCAAGTGGTCCTTGACCCGCTTGGCGAGGTTGATCGGAACGGCAAAACCAATGCCCGTGTTCATCCCTTCGATCATGGTGTTGATGGCGATGACTTCGCCGTAAAGATTGACCAGCGGGCCGCCGCTGTTGCCCGGATTGATGCTGGCGTCGGTTTGGATGAAATCCTGGTCGGCGTAGCCGCGCGTTTCCCCTTCGAAAGACCGCCCCTTGGCGCTGACATGGCCCACGGTCACGCTGTAGCTCAACGCGAAGGGCGCGCCGATGGCCAGAACGAATTCCCCGACCCGCGTGGCGTCGGAATCCCCCAGCGCGGCCGTTGTCAGGCCCCTGGCCTTTATTTTGACCACGGCGATGTCCGATTCCCGATCGCTCCCTCTGATTTCCCCTTCGTAAGCCCGTCCGTCCTTGAAGCGCACCACTATTTTGTCCGCGTTTTCGACCACGTGATCGTTTGTCAGAATATAACCGTCCTCGGAAATCACGACGCCCGAGCCTTCGCCCTCGACCTTCTCCGGCCGCGAGCCGTGCCCGTGCCTGTGGTGGCGGGGCCGGTCTTCGGGCGGCAGCAGGTCCCACCACGAGCCGTCGGCCTCGCCGTCGCGGACTTTCTCCGTCACTTCAATCACGACCACGGCCGGGGAAACCTTGTCCGCCACCTCGATGAATGCTTCGTTGAGCTGGCGGGCCAGGTTCAGTGCGGGTGAATCCAGCGCCATGACGGACGTGCCGCCGGCCATGAGGGTTACGGCCAGAAGCCAATAAAATGCTCTAAATCTCTGCATTAAATTCACAGCCAAGCATCGCACTTTCCGCCGTTTTTCGCCAAAAATATTTCATCCGCGCGCATCCGCAATTGACTTGCCCTTGGCGGGCGGCTAATGTCATCGGACGATGGATGGTCCAATGCAAGCTGTAATCGAAAAGCTCCTCATATTGCAAGACAGGGATCGCCGCCTGTTGCTGATCCAGGACCAACTGGCGCGCGTTGCGCCGGAGCGCCAGTCCGCGCAAGACAACGCCGTGGGCGCCAAGGCCAGCCTGGAAGCCGCCAAAACAAAGATCAAACAGGTTGAAACCGAGCGCAAAAAGCTGGAGCTGGAAGTGGATTCCAAAAAGCAACAGATCGAGCGCTACTCGCTGCAACAATTTGAAACCAAGAAGAACGAGGAATACCGCGCCCTGGCCCACCAAATTGAGACCTGCCGGGCGGACATTTCCGCGCTTGAAGACCGGGAATTGGAACTGATGGAAGAGGCTGAGACCTTCCAGAAACAAGTTCTGGCCGCGGGCCGGGAAGCGGAGGAAGCCGCGAAACTGACCGAGAGTCAGTTAAAGGACCTGGCGTCGAAGGAACAGGACCTGAAAACCGAGATGGCCGGGCTGGAATCCAATCGCCAACAATTGACCGGCGGCGTGGACCCGTCCATTTTGAAGCGCTACCAGCGATTGCTCGAGCAAAAGGGCGGCAGCGCGGTGGTGGGAATTGAGCACGGCGTTTGCGGCGGCTGCCACATGAAATTTCCCGTGCAATTGCTCGTCTCCTGCCAGGCTGGCCGCGAAATGGTCACCTGCCCCAATTGCGGCCGCATCTTATACTACACCCGCGACATGGATTTGGCCGTGGCAGAGTAGAACCATCCGCCTGGGAGACCTGACCGGCAAAGGCTGCGCCCGGGACGATATGGTGGAAGTCTTCCGGCGCCACAGCTTTGCCGGACTTGCGTTTAACAACTGAAAAGCATATTTTATTCTGATGATAAGCTGGACGAAAGAGTTTGAGACTGGTTTTGCCGCGCTGGACCAGCAGCACCGGTTGTTGATTGAGCACATCAATCTTCTGGGGGAGCAGTTGCAAAACCCCGCACACAGCTGGGGGGAGGCCGAATTCGCTGTTCATCTGGTGGATTACCTGGAGGCCTATGCCAATATTCATTTCCAATCAGAGGAGAAGTGCATGGAAAGCCACCGCTGCCCGGTCCATGCGCAGAACCAGCAGGAACACGAACGGTTCCGGGGATTTATCCGCAATTACAAAAGGCTGTGCGAGATCGAGGGCTTCAAAGTGGAACTGCTCAGGAACCTGCATGAGCATATGAGTTCATGGATTGAGCAGCACATCCTGAAGATTGATACTCAACTCAAACCCTGCGTCCAAAGTCACAAGACTACGCAGCCCTCCACTCCATAGGTGTGGGAGGAACGCGCGACAAGGTTTCCTTCCTCAGGAAGCCGTGGGCGGGCAGAGCTTCGGAGCAGAAGGTTGCAGGTTCGAGTCCTGCCGGATGCACCATTCAGATTCAATCACTTACATTGATTCAGGTTCTGCCTGAATTGCAAAATTACAGCCAACGCGTGGTTTCCTTGTTGCAACGTGGCCGGGATTGGAGAAAACCAACGTGCGCGACATTTCAAAGCAAAATTGCCTGGATTGGGCGGCGCGTTACGAAGGCAGTTCCACAGCGTTCAACAATACCGCCCTGGTGTTACGCGCCGTTCTGGACATCGCCATCGAGAGCGGCGTCATTTACGAAAACATGGCCCGCTACATCACCCGACGGGCGGTCCGGCCCAAGGAACTGGACCTGCCCGGCAACGACAAATTTGCCGAGTTCATATAAGCAATTGAAAATGGCGGCGGGCGGTTCAGCCGCGATTGTGCGGATTTGGTTCGTTTCCTGGCCTACGGCGGATTCCGTTTGGGCGAGGCGAAAAACATCACCTGGGCCGACTGCGATTTAACGCGCGAAGAAATCATCGTGCGCGGCGACCCGGACGAAGGCACCAAGAACAGCGAAATCCGCCGCGTTCCCATAATCGCGGAAATGCGCGAACTCCTCGAACGGTTGCGCCAGGAGCGTCCCGATGCACCGGCAGATGCTCGCGTGATGCGCGTAACGCAATCCGAGTTGGCGATGAAAGCGGCGGAAAGAAAGGCCGGTATCGCTCATCTGACCCATCACGATTTGCGCCATTTGTTCGCCACCCGCTGCATTGAGAGCGGCGTTGACATTCCCACCGTCTCCCGCTGGCTCGGCCATAAGGACGGTGGCGCCCTGGCAATGAAAGTCTATGGCCATCTCCGCAACCAGCATTCCGCCAGCATGGCCAAGCTCGTCAATTTCGCGCCAGCCGAATCGAACGTTATTCCGCTGACGGGGAACCCAAAGGCAGACCCACCAAAACACGGCGGCAAGGCGCGTAGCGCTTAATTCCGGGTCTTTACGGTCGCGCATGAGGAACTTACGACGCAACCCAATACCCTGCGACGATGGCATCGTTTCTTGAAAAGGAGAATGGAGATGGTAGCCTGCTCTGATGAACTGGGATTTTACAGCTACCACGCCGACAGAACTGAGGATGGGTATCGCCCACGCCTTGCTTCGTGGGAGGGTGGCAAAAAGGATTGGCATTGAGAAATTGCAGATGACGCGGCTACTTGAAGCTCTGGCCCGAACTTCAATTCTTCAATATCCGGTTCATATGAAACACACGACTGAATGCGTGCCGGACTTTCAACTCGCCTCTGGCAACCGTCGCATCTCCATTGAGTTGACACGAGTTAAGTTCCAGGACGTGGAGCACGGTCGGGCAATTCAAGAGCGGGGAATGAAGCGGACACTCTCAGTCACCAGCCTCTTTCCTAAGCCTGGAGGACCGCGTCAGAAGCAGGACATTATTCAGGACGGATTTGGGATGGCCACATGGCTGTTTCCTTCGTCTCCTGAGGACGACGAGCGAATCTGGCTGAAACAAGCTAGGGAGAGTCTCGACGCAAAGACCAAAGTGCTGGCGCGGAAGGACTATGCTCGCGGCGATGAAAACTGGCTGGTTCTTTTGGACCCTATAGGGACAATTTATTCCGAGCACCAAACCCGCAAGGATAACTTTTCGCTACTGCTTGCAGAATTTTGGTCGGCAGAATGGTTCTCTCGCGTTTTTCTTCAGGATACCTATTTTGACTGGCAGATGACCTTTACCCCGCGTGAGTCTGTCATGTTGCACAATGAGCCAACTGGACCACCTAAGGACGTTTTGGTCGGCAGTTTTCACACTGACGATTCCTTGTTTGGTTCCTGACCACAAAAAGTTGATGAATCGCTTTGTTACAGTGTTAATGGCCGCCGCGCTGATGTTTTTGATCGGCTGTTCCGACTCCAAGGTTGTTCTTCAAGGAACAGGGGGCGGAAAGAAGCTCGTTTACGACCCAAACAATTTTCAGCCACAGGTCGAAACGCCAGAGGACATTGCGATTCTCATTCAAGCAGCCGCAGAAACCATGACAAATGCCGCCAGCGCCCAATCAATAGTCACCGTTCAGGAGATTTCAGATGCGATTGACGCGAGCGATTGGCGAAAATTGGAGAGGGTTGTCGTTGAGTACCGTGTTGCCCATCGAAAACAGTGCTGCCCCATGTCCAGCGAAATCGAGTCCCCTGCCGAACATGTTGGAGAAACCCTATTCAGGGAGATCGTTGCCCCACAGTTTCTTCGGTCCCAACGACCGAAAGCGTGATCTCTTCGACTTCTCCGCCACGACTCAGGACAAACGAACTAAGAATCAGATTCTGTAAATCCGGGTTTTTCTTGAGCAAGATCGGGCACTCGTTCAGAGCAGAAAGAATCGGACTGGTATTCTGAATCAACGAACAGCCGATTTGAAGATGTCCTCGTGCTCGGTATAATTTTGCGTCGTTGGATGCCTGAGAAATGCGGAACAAAACCGAGTCGTTTCCATCTGACATGAACAGTTTGCCTTCCGCCTCAATCCCAATAAGTCGGGAAACGATTTTTGTGACCACAAATGGCATCCAGCCAGCCTGGACCCATGCAGCAACGGGATTTGAAAGCGCACCGGGACTGCGTGCCTCGGACGGAGCTATTTCACGAAGGGACGTCTCTGACTTCGCCACGGTCGTAAGAATGCGCGTACGACCGTCCGCGGATGAAAAGTGATGCCGTACGATGGGGTTGTCAGTGCATGGATGCTTCGGCCAAGGCGGGCCAAGTTCATCGAAGAATACCCTTCCCCCATAGGGTGATTGATAGAAATAAACGCTTGCGCCACAAACCGGGCAACGTGCGTTTGGGTTGATGTAGCTCGGATATGTAATGAACGGGAACTCGAACACCTCGCCGTCGCTCGTTGAACGGAATGCCGAATAGCCACCACTTTCTTCAGGTCGAACGTGCAGACCCCGTAATCACTGAGCTTGGCTAGAAAAAGAGGCTTGGGGACGCCAGCCAACTCTGCGGCAGCGCCAGAAGAAAGTCTGCCTAGTTCGTAGAGTTTGACAGCCGCCGCGAAAAGAAGTTCCTTTCCCAATGCGTCATGCGGCACTTTAAGCGCCAGCGACGCCGTTTCCGGCAGATTCCCTTGTTTCAGTTATTGCGGCGAAAATGAAACAAGCGCATTTTCTGTTTCAGCGGACAGCACGGACTTCGCCCGGCGAAAATGGTGATTACCACGCCGCGGATTTGATGCTGTCGGCCATTTTTGAAACAAATCACAGTCAATCATGGCAAACGCGAAAATGCGAAATCGCCAATGTTTACGGGCATTTTGTGATGATAGCCCAAGAAATCAAAACGGCGCAAAAGGCGGTTGTATGACTTGTCAACAGCTCGCAGGCGCGCTATATTCTTCTTGATTTCAGAAGGGCGGAGGATCGCTTTCGTCCTGAGAGGGACGGAGGAGGAAAGTCCGAACACCAGAGGGCGCGATGCCGCGTAACCCCGGATTTTTTCGGGGATAGACGCGGGAGGAATGCTTCAAGGCATTTCGACGGAGAGTGCCACAGAAAACAAACCGCCCCGCCCGCAAGGTCGGGGTAAGGGTGAAAAGGTGAGGCAAGAGCTTACCGCCCGGCCAGTAATGGCCGGGGCACGGAAAACCCCATCGGGTGCAAGGCCAAATAGGAAACCGAGGAGCGGCCCGCTCCGGGTTCCGTCACGCGGAACAGGTTTCGGGTACTGGCTGCTGAGACAAATGATTCTCTCCCCCGATTCTGTCGGGGCAGACAAAATTCGGCTTACAGCCCTTCTGAAATCATCACCGCCCACGCGCAGGCGCCGCGGCTGGCATTGTTTTGAAGGAAAAGTCTTAAAACGAACCCCTCTCCCCGCCGGGAGGGGCGAGGGAATCCTGACTACGCCAGATGAGCGGCAAACCATTCCCGCGCCAGCCGGGCCACTTCCTCCAGCGCGCCCGGCTCTTCAAACAAATGCGTGGCCTGCGGCACAATTTCCATTTTCTTTTCGCCCTGCAATTGCTCCAGCGCCAGCCGGTTCAGTTCAATGACTTGTTTGTCCCTTTCGCCAACGATCAGCAAGGTCGGGGATTGGACCTGCTGCAAGGCCGTCCCCGCCAGGTCGGGTCGTCCGCCCCGGGAAACCACCGCAGCCACGCGCTCCGGGCGTTGCGCGGCGGCGAGGAGGGCGGCCCCGGCCCCTGTGCTGGCCCCGAACAATCCGATGGGCAAATCCGGTTCGCGGCGGGAAACCCAATCTATGGCATGGACCAGCCGTTCGGCCAAAAGCGCGATGTCAAAGCGAAGATGAGTCTTCTGTAAATCCACAACTTCCTCGTCGGCGGTGAGCAGGTCGAACAGGAGTGTTGCGAGGCGGCCTTCCCGCAACGATTCGGCCACAAACCGGTTGCGCGGGCTGTGCCGGCTGCTTCCGCTGCCGTGCGCAAAGAGCACAATTCCCCGCGGCCCCTTCGGTGCCACCCATTCGCCTTCCAGGGAAACTTTCCCTGCCGGCACTGTGACCCGCGGATCGTTGACAACTTTCATAACTCCTCCTGTGACGTTTTTTGTTCCGGCCCGGCTGGCCGGAACTCCAATCCTTGTTGCAGCAAATCACGCACCTCCTGGTCGGTCGTTTGAGTGAAATCATCATACCATTGTCCCACGCCGTGAAACCCACCCGGTGTCTGCGAGCAGAAAGTCTCAATTCCCTCCCGCTCGAAAGCCTTGAGGGTTTCCTTCGCCGCAACGGGTGCCGCCACAATGATCCGCGCCGGATGATGTTCGCGGACTGCCATCACCGCCGCCCGCATGGACGCCCCGGTGGCCAGGCCGTCGTCAATCAGAATTACAACGCGGTCCCGCAACTCCGGCATCCGGCCGGCGCGGCAGACCTCCTCGCGCCGATCCAATTCCCGCCGCTCGCGAGCGACGGCTTCATCAATCACGCGCTGCGAAATGCCCAGAGACTCGATCAACGCCTCGTTGAGGAAACAGACGCCCCCGCTCGCAATGGCGCCCATGGCCAGTTCCTCGTGCGCCGGGACGCCCAGTTTTCTCACGAGAAACGCCGCCAACGGCGCGCGCAATTTGCGGGCCACCTCGAAGGCCACCGGAATGCCGCCGCGTGGCAGGCCCAGAACGACAACATCCGCCCGCCCGGTGAACGCTCCCAACTTATCCGCCAATAACCGGCCTGCCTCCGCCCGGTCTCGAAATCGGAAGCTCACTTCCGCCTATTCCTGGTTGTGGGGATTTCTTGCGCCCTCGACCATTTGGTCATGCTCGGCTTCCTCCATCCCTTCCTCCGCCAACAGCACGGCACAGGATTGTTCATCCTCCGGTGTCTTCCTTGCCACCGAACGGCCCGCCTCGCCGGGCGCCTCATCCCAGGTGACCAGCCCCGCGACGATGTCTTCCGCCCCGTCGCCGTCGGCCTCCGAGGTTTCGCCGGTCAATTCGCGTTTCGCCTCCATGAAATCATCCTGGTTGTAATGATTGGGCGGACGTCCGTTGATGAGGGCGATTTCCCTGGCCCGCTCCTTCACCATTTCACTGGTCACCGTGCCGATGCCGCTGAAACGGTCGGAAATTTTTCCGGGGCTTTGATGTGACTTTTTCATGGATAAAATTAAGCTCGAAAGAGCCGGGCGTCAATCAAAGGTCCCTCAAATCCGGGTTTGCACTACATTCTTTTGCATGGCGGCTTCCTCCTCATCATCGTAATGTTGATTATAATCTGAATGCATCCATGCTCCCGGCCGGTGGCCTGCGGGAAGTTCAAAATAAGATGAAGATAATCAGCAGGAAAGGCTTGTGGTGGTTTTGCGCCGCCCTGGCGGGCCTGGCGCCGCTTTGCGCCGGGGCCGCCCCTCCCGCCCATGTGCCGGCCATCATCCAACGGAACTACGACGCCGCGCGGCGCCAGTATGATTCCAATCCCGGGGATGACCAGGCGGCATGGCAGTTCGGGCGCGCCTGCTTTGACCGCGCTGAATTCCCGCGCGACGACGCCGAGCGCGCCAGCCTGGCGCAGGAGGGCATTGCCGCCTGCCGGAAGGTGGTCGCCCGCCGTCCGAACCTCGCCGCCGGGCACTATTATCTGGGCCTGAACCTCGCCCAATTGGCTCGAACCAAATTGCTGGGGGCCTTGCCGCTGGTGGGCGAAATGGAGCAGGAGTGGATGAACGCCATTTCCCTCGATGAAAAAATGGATTATGCCGGACCGGACCGCTACGTCGGTTTGCTCTATCGGGACGCACCCCGCTGGCCGGTCAGCGTGGGCGACGCCCACAAAGCGCGGCGGCATCTGGCGCGCGCGGTCGAATTAAGCCCCGATTTCCCCGAGAATCATTTGAACCTTATCGAGTCCCATTTGGGGTGGAATGAATACGACGAAGCCGCGCGCGCGGCGGAAAAATTGCGCGCGCTCCGGCCGGCGGCGCGCAAGGAGTTTGTGGGTGAATATTGGGAGGAATCGTGGAAAGATTGGGACCAGCGGCTGGCGGACATCCAGGTCAGGCTGAATTCGCACCCAAAAAAATGAGGCCCGATGAAAATGTCCGACTGTCTAACGGCGAAAACCAAAGGAACGTGTGCCTGCTTGACGATTCAAGCCGGCGTGACTTTACTCAACGACATGAGAACTGCCATTGGCCTGTTGGGCGCGGCCTTGTTGCTGGCCGGTTGCGCGCATCGCGCGGACCAGCCCAATCCCGCCGCCCCGCCCGTCCGGACCCAACAGCCCAAAACCGTCATCAAGCCCGATTTGCAGGCGTCCGGCCGCGTGGCCATGGTCAATGGCGAAGCCCATTTCGTCGTCCTGAGTTTTCCGCCCGGCCCCATGCCGCAAACCGACCATCACCTGGGTGTCTTTCGCAACGGCCTGAAAGTCGGCGAAGTGAAAGTCACCGGACCGCAGCACGAAAATGACACCGTGGCGGACATCATCACCGGAGAGATTCAACTTCACGATGAAGTGAGGGAAGACTAATCAGCCTCTATTTGGGGTGATGGCTGAGCTCACTGGTGTCCAGCTATTCGGAGCGGGACCTCAAAATTACTCTTATTTTTCAGGCGTTTTAGCGCAGCGGCACTGCTATCGACATGGAGATTGCGCCCCGAAAAATCGTTCAAAAATCAAAAAT
>Ga0224554_1000765_pt1 | contig 24318 bp, 17 predicted proteins | sample 714S22024metaG_FD_180666 | JGI IMG/M metagenome (GOLD analysis project Ga0224554, IMG submission 180666) | Peat soil microbial communities from Stordalen Mire, Sweden - 717 S2 20-24 | ecosystem: Environmental > Terrestrial > Soil > Wetlands > Peat | place: Sweden: Norrbotten County, Stordalen...
AGCGGTGACGCCAAGCTCAAGACGGAAGCCAACGCGACTGCGTTTTCCTTTGTCCGTCCCCGACGAGCGCGCGTTACAGGGCTGTGTAACGTGCGTTGGTCGCGGACGTTGAACCCAAAGGCTTTTGCTTTTTAGCATGGGCGGGTTTCTTTATGATCGCTCTACGGTCGCCGCGACGGGCGACACCTGCGCTGCTGCGCTAAAGATTTTTTGCAGGCGTGAAGCGTGGTTCGCGTGATCGTGACTGACTTAACGGTGGTCGCGCAGCCAATTCCCCTTGGGCGGCTGCCGGTGGTTCGGTGGGCGGCGTTTTGGGACGGCGTGGCTTTTTGGGCTTGGCAGCATCCAGCACCTCGCGGCAATAGCGGGCCACGGTTTGATGCGACACCTCGATGCCGGCGTTCTCGTGCAGCATAACGCGGATGGTCTCATACGACGCTTTGCGTTCCCGCAACGCGATGATGGACTCTTTGACTTCGTTCAACGCGCGGTATTTTTCCGGCGCGGGCGGCGTGTAACTTTTGATGGCTTCGGTCAGGCGAGCCTTCGCCTCGGCGGATACGATGTTCGTATTCATAATTTTTGGTTCAACTTTGGTTTGATTTTTGTCCGGCGCTTTCGTTGTTACGGCTGACCTTTGCACTCGCAAGGAGAACAGCGTCCTGTTTCCAATACGGATTACAGATAGCATTTCATTGCCTGTATTTTGCGTTACCCATAGCGCAAGATTTGGCTCCTGATGGTTTAGCTTACCACCATGTTGACGATGAAGGCTCAATACAGTTTGGGAAATGCGGAGTCCTATTTCCGTGAACATTTGCGGGTCGGCGATTACTACATGGAAGGCCGGAGTGTTTCCGGTCAATGGATTGGTGAAGGGGCAAGAAAATTAGGATTGTCAGGCGTTACCAATGAACAGGAATTTGTGAACCTGTGCCGCAATCTTCATCCGCAATCCGGCGAACAATTGACTCCACGGCTGAATTCAAAACGTGTGACTGTGGATAAAAATGGGAACGTCCATGAATCCGCCAATCGCCGGGTGTTCTACGATTTCACGTTGTCACCGCCCAAATCGGTTTCCATTGCCGCACTGGTTGGGAATGATAAACGGATCATCGAGGCCCATGATGAAGCGGTGCAGGTGGCGATGCGCCAGTTGCAAACCTACGCTGCAACTCGTATCCGCAAACAGAATCAGTATTCGCAACGGACGACGGGTAATGTGGTTGGCGCGGTCTTCCGGCATGACACCTCACGCGCTTTAGACCCGCATTTGCACAGCCATTGCATCCTGTTCAATGCCACATGGGACTCCACTGAAGGCCGCTGGAAAGCATTGGAAGCCTGTGAAATGGTCACGGCACAGAAATTTGTTCGGAACGTCTATTACCACGAAATGGTCAGGTCGCTGCAACGCTTCGGCTATGGCGTGGAAAATAATCCGCGCGGGGATTTCGAGATTGCCGGTGTCAGCAAGGAATTGATTGACCGCTTTTCCAAGCGTCATGCCGAGATTGACCAGAAAACCAAGGAACTGCTGGAACGCGAACCGGACAAGGCCAATCAAAATATCAAGGTCATCCGGGCGAACATCGCACACAAGGAACGGGCGCGGAAGATCAAGGATGTCGGCATCATCAAATTGCAATCCGCTTGGAACAAACAACTGACATGGAAAGAATGGTGGCAAATCAACCATTTGGACAATCATCGCTCACCGGCAAATTCAGAAAAGGTAACAGCGGTGCAAGCCGTGTCATGGGCGGAGCAACATCTGTTTGAACGTCGCTCCGTCGTCCATGAACACGAAATTTGGTGTCACGCGTTGGAACATCTGCGCGGTCAGGATGTATCACTGGCGGAAATTCAGGGCGTAACCGGGAAACGTGACTATATCCGTGACGAACAATTTCAGGGAAAAATCACCACACGCGATGTCCTGAAACGTGAATTGAACATCGTCAGGCTGGCACAACATCAGATGAACCAATACCAGCCACTTGCCTTCAATTATCGCAGGACAAACCATTCGCTGGATTATGAGCAGGGCAAAGCAGTGGAACAAATTTTGTCCTCGCGGAATTTCGTCACGCTGTTTCGCGGCGGGGCGGGGACGGGCAAAAGTTTTGCCCTGCGTGAAGTCAAGGCCGGACTCGCCAAAGCTCGTCAGGCCGTTCACGTCCTCGCGCCGCAGCGCCAGCAGGTCGCCGATCTGGAGCGCGATGGCTTCACCGGCGCGGAAACGGTCAGCGCTTTTCTCGCGCACCGTTCCATGCGTCGTGGCGCGGTCGTCCTCGTGGATGAGGCCGGACAAATCGGCGGTGAGCAAATGTTGCAACTGCTGGATTACATTCAAATCAATCAAGGGCGCGTCATCCTGTCGGGCGACACGCATCAGCATGGAGCGGTAGAAGCATCGGACGCACTGCGGGCAATTGAGAAGTATGCCGGTCTTGGCTACGCCGAACTGACGAACATCCGCCGTCAAAACCCCGATTCAGCCAAAACTCAAACCGAACGCCGCTGGCTGGAACAATATAAGCTCGCCGTGGATGAGGCGCGGCGGGGCAAACTCGGCGCATCGTTTGACCGGCTGGACAATCACGATGCAATCGTCTCTTGCACGCTGGCCGATCAACAACAGAAATTGACCGAACACTTTCTTGAACTTTTCAAAAATCAGCAATCCACCGTGGTCGTCTCACAAAGCTGGAACGAAATTCACAAGGTCAATGAACAAGTCCGGCTCGACCTGAAAGCACAGAAGTTAATCGGCGAGACTGAAACGACGGTCACGGCTTTGGAGCGGCAGGATTTGACGGACGCGCAAAAGCGCGACAAACGTTTTTACCAGCCGGATTCGGTCGTGATGTTCAACCGTCCTACGGCCGGTTTCAAATCCGGTAGTGCGGGAAAATTGCGCGGCATCACGGACAAGCATCTGCTGATTGAGGCCGATAACCGCATCCGGCCTGTGCCGTTCAAGGAACTGGACAAAATCACCGTCTGCCAGCCAAAAGAGCTTTCCCTATCCACCGGGGACCGGCTGCAACTCAAGGCCAATGCTCAAAGTCAGGATGGGCGCAGGATCGCCAATGGCGAACTGGTGACGGTGAAGGAAATTCATCAAGACGGGCGCATTGCCCTGAATGATGGCCGGGTGCTGGCAAAAAACTATCGCCAGTTCGTGCGCGGCTATGCCGTCACGTCCTACGCCGCCCAGGGCAAGACCGTGGATTACGTCCTGTTCTCGGATTCAGCGGTCAAGGCCGCGACGAATGAGCAGCAATGGTATGTCACGATTTCGCGCGGGCGCAAAGGCGTGAAGATTTTCACGGCGGACAAGGGGCAGTTGCGCGAGAACATTTCACGCGGCGGCGCACGGACGCTGGCGATGGATATGAAGCCAAGCGCCTTTGAAAAACTGGCAACAATTTGGGGGCGCGACGTGGCTTTCGTTCTCAATGTTCAAGCGTCGCAGCGCGCTTCATCAATGCGGGTGGCAGAAATAGCGCAGCATGAAAAATTGGAACGCGAAGCGGAAGCTCTCCGGCAGGCGGAAGCGGCTAAACAATCGCAGGCCGTGAAACCAACTGAATCCGTCAAGCCAACCGAGAAGCCGACTGAAACGGTCAAGCCGCCGGTTCAAAAGCCTGAAACCATCCGGCGGCGGATTGAAACTAAACCAGCCCAAAGCCAGCAAAAGAGTCGAGGCATGAGAATATGAATGATAATTCCCCCTGCTACAAACTTGGTCGTCATATCAACAGTGACCCTGTGCCGATGGACAATTTGCGGCTGGAAACCAGCACGAACTGTTTTTATGGGCTGTCGTATCACCACATTGAATTGGTCAAGTTTGAATCCACCCAAGACGTTGACATCATCACCATTTTATTTTTGAACCGCACGGTGCGGATCAAGGGAAAAAACCTGCGCAACCTGGGTGTTGCCCTGCAAATGCGGGGCGTCGAATCCATCAAGCCAATGGCCGAGCGTTATTCATCGCTGGCCGCTGGTGAAGATGGTTGGGTCAAATCCATTGAAATACTTGAACAAAAGGAAGACGCTCATGCTTAAAGCCAACGGTCAATTTTCAAAATTAGGGCGTGCCGGTGATTCAACCGACGCGGAAACAAAAAACCACGTTGAGAAGAAAGGCTACAAACGCGCGGAAGCAGCCATATATTTGGGGGTTGCCAAAATCACTATTGACCGGCTGACAAAACGTGGTCTGCTGCATCCTTCGCGGGCGTTGCGGCATCCGATTTATTCCAAAGACGATCTTGACCGCTTTTTGCAGGAAACATCCGAGCCAATCGAATAATCAGTGACATCAATTAGCGGCGTATTTGTTGTCGGCTATTTCCGGTTTTTGCACCGGAAATTTGGCGAGCAATTCAAGGCGGACGGCTTCGGACGTTCTTTCCAAAAATTCATCTGCCAGCGCCAGACGGTCGGTAAATTCTTGTTTCAATACCTGGCGTTCCATTGCCTGCTTGGCTATTTCCAGAAATTTTTCAACGGGAACAATCCAGACTGTTTCGTGGAGTTGTCCCCAAAATACTTCCAGCGGGTTTTCTGACACCCACCACGGATAACTATATTTCGCTTTGGCTTTGGCAATGGCGCGGCGGTCGTCGGCAGGAGCGGGAGATTTTCCGGTTTCCGTCTCCGCTGGCTCTGGCCGTGGAACGGTATTTTCGGGTTTGTCAAAACTCACCCGCTTAATCATTGCGAAACTATGTTCCTGCCGGATATGCCCGTAGCGTTTCATCGCCAGCGCGCCGCCGTCCTTATGTCCAAGCCAGCGGCTCACCGTGGGAATGTCCACGCCCGATTCGATGCAGGTCGTCGCAAAAAAATGTCGGAAATCGTGATGCGTGAATTGTGGGAATTCCAGTTTCTTGCACGCGGTTTGCAAACATTTACGCGCACTTTTAATTGGAACAATCTGGTCGGTCGGCTGCGGTTTTTTCTCCGCCTTTAATCGCGTCAAAAATGCGCGCAATCTTTCCGACATGGGGATGGTGCGGGGAGCGGCCTCGGTTTTTGTGCCGGGCAGAAAAATAGTGCCACAGTCAAAATGAACATCATTCCAGAGCATCGGCCTTCTCTCGTTGGCATCGCCGCCGCCAACGACTTCACCGATGCGCGCGCCGGAATACGCCAGAAATTCAACCAAGTCCGCGCCGTCCTTGCTTTTCTTCTGATTGTCCTTTTTGCCGTCTGAAAGCCGTATCGCGCTGACAAGCTGCTTGAACTGATCGAGGCTCGGAACGACAATTTGTTTGGAAACGACTTTCCGGCGTTTGATATGCTTGGCGGGATTGGAAAGAATCAGGCCGCGCTCAAGGCCAAATTCAAAAACCGTTTTCATAACGTCCAACTCGTGGACGAAAGTTTCGGAAGCGAGGTTCGCGCCGCGTTCCTTAACCCAGCGGTCGCAATCCTGATCGGTGATGTTGCGGATTGGCAGATTCCGAAAATAAGGTGTGAGTCCCTTGATATACATTTTCCGGCGTTTGACGGTGTTGGAACTCAATGCGTGTTTGTTCGTTTCCAGCCACAGATTCGCGGCCTGCTCGAAATTCAATTTCGCGTCGGGAGAAATTTTCAGACAGCCAATCTTTGCCCGCAAGTCATTTAACCGGCGGTCGGCCAATTTGCGGTCTTTGGTTTTGAGCGAGCGGCGAAACTGCTTGCCTCCACGCTTCAGTAGGGCATAATATCCGTCCGATGATTCGAGCCGATAGAGGTTCTCTGCAACCTTGTGAAAGACTGGTTGCTCGGCTGGCTGCGATGCGTTTTTGCTCATCATTTTCATGCAAAAAACATAGCACAAAAGCCGATGGGTTACAAGTGCGGGTTACAACATAATACTTGCAATCATTGGATAATTTTCGCAACTGGCTCTGCGATAAAAGGTTGGGTTGGTAGCTCAGTCGGTAGAGCAGTGCCCTTTTAAGGCATTGGTCGTGGGTTCGAGTCCCACCCAACCCACCATAATAACATTCGGAGTTAATTTGCTGGCCGGAGCTGGTTGCGCTGGCGGCGTGTAGGCGGGCAGGGTTCCGGCCAGCGCCTGCTTGACGAACACTCCGAAGCGCGGCGACGGCGTGTAGTTCCAGTCCGAAATCAGCGTCGGCCCGGCGGCGGGATGCAAATCCCAGGCGGTGTAAGACCATTGATGATCTTCGATGGCTTGCAGGACGTGCAGCAGCCAGTTGTCGGCGGGCATCACTTTGCTTGGGCCGGAGTCGCCGCCGAATTCGGTGACGATCACCGGCAGCCGGGCGGACGCCTGCTCCATTTTTGCAATCCACGCAAAGACGCTCTTGCCATTATTATCGTAGATGTGGTTGGCATAGATGACGCCGTTGCCTTTGGGATCGGCAAGCTGCCGCCCGGCCAAGATGCCGGAAAAATCCGAAGCCCAGCCGAGTCCGCCGCAGACGACGACATTTTTCGCGCCCGTCGAGCGGATGGTGTCCAGCAACGTCTGCATCCCGACGCACTGATAATTTTTCGCCACTGCGCCGCGCTGGTTGGGCTTGTCCAGAATCATTCCGCCTTTGAGCCAGACATCCCACGAGACATCGTGCGGTTCGTTATACAAATCGAAGATGACGGCGGGATTGTTGGCGTAAATCGGCGCGAAATTTTTCCAGAACACGACGCTGTTCGTGTCGGGCATGGAATGTTGGCCGATGTTCTGTCCCCACTCGTTGCAATCCGACCAGTGCAAATCAAGGATGATGTAGCAATGCTGCGTGACGCACTCGTTCACGACCTGTTGAACCAGTTCGCGGTAGGGTTTGCTGTCGCCGTTTTGTTCGCGCGCCTTGCCGAACCAGCGGTCCTGCGACAGCGGGAGGCGGATGATATTAACGCGCCAGTCTTGAATCGCCACGTTGACGGTTTGAAGAATGTGTCCCTCGCCGTTGCTGGTCCATTCCAGGCTGGCAGCATTGACGCCGCGCAGCCGCACCGGGCGGTTCTGGCTGTCGAGAATTTGCGTTCCAACCGTTTTCAATGACAGGAGTTTCGCCGAGGCATCAGACTTTTCCGCCGCTGACGACAGGCAGCCGTTGGTGAAAGTCAATAGTGCGGCGGCGATGATTGACATCGCGCTTGAAAATAAACGCTTCACAACTTTGGTCTTTCGGTGTTCTTCGATTCAATTAATTTCCCAGCGGCTTCTCGCTGGAAAAGTTCGGGCTGACAGCCATCGAAAAAGTGGCGACCGCATCCGGCTTCGCCGGGTCAAAATCTCCAAAATCTTTCACGATGTATTTTGCAAGCGGCAATTTGGCCTGCTTGATGCCTTCGACGACGCACTTCGCGAGTTCGTAGCTGCCGTAATTGTTGTGGTGCGTGCCGTCGGTAAGCGCGAACGCCTTGCCGAGGTCATCGCCGAGCGCCCGATAAAAAACCAGGCTCATCGCGTTCAAATCAACCAGCGCGCAATTTTCCGACTTTGCCACCTCGCGCACCAGTTCGGGATAACCGTTCAACGTCGGCGCATTGACGCCGCCTTTGCGTTCCTGTGAAGTCACCAAAACCGGCGTGCCGCCAAGCTCGCGGGTGCGGGCAATGACTTTTCTGAAATTCGCCTGGTAGTTTTCCCGCGCGTTGGGATTTTTGTCCTTCATGTCGTTCGTGCCGAATTGGATCAGGAGATAATCGCCTTTTTTCATCAGGCTGAAAACCTTGTCAAACCGTTTCGCGCCGAGCGAGCTTGCAATCGTCTCGCCTGATTCGGCGTGGTTGGCGACGGCAATCTCCGGCTTGAAAAAGCGCGTAATCATCCCGCCCCAACTGGTGTAAGGCTCGGCGGGCTGGTCGCAAACAGTCGAATCGCCGAGAATAAAAACCGTCGGCACATCCGCCTTTTCAATTTCAATTTTGGAAATGCTTGGATGCTCGCCGTTAAATTCCAGCGTCAGCTTGTCATCCCAGTCGCGTAATTCCGAAGTCTTCTCGCGGTCTTTCAGCTTCACTTCGCCGCCGGTCGAAATCTGCGGCACACGCAAATTGACGATGAAACTGCGCGTCTCGGTTTTTCCCGCGTCAACGTGAATTTTTTCCAGCATCAACCGCCGCAACTCGGCCTTGACGGTGGCGGTGGATTCGCCGTCGCCGCCGAGCGTCACGGTGACTTTGTAATTTCCTTCCGGCAGCTTGGCGGAAAAATAAAACGGGCGGGCGCTGGCAATGGAATTGGCCGCCGCGCTGACGTTTGCGCGCGGCTCAAAGCCGTAACCGGTTTCGTCCGAATAAAAATTCGTCGGTGAAATTTGCGTCCAGTCTGGCGATTTTCCTTTGCCGCCGCTGAAATCAAATTTGTAGCTGGTCTGCGCGTTGGTCTGCGCGCGCGCCGCCGGACCTGCGGCGATCAAAACCGCGAGCGCGGCTGGAAAAATTAAACTGGTCGTGAGGCGATGGATGGATTTCATGCAGGTAATTATGGCTGGTTGGTTTCCGTTTGTGAAGCCGGAACGTAAGGCGCGATGGCCTTCGCCTTTTCCGAGAAGAAATTTCCCAGCGGATTGTTCGTCAGGCTTTTCAGCCCGGCGACGACGCACGCGGCGTTGAATTGCGCGCCGGCATCGCCCGTGTGCGTGCGCAGGTCGGAATAGAAAGTAGCCACCTTTTCCGCGCCGATTTTTTTGTAGGCGTCAGTAATGACCATGGTGAGGTCGAAGAAAAATGCGTTGTGCGCCTTCGCCACTTGAGCGTCCCATCGCGCGAAGCTCTCGTTATCGCGGCCTGTTTCCCACTTGTCCTTGTGCGGAATGGGCGAGACGAGGATGACTGTCGCGCCCTTGGCCTGCGACTGCGTGACGAATTGCGCCATATACCAGCCGAAGGTGTGGACAGTTTCCTTTGTGCCGTCGGGCTTGGTGTCTTCCACGGTTTCGTCGCCGAAGCCCGGACCGTCGGCGCGATTTTTGTTCGCCGGGTCGCCGATCTTTCCGCCGTCATTGGTGCCGAACTGGATGATCAAGACGTCACCGGCTTTGACGGACGCGATGGTGTTTTTCCAGTGGCCGTCCGTGAAATAAGTCCGCGCGCTGCGTCCGGCGATGGCCTGGTTGACGACGTTGATCTTGTTCGTGTCGAAATACGGCGCGATGCGCTCGCCCCAGCCCCAATTGCCGGAGCCGCCGCCGCTGCGCACGGTCGAATCGCCGATGATGTGAAACGTGGGCAGCACGGTGTTCGTTGTTTGATTGGCGGTCTGCGCGCAATCCGGCAGCAACCCGCCGATCAAAACGAGCGCGAGGCAGAGGAGGAGTTTGTTCGATGAGTTCACCAGTTTCTTTTGAAATTTAATTCCCGCTGACGCCCGATGGCATTTGCGGATTCCCCGACACCGTCGCGGTCGGCGGATTCATTTTCAGGCCGGTGATTTTCAGGACGTAGGCGTATTTGCACGGCGCGGCGGCGGGTAGTTTCACTTTCAACCCGGCGGCGTCCTGCGTGAATTCCAGATTGCCCTCACCGCCGAGCATCGTGACCGTTTCAATTTTCCCCGCCGCTGCGGGCAGCGACGTGACGACGGCTTCCGCGCCCGGCCAGTTGCCGAGGATGATGGCGTAAAGCGCGTCGCCTTTCACGGTGAAGCGGATGTTCAAGCTGCCGCGTCCGCCACCGTCGCTGAATTTCGTCCAGTTGTGCGTGCCGTAAATCGCCTCGCCGTTCACGCCGAGCCATGCGCCGATCTCCAAAAGCGTGGCGGGAATCTCCGGCGGAAACGTGCCGTCCGCCTTGGGCGAAAGGTTCAGCAGCAGCGTGCCGTTTTTGCTGACGGTGTCGGCGAGCTTGGCGATGATCGTCGCCGGGCCGAAAATGCGCTCGCCTTCCGTGTAGCCCCAGGTGCTGCCGATGGGTTCGTCAACCTGCCATTCGCCGGTGCGGATGCCGGACGGCGAACGCCCGCCGATTTTTTCAAAATCAATGATGGAACCAATCGTCTCGGTGTTTTTGTTGCTCGGCGAATAGGCGGCTTTCTTCGTGCTGATGGAAACTTCCTTGCCCCATTCGCTCGCGCGATTGTAGTAATAAGCGGCGACGCGCAATTTCAGCGGGTCGAGGTAACGCTGGTCCACGCCGTTGTCGAACCACAGCATGTCGGGCTGATATTTGTCAATCAGCTCGACGTTGCGCGCGAACCAGTTGGTCAAAAATCTTTCGCACGCGGCGTCGCTGCGGTCGGCGACGTTGTAAAAATCCGCCCACTTCGGGTCGAAGAGATCAACCTGCTTCGACTTCATGTCAGCGATCATCGCAGCGGGCGGATTGATGAACTGGAAATTTTCAATGCCGTGGTTCGACACACCGAATCTCAACCCCTGTTTGCGAACGGCCTTCGACAATTCGCCGATCAAATCGCGGTGCGGCCCCATTTGCATCGCATTGAACGGCGTCACCTGGCTGTCCCACAGCGCGAAATTGTCGTGATGCTCCGCCGTCGGAATCACAAATTTCGCGCCGGATTTTTTGAACAGTTCCGCCCATGCGTCGGCGTTGAAATTCGATTGCGTGAACATCGGGATGAAATCCTTGTAGCCGAATTTGTCCTGCGGGCCGAAGTGGTCCGCGTGCCACTGGCTGTCCGCGCCATACATATGTTTTTCATACCATTCGTTGTGATGCGCGGGCACGGAATAAAGTCCCCAGTGCATGAACAAACCGAACTTCGCGTCCACAAACCACTGCGGCACCTTGTAATTTTCCTTGAGCGAATCCCACGTCGGCTGGAACGGCCCCGGCGGATTTGGCGTCGGGATCATGTCGGCGGCGGCGTTGACGACGGCCAGCGTCGTCTCCGGCGCCATGTCGTAACCTTTGGCTTCATTGCCGCCGTCGGCCATGGGGTTGTCGGTTTGCGCCAGCACGATGGCTGGCAATGACGCGACGAGCGCGAGGCAGAGGATGAGTTTGGGTTTCATGGAAGCTGATAAAAGACTAACACTGTTGAAAATTAAGGCAACAACACGGCGCAGATGAATTTTTCAATGCTTGGGACTGACCCCTTTCCGCCCGCCGTTCAATCAGCGAAGTGCCGCGCAAATTTTCCGGTAATGTTCCACCGCCGCGCCGATGCCGGGCTTGTTGCCGAACGCCATGTCCTTGTAAATCGTCGCGCAGGATGGATGAGTGTCCTTTAACGTCCGCCATTCCTGCCATAATTTGTCGTATTGCGCGCTGGCGGCGGAAATTATTTCGCAGTCGTAATTCTTCGATTTGTCTCCCGCTGCGCCGTAAAGCAGAATTGTCCATGCTTGCTCGATGATGGAATATTTTATCCGTCCGTAAGTGCAGGAGGTTTCAACAAAATCCTGCGTCTGTTTGTCGGCGAAATGAATTTGCCGCGCGAGCATTTCAATTTTTTCCCAATCGGCGACGGCTTCGGCTTTTTCCGCGAGCGCGTTGGCAATCAAATTGGTCGTGTTGAACGCGCTCAAGTTTGGCGCGGCCATGAAATCATCGCGCGCCCACCACAAGTCCACCCGCCTGATGAGGCTGCATTGCCCGCGCAAAACGGCGGCGGCGGAAAGCAGGTTGAGTTCACGAAAGCGCGCGACGTCTTCGCCTTGCAAGCCGAGTTGTTGCGTGGCGAACTCGTTGAAAATTTCCTCCTCGGTTCGTTTGGGATCTTCCGCGTATTTGGCGATGACATAGGCGTTGAGCGCGCACCACAATTCATTCGTGATGTAAGGCCCTTCCCAGCCGCCGCCGCGCGACCAGATCCAGACGCCCGCGAAATTGGTGTTGTTCACGAGGTCGCGCAAACCCTCCGGCTGGCCGGGCTTCATCAGCGTCGCATATTCTTCCCAACCGTTGATCACGCCGTCACCGACATAATACGGATGCGCGCCTTTGCCGTAGGCTTCGCGCTGGCATTGCACCTCAACAATTTGCCGGTGTTTGCCGATGCCTAATGTGGGATTGAACGGCGTCATGCGCAGAAAATCCCCGGCTTGATGCTTGATGGAAAAAATCAGTTTCGGATGCGGTTCAATCGCATCGGTGACTTTCAAATAATATTCCGGGTTGACGTGAAAATTATATCCGAAATCCCAGGTGCGGTAGATCACCACCTTGCCGAGTTTCACGCACGCTTCATCGCGCAAAATTTTCAACAGCGCAATATGGCTGTCCGGGCCGTGGATGATCGCGGTGCTGCTCTGCGTTTTGCTTTCGTTCGTGTTCGCGCTCGCCGCGTGAAACGGACTGTCCTGCAAATAAATTTCCCCGGTGCGCACCACCAGCCCGTCCAGCGACGGACAGCGGTCAAACAGTTCCGAGATTTGCGCGCGCAGAATTTTCTGCGTCAGCGGCCGGTCCAGATCAATCCGCCCGCGCTCATCACAAATATCATCCTTAAACTTCGCGACGAGCGCCTTGGGCAGCACGATGAATTGAAACCACGCATACGCCTTGAGTCCGGCGTCGTGGTCTTGTTGCGCGTTGCGTTCGAGCGTCTGCGCGTGTTGCTCAATCCAAACGCGTGCTTCGCTTCCTTTCGGTAAAATATCCGGCGCAATCGCGTCAAAAGTTTCGCACGAATCCGCCTCAGCCTCGATGACTTGTCCGTTGTAACCCAAATCCGCCAGTTTGTGCGGATCGCGAAAGGCACTTGGCTGCGGCGGTTCACCGGGATTGTCCTGCACCATGTCCAGAATGAAATGACCCGGCGGCGCAGCCTCCGTCCCGGCGGCCAACAACGAAAAGCCATTTGTTTCAACCGATAAATTTTTTGACGTGATAGCATTTGTCTCGTCTGCGCGAGATGAAATAAAACCGCCGCTCAAAACGAGCGCGAGGCAGAGGATGATTTTATTCATGGAAATTTATTTATTCGACGGAAAGTTTCAGCGCGTCCGAGCGGAATTGCGCGGCGGGCAGGCCGTCGGAATTGTAGAGATGGCCGCCGTCGGGAAAATTCACCCACGCATAGCGCACGGCCACCGGCGCGGAAATTTCCGGGCTGCTCACGATCACCGTCTGGCCGTCAATCTTCGCACCGGCGGAAACAAATTTTCCGTCCGCGCCCGCGATCTCAAACCATTTCAAAGTTCCGTCGCGCGCCACCAGCCCGTCTGCGTGTGAAAATTTCACGCGGATGAAACCGACCTCGACTTTCATGGATTGATACATCGGGCCGGAGAATTCAATTTTCCCACCATAAACATTCGCCAGCGCGATGCGCGCGAGGCGGTCGCCCACATCCTGCTTGTTTTTCGGATGCACATTTTTCGCCTCGCCGATGTCCGTGGCGACGGCCATGCCGGTTTTCGGAATTTGCAAAACCGTGGCCTGCGCCTCGCGGACTTGCGGGCTGTTGCTCGCGGCTTCCTGCCCGGCGAGCTGCACGATGTAAAACGAAAAATTTCCCTCGCCCCAAAGTTTGCGCCAGTCGCGGATGAGCGCGGCCTGGACGTGCGGATAAAGTTCAATGCCGCCGGTGCCGGCGTTGACGATGGATTCGCCCTGATACCAGATCGCGCCGCGAATCGCGTAGGGAACCACGGGATTGATCATGCCGTTGAACAGCACGGTCGCGTTGTGCTGGTCTTGCACCGGATCGGCGGCGCCGCGAGCGCGGCGGCGGCGGGCACCGGTAACAGAATTTGTGGAACCGCTCGCGGAATTTGTCGCGGAAACATCTTCGGAACGCGGCGGCGCGACAATGGCCGGACGGTTCGTTTTGAAATTTTCCACTTTCGCGTCAAAACTGTCGAGCAGCGGTTTCAATTTTGGATCGTTCGCCATCGTCGCGCGGTCAATCCACGATTCCGCCGTGCTCGCGCCATAAGATTCCACGACGACGCCGACAGGAATTTTCATTTCCCGCTGCAAATCGCGCGCGAAAAAATACGCGACGGCGGAAAACGCGGGCGCATTTTCCGGCGTGCAAACTTTCCATTCGCCGGCGACAGAATTTTGCGGCGCATAACTTTTTTGCGCGTCGCCGATGAACATACGGATGAGCGGATAATTGGCGGCGGCGATTTCAGCTTCCTCATTTGTGACGCCCGCGAAGGATTTCACTTTTTTCGACATGGAAAAATCCATGTTCGATTGTCCGGACGCGAGCCACACTTCGCCGACAAGAACGTCGTCGAGCGTGATGGGTTGCGCGGTTTTAGAGCCAGTGACAACCAGCGCCCGGCTTTCCGTGGAAGCTTTTAACGCCTTCAAATTCACGCGCCATTTGCCGTCCGCATCGGCGGTCGTGGAAATTTTTTGTCCGGCGAATTCAACGGTCACTTTTTCACCGGCATCCGCCGTGCCCCAGACCGGCACTTTCATGTCGCGCTGCAAAACCATGTGGCTCGTGAACGGGCTGGCGAGCTTCACCCCGGCCAGCAACGGACTCGCGGCCAGCAGCAGCGCGAGCAGGCTCAAGGATATTTTTTTTAACACACGAATAAAATCATTGGCCGTCCGTTCTCGGCGTCGGCCTGGTATATTTATCAAAGACGGAAATGACCGGCTGCGAGTTTCCATTTTCGTCAAAAAAACTGCGCGAGACGAGGCTGCCACGGTTGCCCACCGCCGGTTCCCACCAGAAAATTCCCTTGCAACGACCGTCCGGCGTCTCCATCACGACGCGCGCCAGTTCGTCCAGAAATTCGCGCTGGCCTTCGGGCGTTTCGGGAAACGGCCCGGTGCGGTCGGCGGATTCGCGTGCCAGACGCCAGTTGTAGGCCGTCTCGACGACGATGATGTCCTTGTGATAAGTGTTCGCGGTGAACGCCAGATTGTCCCGCAAGTCCATCAGCGTTCCGTGCCACCACGGATAATATGAAAAGCCGATGACGTCGTAGGGAATTTTGTAGCGGTTGAAATTGTCGAAAAAATATTTTGTCTTCGCGATGCTGCCGCCTTGGTCAATGTGAATCATGATTTTCGGCGGCGGATTTGTGCCGCGCCCGGCGTTAACGCCCTTGACTCCGGCGCGCACATAGTCGGCGAAATTATCCCAGTTGGCCGGCAATTTTCCATCCGGCCACAGCATCCCGTGCGTGATTTCGTTGCCGACCTCGACCATGTCCGGCAAAACGCCCGCGTCGCGGAACGCGGCGATGGTGTCGCGCGTGTATTCAAAAACTTTTTGCACGCGCGCCTTGTGCGACAAATCCATCCACGCTTCCGGCGTCGGCTGCTTGCCCGGGTCGGCCCAGGAATTTGCGTAATGGAAATCGAGCAGGAATTTATAGCCGAGCTTTTTTGCGGCCTGCGCCTCGGCGAGCGTGTATTTCAAATCATTCGGCAGGTTGCCGCCGACCGGCTCGACGAAGATGCGGAGACGAATCCAGTTGTAGCCGTGGTTTTTGAAAATCTGCAGGCCAGGCATCGCGTTCGTGCCATCCTTGAAAACTTTTCCACTGTCCTCGGCCTGTTTCAAAAATGACAGGTCCGCGCCGAAGGTGAAATCAGACGCGCGTGAAAGATTTTCTGCGGCGGAGAAAAACAAAATTGCCGCGAGAACTGTGATGTAAAATTTCATTTTAGTTTGAGTCCGGTGATTTTGAAGCTGTAGGCGTAATCACACGGTTTTTCGGCGGACGGTTTTATTTTCAGTCCGCTTTCGTCCTGCGAAAATTCCAGCGCGCCGTTGTGGCCGAGCAGTTCGACGCCGGAAACTTTTCCGATGCTGGAATTGGTCGTGGAAAGTGCCGCGATGTTGACTCCATTCGTCGGCCAGCCGAGTAAAATGGCGTAGAGCGTGTCGCCTTTGGTGGTGAAACGGATGCGGCCTTCGCCAAATTGTTTCCATGGGCGCGTCGCGTAAATGGCCTCGCCGTTCACGTCGAGCCACGCGCCGATTTGCAGCAGCAGTTTTTGCTGGTCGTCGGGGATTGTGCCGTCGGCTTTTGGCGAAATGTTCAGGAGCAGGCCGCCGTTTTTGCTGGTGCATTCCACGAGCAAGCGCACGCAGCCGTCAGCGGAGGCGATGGGCGAACCTTCCGTGTAGCCGAAACGGTAAAGCACCGGCTGATCCACGTCCCACACGAAATCCGTCAGCTCTTTCGGCGCGCGGCTGCTGCGCTCGAAATCCTCGATGCTGCCCGCGAGATACGCGCCGTCTTTGGTTTCGAGCGAGACGGGTTTGCCCCACGTCGCGGCGCGATTGTAGTAATACGCGGCGACCTTCAACTTAATCGCGTCGAAGGTGCGGCTGTTCACGCCGTTGTCGAACCACAAAATGTCCGGTTGATACTGGTCAATCAGTTCCTCGTTTTGCGCGACCCAGCCTTCAAGAAATTTTTCTACCGCCGCGTCGCTGCGGTCGGCCACGCTGTAAAAATCTTTCCACTGCGGATCGTAAAGGTCGTTGGTCACGCCTTCCTTGGGCTTGATGAAAGTAAAATGCTCGATGCCATGATTCGACACGCCGAATTTCAATCCCTGTTTGCGCACGGCCTTGGACAGATCGCCGATGAGATCGCGGTGCGGACCCATTTGCACGGCATTGTATTTGTTGACCGTGCTGTTCCAGAGCGCAAAGCCGTCGTGATGTTCCGCCGTGGGTATAATAAATTTTGCGCCGGCTTTTTTGAACAACGTCGCCCATGCGTCCGGATCCCATTTGGCGGCGGTGAACATCGGGATGAAATCTTTGTAACCGAATTTATCCGGCGGCCCGAAATGTTCCGTGTGCCATTGAATCGTGCCGGGATCGCTATACATATGCAGCGCATACCATTCGCTGCCGTGCGCGGGCACGGAATAAATTCCCCAGTGCATGAAGATGCCGAACTTCGCGTCGCGGAACCATTCGGGCATGGTGTAATTGGTGCGGATGGAATCCCACGTCGGCGCGAACGGCCCCGGCGGAATTGTCGCGCCCGCCGCCGCCGCCTGCGCGACGATGGCGCGCGTGGTGTGCGGGCCGTCCTGCGCGATGGCGCGGGTGGAAATCATCGCGGCGAAGGCGAGCGTGATGAATAAAAGTTTTTGGCGAAGGGCAGAAATGTTCATGGTTTTTTAATTGGTGTTTGGAATTTGAATTTCAGGGCGGATGGAAGTTTTTTCCTCGGTCGGAAAATCCGTCGGCACGGCGAAAGTCACCGGATGACCGGCGAGCCATTGCAACGCGCGCACCATCATTGTCTGGACGCCGGCGCAGCGCATACTTTCGGGCTGCACGTCGCCTTTCCACACATGGCCGAACGTGGCGATGTAGGCGTGGCCGTTGCCGTAATTCACCGTCCACTCGACCGGCCAGTTCTGGCCGAAACGTGGGTCGCGGGCGTAGGACAACACCTGCACGTTGGTGGCCGGGCCGCGCGCAAAATAATAAACTTCGAGGTGCGGCGTCAGCCACGTCTTTGGCACGCCGTCGTGGATCGGATGTTCGCCGAGCAAATGAACAACTACGTTGCTGGCCGGCGCGTGGCTGGTGTTCATGCCTTCGCCAGGCGGATGGTAAACCAGTTTCTCGTCGTCGCCGATGGAAATGGCGGTTCCATAAGTTTTCGGACGCCAGCCGAGGCCGATGATTTCATTGTATTCCGGCCAGCTTGCAAAAGCGTTCTGCGCCGAGTGGTAAATATAAACGCCGCCACCGTCGCGCACATAATTTGCGAAATCCGTCTGCACTGCCTTCGGCCACGCCGGACCGCTGTGGCTGATGTCGTTGCAAGTCTGGATCACCACGTCGTAGTCCTTGAACTTCGGACGCCATGCGTCCCAGCCGTTCGTGGCGGTGGGCGGCGGCGTGGTGGAAACCGACACGTCGAACAGGCCAGTGGGTTCGAGAATTCCCCGGAGAAGCGAGGTGTTATATTGCCAGGCGTGGTTGCTGTAACCATCCACGATGAGCACCTTGATTTTCTTGGCGGGCGCATCGGCTGCAACGGTGAACAGAGAGACTGCGCCGAGGAGGAGCGCGATGAAGCAGATTTTTCTCATGCTGGTTTGACTGGTTGAATTGGGATTCTTGATGATGACGGCTGTCTGTGCTTCTAGTCAAAAGGATTTTGCAAGCGGCGCAATCCCAGAAGACGGAATTCTTCCGGCGCAGGTTTCACCAAACCTCGTAGCGGCGGCTCGGCAGAGCGCCGCCATTTGAAAATTTAGAAATGCGGCGCTCTGCCGAGCCGCCGCTACGCCTCAAAAATAATTCAAAATAATTTGTCCACTTTTCGCCGTTGGCGGGGATAATTCAGCAGATGCCAGACACGCAGGACATGGAACTTGTGCGGGAATTTGCCCGCGACAATTCCGAGGCCGCCTTCACCGAACTGGTGCGGCGGCACCTCAACCTCGTTTATTCCGTCGCGCACCGCTGCACCGGCAACGACGGCGACGCGCACGACGTGACGCAGGCCGTCTTCATCATCCTCGCGCGCAAGGCGGCGGGCTTGCGCGAAAAGACCCTGCTCACCGGCTGGCTCTATGAAACCACGCGGTTCGCCGCCGCCCGGCTGCTCCGCACCAACGCCCGCCGCCACGCGCGCGAACAGGAGGCTTATATGCAATCCACTTTGAACGAGGCCGACAATTCCGCCGTCTGGGAAAAACTTTCGCCGCATCTGGAAGCCGCGATGTCCAAATTGGCGGAACGCGACCGCGCGCTGCTGGTGCTGCGCTTTTACGAAAACAAAAGCGGGCCGGAAGCGGCGGCGCTGCTGGGCATCCGCGAAGACGCGGCGCACAAGCGCGTGACGCGCGCGCTGGAAAAGCTGCGGAAAGTTTTCGCGCAACGCGGCGTGACCCTTTCCGGCGCGGCGATTGCCGGCGCGGTCTCGGCCAATTCCGTGCAGGCCGCGCCGGTGGCGTTGGTGAAAACAATTTCCGCAGTTGCGATTGTAAAAGGGTCAATTGCTACGGCATCAACCCTAACACTTGTAAAAGGAGCATTAAATCTTATGGCATGGACAAAAATAAAAACAGCAACTGGTATTGGAGCTGTAATCTTGGCGGCGAGCATAACGGCAGTTGCGCTTGACGACTCATTCTTTAATCCCAACTCGCCAAAATTGTTCGCCGCGCCCACGAATGTTTTAATTCTTCGACAAACACATTTTACAAACCAAAGTGATGCAGCAATGGAATCTCGCTCCGCGTCTAACGGAAAGGACGATATTCGAAGGGCCGGCCAGAATCAGTCAATCGAACAAGTTTTGGAAATGACTTATGGAATCTCGCAGACGCGAATGATTCTCCCAACAAATTTACCACAAGGTAAATTTGACTATTTGATAACCTTGCCCGATCACCAGCAAGAAGGCTTGCAATCGGAAATAAAGAAAGAATTCGGACTGATTGCTCATCGTGAGTCACGCGAAACAGATGTGCTTTTGCTTAAAGTAAAAAATTCCACCGCAACGGGATTGAAACCGCATCCCTCCGGCAAAAGCATGGGAATTACTGCCAAAGATGGAAAAGTTTATGTCATGGGACAAACCATTGACGTATTTGCAAATTATTTTGAATACGCGCTCAAAAGACCGGTTGTTAACCAAACCTCACTTGATGGCCGATACGATTCCATCTTGGATGAACATTTGTTTGATGGCACATCCGATCCCAAGCTTGTTGAGAAGGCCGGGCTGGATCAATTAGGTCTTGAACTTGTGCCAAGCCGTGAGCCAATCGAAATGCTCGTCGTCGAAAAGGTAAAATAGTATGGCGGCATTACATCACACCATGAGACTTTTTACCTTGATAATTTGTTTGGCGGTGGCTGGCACGGTCGGTTGTAAAAAGAAGCCGCCGGCAGATGACAAGGATCGAGTATTACCAGGGCATCATATGTCCGAGCATCAGGTTGTGGATATCGCGTTTAGGGAGTTGCCTCAGAATTCGAGAATCCAGTGTGATTTCAAAGATGGCATCTGGGATATTTCGACGGTTCAAACTGGCGTCTGGGGAGTTTCATCCGTCACGACGAATGCAGATGGCAAAGTGGTTGTTTCCTCCACGAATGCCATGCAAGTGGTATTGAGAGTCCGAGATGCTGATGGGAAGATTGAGCAGGTTAAGTAGCCTTGGATATGAACGATTCGCCACCTAACAAGTCGCTATTGCGTTTCATGGTTCAGCTTTCTACGTTGGCCGCGACCCCATCCAAATGCCCGTCGTCGAAAAGGTGAAATAGTTTCGCCCCGCCCCACGCGTCCCGCCTTCGTTCCACTTCGGCGCGGCAAGCCCGGCCGCCTGCGGAGCGCGAGTTGTCCCAACTCGCAGCACTTTCGCCAGACCTGATGACGTGGGATTTTTCGGGCGCGCGCCGGACTGGCCACGCGCTGCGGATTGGGACAATCCGCGCTCCGTCAAAAATACTTCAAAATAATTTGTCCACTTTTGGCATCGGTGCGGCTTGTTGAAAATTATTTGTCTCCTTTTGCTTTCCGCGCACATATAACTGATGAATGACCGATGCGCCCGATGCCGATTTGTTGGAACAATTCGCCCGCGACCATTCCGAACCAGCTTTTGCCGCGCTGGTGGAGCGGCACATCGGCCTCGTTCATTCCGTCGCACTGCGACACACGTCCGATCTCCAGCACGCGCAGGACATCACGCAGGCGGTGTTCATCATTTTGGCGCGCAAAGCGGCGGCATTGAACTACAAAACCATTTTACCCGGCTGGTTGTATCACACCGCACGCTTGACGGCGGCAAACTTTCAACGCGCGGAAACCAGCCGTATCCGCCGTGAACAGGAGGTCTTCATGCAATCCACCCTTCAAGAACCCGCACCGGACGCACTTTGGACCGAAATGTCGCCTTTACTTGACGAGGCCATGTCGCATTTGGGCACGCGCGACCGCGACGCGCTGGTGCTGCGTTATTTCCAAAATAAAAGCTTGTCCGAAGTGGGCGCGGCCATGGGTTTGGAGGAGCGCACCGCGCAAAAGCGCGTGGCGCGCGCGATTGAAAAGCTGCGGAAATTTTTCGCGCAACGCGGCGTGACCCTTTCCGGCGCGGCGATTGCCGGCGCGGTCTCGGCCAATTCCATTCAAGCCGCGCCTGCCGGACTCGCTGCGATTATTTCCGCAACTGCACTTTCAGGAACAACCATAACAACTGCGGCAGTTCTTGCCGCCATCAAAACCATTGCCATGACCACACTCCAAAAAACAATCGTCACCGCCGCGCTCGTTGCCACCGTTGGCGCGGGAGTTTTTGAAGCACATCAAAATTCCCAATTGCGTCAACAAAACCAAACGCTACAGCTACAGCAAACGCCGCTGACTGAACAGCTCGCGCAACTTAAAACTGAAGATGAACGACTTTCAAATCTGGTGGCACAAGCAAAAGATCAGAAATCACTTTCCGAGGCACAGTTCAACGAACTCTTGAAGCTTCGCGGCCAAGCCGGACAGTCACGAACCGCCGTGCAAGAACTGGCAAAGTTGAGAACCTCCACTGCACAGCAAGCAGCGACAACGCCGGCATATTTGACCAATGTCATGGCGCAGGGAGTGGCGATGTCTGAAAAGTTCAAGAAAAAGGCGGCACTCGCCAAACTCGCCCACATGAAGCAGCAGCTTCATCTGACCGACGACCAAGAACAAGCCATTAGCGCAACGATGATGAAAGACATTGAAGCCAGTTCTCAAGAGGCACTCAAACAAACAATGGCGGCATTTTCAGGCAAACCACCAGCCCCGGAAGAAATTCAGGCGGCGCTTCAAGCCCCGGCAAATGAAGACGCTGACATCAAGGCACTCCTGACACCCGAACAATTGGCAGCCTATCCAGATTTCTTGCAAGCTGAAGCCAGCACCTCCGCCGATGACAGTGCCAGGTCCGACTTATCCATGATCACCGGGGAAATGGACTTGTCACAAGAACAGCAGGACCAAGCCCATGCCGCACTTTACCAATATCATTTGACCAACAACTCGTCACAAATCGTCGCACATGCCGTTTTCACCAATGGCGGGCTCGGCGACATGTTGAGTTTGGGAATGGAGAAGCAAAAAAACGCCTTGGAAGGCAAACTAAAAATCCTTAATGGAATACTCACGCCTGAACAATTGCAAACCTACCAGCAAAAGCAGTCAGATATGCTTGATGAGCAAGCCAGCGCAATGAAGATGTTTCTGCCACAGACAAATAATGCGGCCGCCCAATAAGTTGAAATAGTTTCGCGTCGCCCCGCGCGTGCCGCCCGCCTTTTGAAAATAGCCCACGGCTTTAGCCGTGGGTTTTCATCCGCGCAAATCCCAAGTCCCGTCAGGGACGGCAGAATCTTTCTTTCGTCCCTGACGGGACTTTTAATTTCGCGCCCCAGCCAACCCAGCCTTGAAAGGCTGGGCTATTCTCGAAACCGCCCGCCAAAAAATAATTCAAAATAATTTGTCCGCTTTTTGGGTCGGCGGGGATTTGAAGGACGACATTGTTCACTTCAATTTCAGCCCGGTGATTTTCAAAGTGTAGGCGAAGTCGCAGGGTTTTTCGGCGGGCAGCTTCACCTTCAATCCGGTTTCGTCCTGCGAAAATTCCAATTCGCCCTGGTGGCCGAGCATGGTGACGCCGGTGATTTTTCCGCCGGCGTCCGCGGTGGAAAGCGACTTGATGACGGCCGATTCGCCCGGCCACGCGAGCGCGATGGCGTAAAGCGTGTCGCCCTTGACGGTGAAACGCCAGCCCAGTTCGCGCCCGCCGCCGCCTTGCGCGAGATTGCCTTCGCCGAATTTCGTCCAGTTATGCGTGGCGTAAATCGCCTCGCCGTTCACGTCGAGCCATGCGCCGATGGCGAGCAGGACGTTTTTCTGCTCGTCGGGAAAAGTTCCGTCGGACTTGGGCGAAAGGTTCAGGAGCAGGTTGCCGTTGCGGCTGACGGTGTCCACCAGCTTGTGGACGACGGCCACGGGCGCCTGAATTCTCATGTCGGTCGTGTAACCCCAGGTGCTGCCGATCGGATCGTCCACCTGCCACGCGCCGGGGCGGATGCCGGCGGGCGAGCGTCCGCCGATTTTTTCAAAGTCTATGATGGAGCCGATCTGCTGCGAATCGTCGCGGCTCGGCGCGTAGGCCGTGCCTTTGGTGCTTAACGAAACTTCCTTGCCCCACGTTTTCGCGCGGTTGTAGTAATAGGCGGCGACGGTCAGCTTGAGCGGGTCGTAGTAGCGATGCGCCACGGCGCTGTCGAACCAGAGCATGTCGGGCTGGTATTTGTCAATCAGCTCCTCGTTGCGGTTGACCCAGTCGGTGAGAAATTTCTGGCACGCGGCGTCGCTGCGGTCGGCCACATGATAGAAGTCCGCCCATTTCGGATCGTAAAGGTCGGCGTGTTCCGCTTTCAATTTGGCGTCGAGCGCGGCTGATGGATTGATGAAGGTGAAATTTTCCATGCCGTGGTTCGAGACGCCGAATTTCAAACCCTGTTTGCGGACCGCCGCGCCGAGTTCGCCGATCAAATCGCGCTTCGGCCCCATTTGCTTGGCGTTGAACGGCGTCACGTCGCTGTCCCACATGGCGAAGTTGTCGTGATGCTCGGCGGTGGGGACGACGTATTTCGCGCCGGATTTTTTGAAGAGTTCCGCCCATTCGTCGGGATTGAATTTCGCGCAGGTGAACAGCGGGATGAAATCCTTGTAGCCAAATTTATCCTGCGGCCCGAAATGCTCCGCGTGCCAGTCCACGAAGGCGGCATACATATGCTTTTCATACCATTCGTTGTGATAGGCGGGCACGGAGTAAAGCCCCCAGTGCATGAACAACCCGAACTTCGCGTCCTGAAACCACTGCGGCGCCTGGTAATTTGTCTTCACCGAATCCCACGTCGGCGCAAACGGCCCCGGCGCCATCGGCTTGGCGACGGCGGCGTTCGCGGCGGCGACCATTTCCGGCGTCGTGGGCGGCCCCATGCCAAAACGGTTTTGCTGGGCCGCGCCGCGTTGCAAAAAAACAAGCGCAGTCAGGGCGGCGATTAGAAAGATTTTTCTCATGCTGGTTTGGCTGGTTGGTGAAAATTTTGATGATGACGGCGGTGCTTCTAGTTAAGTGAATTTCGCGCGCGGCGCAATCACAGAAGACGGAAATTTGCGGGCGCAGGTTTCAACCAACCAGGGCGTGCCTCTTGGGATACTCGCAAACTCAATGACGGCCAGCGAGTTAGCGAAGCGCTCAAACGAACCGCAGGCAAGCGGCTGACTTACGATCAATATGTTTGCCGCAACTAAATTTGCGTTATCTACCTACTCCCGAAAATATATTTCGGATGCCAGCCGCCGCCGGAAATCGCCGTTCGCTGCCGGATTTCGGTTTTCGCTGCCAGATTTCGGCGTCCGCTGCTGGAAATCGCCATTCGCTGTCAGATTTCGGGAATCGCTG
>Ga0224554_1000768_pt1 | contig 24284 bp, 18 predicted proteins | sample 714S22024metaG_FD_180666 | JGI IMG/M metagenome (GOLD analysis project Ga0224554, IMG submission 180666) | Peat soil microbial communities from Stordalen Mire, Sweden - 717 S2 20-24 | ecosystem: Environmental > Terrestrial > Soil > Wetlands > Peat | place: Sweden: Norrbotten County, Stordalen...
CTCTATTGAAACCCCATAGCCCACAACACGCGGCTTAGTTCTTCATGCGTCAATCCAAAATTGAACCAACATCTCGAATATGAATCTGTCTGTCTGTTACCTCAACTTCGGATTGACGCTTATTCGATAAAGATCAATTGCATATTGCTAACAAAGTTCTTTAAATTATCTTTGCTAAGGGATTAATTATAAAAGCTTTTATTGACCAGCCCAAACACGTTCCATTTTATCTGAGGATCGGCATCTGGATTTCCATAAAAGTGACCGGCCATAATCTACTGCCATCTGTTTATATGCCATTTATCATTTTTGCCAGCGATGGCACGTCGCCAATGTTCTTCCCATAATGAGCGTACTTGATGATCTTATCCGCCGTCATGGCAAACGCTGCAGGAAGTTGAGTTTCCTTCCCTTCAAATTTACCATGTAAGAAGCCGCGGCAGGTAGCCTTGATTGCCGCAATCAAACCGGCGGGATGCAGATATTTGATAATTCCACCGGCTTCCACACCATAGAGTTGGAAAACTTTCCCTTGAGAGTCGCAAATAATAGTGAAGGGAAAATCGTCTTTTTTGATCAAAGAAGCAATCGTTTCCGGCTTGCTTTGCAGAACTACAAACACGCGCCCGCCTTTTTTCCTGGCCAGATCTATTCCCTGTTTTATTTTTGCCATTTCCATCTGGCAGACCGGGCATCCGTAATAGCGCAGAAAAATCAAGACAGCCGGATTATTGCCTACAGCATCATAAAAATTAAACTCATCATCCCAAGCAGTTTTAAATTTAAAGTCAGGAGCTTTATTCCCTGGAGCCAGTTTTGAATACATATCAGAGTTCCTCCTCCATTAAGTAAGATTACCATAAGATTTTTGAACAGCCCCTCTATTTTTCTCTACGCTTGGAACGTTTTATCAAGGCTAAAAGATACCTTGATCTAAACTGGTTACTTGCCAATATTTGTTTCGCGGGAGGAAGTTTAAGAATAACACCAAGCACCGCGGCCATCGCCCGATGGCTAAACAGTACCTGATTATCAAACAGGAGATTCTGAAGTTTTCCCCTCTCGATTGCCATCAGCACAATTCTATGAAGTGAATTTACAGGTGTAATAACCTGAGCTTTACGTGATTCCAATTTGAGGGCATCAACATTGCAGCCTTTGAAGCATACTCCGCAACCAAGACATTGATCACCATCCAGCTTCGCTTTCTTTTTTCCCGGTTTATGCGGATCGCTGGCGGTGACGAGTGTCATGGCCTCTACTGGACAAATCGATACACACTTTCCGCATCCGGTACATTTTTCTTCAATTATTTTTGGAATAAAATTTGTCGTGTGAACGGGGTTGTAGAAACCAAACTTTCTGGCGACAATTAATGCTTCGCAGCAACAGCCGCAGCAATTACAGATAAAGCCAACCTCCTCCTGAACATTTTCGCCAAACTGAACAAGGTTACAATCCTGCGCCTTATCCAGTAAATCCAGCCCTTCCGCCGCATCAACTTCTCTGGCAATACCATGACGAATCAATGATTCAGCGGGGCCGTTAAAAGTCAGGCAAATATCCATTGGCGCGTCGCAATTTTTGCCAACATGTTCCATCTTGTGTCGGCAATAACAAACACCAACGCCTATTTGTGAAGCTGTTTTTATAACTTCCGATGCCCGCTCAAAGTCCAGGACATAGAGAGCATTTTCGCTGGTCAGGACGCTTTCGTTTATAAAAACTCTTCCCACCTGAGTTTCTCCGTTAACGAACAGATCTTTTATAAAATCCTCTTCAACATTCAGGTACTGATAAAATAATTCTGACAGCATTTTTTGATCGATATCGTTGCGATACCTCATCAAGGAGAATTCAAAAAATCCCGCCATTGGAGGAGGCAGAATATAGGTGGTATTCCCATCTTCCTCGTAATCTAGAAGAATTCCACGGTCAGCAAGATCGTTCAAAATAACTTTAGCATCAGTAAGATTGAGCTTCCAGATCGCGGCTGCTTTTTTATCAGTAAAAGATTTAATGGGAAGGAGAGAAACAAGTTTAGCTTCCCTTTCGGAAAAAAGAACTTTAAGGATTTTAAAGAGCAGCTCTGAGGGTGGAGCGCCCTGTGGAAATATGTTTAATCTCTGAACCAGACTATTGTAACTGTTAGCCTTGATGGTATTGTGATGTGCCATTTAATGTTCACTTTGTCACCCCCGGCTCACTTGCCCGGCGGATAACCTGATAACCTAAAGGTTATTTAGGGTGATTCCAGAATTTAATGTTTATTCCATCCAATGGACGAATTCATCCAGTTTCGCTCTATTCCGTTCGAAATTATTAAGAGGAAATGACGGATCAGGATAGCCCAGAGCGATGCCCACAACAATTTTTTTATCATCGGGAATAGCCGCTATTTTTCTGATTTCGGCGGGGAAACGAGCAGTTGAGGCCAACAAACAGGTGCCGAGACCTTTGTCGTGAGCAGCCAGGCAAATCGTTTGGGCGATGAGGCCGATATCCAACATCTGGTATTCGATGAGATTATCCCGGGAAATGCAGGCAAGAATCAGACATGGGGCGTCAAAGGCGACAACCATATTCATATAGTACTTATCACGTCCTTCCTTATCTTCTCTTTTTATGCCCTGCGCTGATAAAACAACTTTGCCCAGTTCTCCATACCGTGCTTTCATGGCATCAGGCCATTTCTCCAGCATAGGCACATCGGACGCGATAGCCGCACCAGCCAGCGTTTGCCGCCGATTCATTTCTTTAAATTTTGCCAGTGTTTTACCAGTTAATACAGATAAGTCCCAGGGCTGCGTATTCCCCCATGATGGCGACCAGCGCGCCTCCTCCAGAATCTCCGTAATTACACTTTTTGGTACATCCTGCGCCTTGAATTTACGAATGCTCCTTCTTCCCCTTATTGCAGCAGCTAATTCCATATAAGCCTCCTAGTGAGTCCCAAGTTTCAGAAGCGTAGCGTATAACCTAAAGGTCATCTGCGACTGAATTTTGTTAGTTGAATTATAATTACACTCGCTAAGAACAAGCATAGCACAGTTCGAAGCGCAAGTGGAATTATCCTGTATGCAAAGCATACATTAGTTCCCAATAGCCAAAGGCTATTGGATACAATCCCGCCAACGTTGTTGGCAGGGACGTGGAATTTTACTTCCCCCTTTCTTAAAGGGGGATTGAGGGGAATTTTAAAAATCCTCCCTAACCTCCCTTTAAGAAAGGAGGGCATAAAAACTATTTTATTTTTCCTTCAGTACTCTGCATGTTCCTCTGTAACAATCGGTTTGGGTTTCACCGCGCGTTTGCAGAGTATTTGGTGATAGTTCAGACCACGCAACAGCGCTCTTAGAGCTGATCACATGGAAAAGCCCGTTATTCATCATCACCGTGATATTGAAAAAATCGGCCTGATAAGACGCCCGATAGGATTTAAACTTTGTTTCCTTCCCGGTGAGCAAAGCGACGCGCGTTCTGCCCATTTCGGCGAGACTGACACTCGAAGGAATTGGGTGATCGAACCATGACGCGAAAACCTGCTGAAAATCAGCCGCTCTTGACTCCACCCATTTTTCGCCGTCTCTGAACGATTCAACATAGGCGGCTATTGTCGTCATCAGCGTATTCCATGATGCATCATTTTCATAGATCATACTGATTGCGGTAAGCAGCGCCGCGGCATCGAATAAGAAATTTTTATTTTGTTTTGCTCCATTGTAATAGGAATGCCCTAGGGTTTTGCCATCCCAAAATAGATCAATCAAACGCCTTATGATCTGTGCGGCTTTTTCTTCCAGTTCAGGCCTCTCCAGATTCCGGCCTGCCTGAATCATGGCAATAGCGACTAACGCATTTATCCCGCAAATAATTTTATTGTCACGCGCCGGCTGTGCCCGTTTATTACGCAGAAACAGGAGCTTATCCTCAATATCATAAAGAGAAACATCATTTTTTCTAATCAGGTGAATAAGGCCTTCAAAGTTGCCCTGCTCATCAATATCGTACGATGCACAAAATCGTTTAAACTCATCCGGCCCGAGGAAATCTTTAAGTTCAGTATAGCTCCAAACATAAGTCGCCCCTTCGACATGTTCCGTATCCGCATCATGCGCCGAAATGAACAATCCATTATCCGCAAAACAATCATCGAGACAACGGACAATACTTTCCGCCATTTTTTTATATTCGCTTTTTCCAATAACCTTATAAGCTAAGGAATAACACCACAGCGCCATTGCCTGATCGTAGAGCATTTTTTCGAAATGCGGAATTGTCCATTGGCGGTCCACGCAATAGCGAAAAATACCGCCTTGCAGATGATCGTTCAGGCCCCCTAAACGCATGGCATCAAGAGTTTTGCGGCAAATGGTTTGAACATCAGGGTTATTTTCAACGCAAAGGAAATACAAAAGATATAACAGCGTGGAATGCGAAGGAAACTTTTGTCCCGGGCCAAAACCGCCATAATCGGGATCGTAATAGGATAATAGATTTTTTACTAAAGACTCTTCCCCGGCAATCGGCGGTTGTACTTCTTTGGTGATAAATGGCTCAATATCATCGGCGTTTTTTTCATAATACTCATGAACCTTTTTAGCTATGCTTAAAAATGATTGCTGCGGACCACTTGAGCGCACAGGCGCATAAGTAAGCGCATAAATAGGACGAAGATCGGCAGTCAGAAATACATTGAGAGGCCAGCCGCCATTGCCGCTTAGTGCGGTGAGATATTGCATCATAAATTGATCTATGTCCGGCCTTTGTTCCCGATCCACCTTAATGCAGATAAAATGGCTATTAAGAAAGTTGGCGGTATCAATATCCGAAAAAGCCTCAGCCGCCATTACGTGACACCAATGGCAGGTTGCATAGCCAACGGAAACAAAAAGCGGTTTTTTCCCGTCAACTGCGTATTGAATTATTTCCGCACTCCATTCCTGCCACCAAACAGGATTGGATGAATGCTGCAGAAGATAAGGGGATAGTGATTTATCAAGATTATTTCGTTTAAGGTCAGACATGTTTGTTCCTCAACTGCATTGTCATTGCAATGACACCCGCTAAGAACAAGTATAGCTAAGTTCGAAGCGCAAGTGGAATTATCCTGTATGCAAAGCATACATTGGTATCCAATAACCAAAAGCTATTGGAAATTGTCCCCGAAGCGTAGCGGGGCTCTGAACACATCTTACAATCCCGCCAACATATTATGCGGGGACGAGGGATATACTACTTTCCGCCCCCTCGTGCCCTCGCTTGTTTTGGGGGCTATTTAAATACCCTAAGGGGCACGCCGAATGCTCAGATGCATGGCGCTCAAGAAATCGAACCGCGAGGCGCATTTGGTAATACGTTGAGCGGTGCGGTTTGCAGCGCAAAACAGCAGACCATGTATGCTCTTTAGGGTATTAGCGTTTTTTAGCAGCCACGTCCTATTTTGTTTCGTAACAGGCTAGTATCTCGCCAAAGTAAAGGGTGTGGTAATCTTTTAGCGGATAGATGGCCTTATCATAATTTTTATCCAGATGCGCCGGATTCATGGCGGACTTGTAAACTATTTTGCATTCATAATGAATCCCCGGCACCTTGATGATCGGCGACACGACATTCTGGCCTTCGGCTGTTTCCAGATTGCACTTCTTGAACTTATCCACATCCCGGCCCGATTTCGATCCGCAAAAAGCGGTTGCCTTGCCCATATCACCTGAAGGTATTGTAACTGTAAAGTCTAAAGCTTTTTCTATAATACCAAAGGTGTGACGGGTAGAGCGCACTGCCACCATCATCACCGGCTTTTGCCAGATGAATCCGAAAGTGGCCCACCCGATTGTCATGGTGTTGAGCGCGTCCGCGGCCTTAACGGTTAAGAAAGCTCCTTTTTTGATTTTGCTTATGGCATCTTCAGCAATGCTCATATAATTTAGATTTTTCATTGTAATCTCCTTTTATTATCTTTCATTCCGGCGGAAGCCAGAAAATTTAATATTCAAATAGCATCAACACTAAAACCATATTTCACTTACGCCACTTCTTAAAACGCTCTTCACATTCTTCCCATAAGAGCACAATCAGAACTGATAGGGAATTTAAATAGAACCATACCTGATTTTTTCCGACAAGGCAAATTACTTCTGAGTATCAATTGTCAAGAGTAAACGGCCCCCTATTCAGACGCAAAAAAAAAGGGGCGCCTTGCGGATGCCCCTTGCATTAAATGAACGGATCGAAAAACCCGGAGAAAAACTCAAATCGGTGTGGCGCAAGCGCAGCTCATCCTGCCTCCGCAATATATCCTTGCCTGTCCGAATCATCTTCAATATCCAGATTACATTCACGGGCGCCCCCTTCAGAGATATCGATAATCCTGTTGGCAACGGTGGAGACAAATTCCTGATCATGGGAGGAAAACAGAACAACCTCGGAAAAGGTAATCAATCCGTCATTGAGAGCTGTAATCGATTCCAGATCAAGATGATTCGTCGGCTCATCAAGCATCAGGACATTTGCACCAGTCAGCATCATGCGCGATAACATGCAGCGAACGCGTTCCCCGCCGGAGAGAACGATGGTTTTTTTCAGGGCATCTTCGCCGGAGAAAAGCATTCGGCCTAAGAAGCCACGCGCAAAGGTTTCACCTTCCGTGGGCGGTGAATATTGACCAAGCCAGTCAATCAGGGTCATTTCCTGTTCAAAGAATTCGCTATTCTCCTGAGGGAAATAGGCGCGAGTGATGGTCACACCCCAGCGGAAACTGCCGCTGTCCGGTTTTAGTTCACCGGCCAGAATCCGGAAAAGGGTTGTGCGGGCAACGGAGTTGCTGCCGGTAAAAGCAATCTTGTCGCCTTTGCGTACCATCATGTCCAGGTTATCCAAAACCTTAACGCCATCAATTTCTTTGGTCAGTCCGGAAATGGTCAGGATAACATCGCCGCAAGCGCGCTCCGGCGTGAAGACCACGTACGGATATTTTCGAGATGAAGTCGGCATATCCTCCATAGTGAGCTTATCGAGCAGTTTCTTGCGCGACGTGGCCTGTCTGGACTTCGAGGCATTGGCGCTGAAGCGTTGGATAAAAGCTTTCAGTTCCTCAGCTTTTTCAGCCATTTTGCGGTTATCATTTTGTTTCTGTTTAAAGTGCAATTGGCTGGCTCGATACCAGAAATCATAATTGCCGACATAAATCTGAATCCGCCCGAAATCGATATCCGCAGTGTGCGTGCAGACCTGATTCAGAAAGTGACGATCATGGGAAACCACGATGACCGTATTGGCAAAGCGGGAGAGGAACTCTTCCAGCCATTTAATGGATTTAAGATCGAGATTATTGGTCGGTTCGTCCAGCAGCAAGATATCCGGATTGCCAAACAGGGCCTGGGCCAGGAGCACGCGGACTTTGTCACCAGCCTCCAAGTCTCTCATCTTTTTTGTCCGTAAATCTTCGGATATGCCAAGACCGCTCAAAAGCACGGCGGCTTCAGCTTCTGCTTCATAGCCGTTCATTTCAGAAAAGTCCGACTCAATCTGAGCCGAGCGCAAACCGTCCTCTTCCGTAAATTCGGTCTTGGCGTAAATATCTTCGCGCTTCTTCATGATATTATAAAGCCGTTTGTAACCCATGATGACCGTATTGAAAACGATTTCATCGTCGAAAGCAAATTGATCCTGACGTAAAACGGCTATGCGTTCCCGACGGCCAACGATAATTTCACCGTGATCGGCCTCCAGCTCACCCGCTAGAATTTTAAGAAAAGTGGACTTACCCGACCCGTTTGCGCCAATCAGCCCATAACAGTTACCGGGGGTGAATTTGATATTAACATCTTTGAATAATATTCTCTTCCCATAGGCAAGAGTGATATTTGCTGCTGCAATCATGCTTGTTTGATACTCCTCGTATAGAATCACGGGTATAATTCGACCTACAAGTTTCAGTCTTAGATGACCCTATGGTGACCTTTAGGTTATTCAGGTTATACGCTCTGCTTCTGAAACTTGGGTCTCATTACCCTCCGCTGCGCGGGATAATTCGACTAATGCTTCAATCTTCACTTCGTTCGTTTTCAGCAAGTCTCATTACAACTTACCAATTCCGAAGCGCTACGCTTCAGAATTGGAGTTTCACAATAAAAAAACCACAGGGTATGGTGACCCCCTGTGGTTCACTGACAAGGACGTAGTATCATCTATTTCACCGTGTGGCAACACATTATTGCTGAAAACGTAAAATGTCCAATAATCCAACACAGACGGTCGAATTTTCCAATAGCCTTTGGCTATTGGAAATTATCCCGCCACAGGTGGAGGATATCGAAGATATCCGTGGTATCCCAGGCGCATAGAGCCGCGGGATAATAAACACAAATATTAAAATCCTCCCTACCCTCCTTTAGCAAAGGAGGGTAATGAACCTCCCCGCAGCAAGCTGCGGGGTATCTCATGGTTGGTAGCTACTCTCCAAGCGAAGCAAGCTTCGGGGAATATTACCCGGAGAGATTTAAACCTTTCGTCATCGCCCCCAATTCTGTCATACCGGTCGCTCATGACCTCGCGTGCTCCCACGGTGCCCTTGAGGGTATAAATCCAGAAATTTAAAATAATTAATTAGATCCGTCCCCGATTATTCCCTAGTTGATGCGTCCATCTTTTGAGAAAGGGAAATTGAGGCTTCCGAATACCGAACTGACATTGACATTTCCCTCTATCTTATAAGGCAGGTCACGTTCTGTTAAAATAACCTTCATGATTCCACTCAAATCTTTATATTTTACAGTGAGTGGTACCTGTATCTGCGTTGTTGATGATGATGGGATCAAGATTTCTTTTCCCAAGTGGCCGTTTCCGATTTCCTCATTTTTAAGGTAAATGCTGCATCCAAAAGACGTGAGTGTAAGATCAAAATGGTTTGGATTTTGTACATCGATATCAAGGAGAAGATTAGACTCTGTGAAGGAGATCGGACTGAGACTGACTCTACGAAGAGTAAAGGATGGATTCCCCAGTATCCAAGTCGCACAAGACATGAGACAAATGGAAAAGGCAAACAGGAATAATATTCTACAATGAAGTCTAACTTTCCGTGATTTGATTGCGGTAGATATTAATATATTAGTGAAACTCCAATTACGAAAGTGAAATCCGGCGCATGCCGGGCGAAGCGGAGGATTATGAGACTTAAATTTCAAAAGATTGCTTTGGGGTTCATACCCGTGGTTGTTCATTAGTCTATCTGCCTTCATATCTTTCTGAATGCTCCTTATGCTTATACCAAAAGAGTTACCTAATAAAATTTGTCCACACCCTTTCTTCATTTTCCGGCAGAGCAACCCCCGCTTTTTTACCCGCTTGAATTGATTTTAAAAGCCATGCCATATTCCGTCCCAGCGTCCGCATTGTCTGCAACCCTTCAAGATCCTTCAGCACTTCCTGAGGCGTGTTACCATGAACCATATTCCAGTACTGTGATGAAATAACCGGCATGTTATTGATGGTAAAATATTTTATGTACCTCCTTCAATTAAACTTGCTAAGAACGAGCTTAGCGAAGTAGTGAGTCCCGAATTTCAGAAGTGTAGCGCCGTGGGATGATAAACACAAATATTAAAATCCGCCCTAGCCCTCCATTACAACCTAAATAACCTGAATAACCTAAAGGTCACTAGGGGTCACGCGGGGTCACAAGTAAAAGGAGGGTATTATGTTTTTATTCTTGCCTCAGATTTTTTGAGCATCGGCAGGAATGCTGTGCGTTTGTCCTCGATGAGCTCAACAACAAAACGGGCACACTGATGAACGCATTGACCGCATCCAATGCATTTCTTTTTATCGAGCACTACTTTCTTATCTAAGACTGATATTGCGGCAGTTGGACAGTACTTTTCACACTTTCCGCATCCTGTGCATTTTGAACTATCTGTAATCATAGCTATGTAATAGCAGCTATAGCGCAAAGGTACAGCGCCCATGTTGTATGATCGGAATATTCCGCAACAGTCCCAACAGCAGTTGCACAAACCGGTTTGAGGGAGATTTGCATCATCCTGCTCATGGAACACCGAATGAACAGCGCCATAATCTCTTGCTTTCTGTATAATATCAAAAGCTTCTTCCTTGCTGATTTGACGCATATATCCATATTTCAGATAAGGTTTAATTTTATCGCCCAAACCCATACATCCTATGTCGTCGGGCATCTTAAAGCGGCAGGGATCATCAACATTGGCCATAACCTGCCGGCACATGCATGCCTTGAATTGACCGATGATGCTTTTAGTTCCATATTCCATGATCATATCATTAATGGAATTTGTCGGATAAATCTTGGAATCCGGTGCAACTATTGTTTCATTAATAATGATAGTGGACTTTCCCTTTACATTTTTTGATTCTTGAACCATGCCGACACTATGATGTGATACAGGCGCGTACTTGCCCATGACATTCATTACTTTCCGGACGGGAAAGTAATTGCGATTCCGCAGCGAATCAAAAAATGACATATATCTTTGCGCAAATTCTTTTTCTTCGGGTTTGCCGATTAAATACGTGACAATACCTTCAAACCAGCCGACGATAAAAGGATGGAGGGTATATCGTTCCTCATTTGTTTCAGAAAGTTTTATTCCTACGAATGCCTTTTGTTTAAGGGATTCGAATATTGGAATAAATTTTTCGCTACTCATGCCGCTCAGAGCGGCAACCTGTTCATATGAGTACAAATCAGTGCCCATTTTTAAAAGCAGGTCGAGCTCTTCCGGCGTGATAACCAAATCAATAGTTTTGAGGATCGGATCAAATGGCGGCATAAATCTTTTATTTTGCCTGTTCATTAAAGTGACCAGTTTTCTGAGATCACTCTTCCTGTTGCGCAGCGATATTTTCTTATTAGCTGTCACATCTGCTCCTAATGAGACTCGCTGAAATCTAGTCTCGACGAGTCGGGACCACGATTGAAGCGTTAGTCGTAGTGAGTCCCAAGTTTCAGAAGCAAAGCGCATAACCTAAAGGTCATCTGCGACTGAAATTTGTTGGACGAATTATCCCGCCATAGGCGGAGGGTATCGAAGATATCCGTGATATCCCAGGCACAGTGCTTGTGACTCCCGCTGAGAGCGAATGCAGTGAAACTCGAAGCGCAGGAGGAACAATCCCGCCAACATATTTGGCAGGGACGTGGGACTTTGAGTACATCTTATTATCCCGCAAACATAAATGGCAACGACGTGGGATTTTACTTCCCCCCTTTGCTAAAGGGGGATTGAGGGGGATTTTGAAAATGATCGTAAAATCCTCCCTAACCCTCCTTTACAAAAGGAGGGCATTTATACCCTTGTCATTCCCGTCATGATGACCCCACGGTGACCTTTAGGTTATTTTAGGTTACGAAGGGGCGGCGAAGTGCCCCGGCGTGACCCTTAGGTTATTTAGGGTAACTCCAGGAACATTAAATAGCACCATCCTCGATCCCGCGAGACTTGGAATCCCCCGGCTCCAGCCGGGGGAGGAATGCGCCGTAACTCGCGGGAGGTCGCGTTATTACAGGGAGCCTCCGGCTCCTGCTGGAGGGGGCTCCACTTATTTTTTCAATCAGCGTACGGCGGCGCATTAGCCTGATGGAATATCAGTACCGGCTATCTCATCTTCTCAGTATCTCAGATGGGCTGCTATACCACCCGCATCGGTCAGTGTTTGAATGGGTTCGGTAAAGTGAGCAGTACCTCCCGACTGATACACCATATCCAGAATATCGTTAAAAACCTCTACCTCATATAAGGACTGAGAGCCGCAGGCCAGACAGGACTTAACCAAGCCAATATTCAGGTTGTCGCAATCGCGACAACGCATCCCGGGAGGTTGAAGTGTACGATCAACGACGGCGTGCTCTATTCGTTGAGTCTTTGCCATACTCAGGACATCTTCCGGACCGATAACAGCCAAACCGCCCCGCAGGTATTCTGTACGGATTTTTTCCCAGTGTTCCAATCCGGTCGTCAGCTCCTCTTCACAAAAAAGATCCTTAATGTCCTTGTTTATAGAGGCGTCTCCCTTACTCAAGTCGATTGCCTTTTCTACAACTTTATCTTGCAGCTCTTGAGGCATATTCTCATGAATGGCCTGTAAGGTTTCCTTACTTCCCACCATGAGAATGTGGTTAATCTCCTCCGAACTACAGATCTTTGCCAGGGCCTCAACTATCTCCAGAGCATACTTATGGAGTTCATTGTCGCGCCGGCGCTCATACCGCTGTTGCGACCACCCGCCCACCTTGACATGATTCTTCACATTGCCCTTAATCACCTCTTCAGAACCTGTCTCGGCCATAGAGACCACGAAGATACGGGCCTTCTTATTATCGGCGACAACAACGGCTGCTGTTGCATGTCCTTCGATTAATTCTGCGAGTGGCCTGATGAATGGCGAGGAGTCTATGTGGATGAGGTCTTCAACATGTTCGGTAAGAGGAATTGTTTGAAATACGTCGAAGACCTGACACGAAAAAATACAGAGCGCGCCGGTCTTCAGCGGGCAGCGATCCAGATACTCTGTAACCAAACGGACATTGTCGTCGAAATACTCTTTTTCATCCTTTTCCGTGCCGCCGGTTTTCAGCAGACGCCGTATTCTTTCAAATTTCTTCTCAAGCTCGTCCACAGAATGCGGACCTGCCAGATAGACACTTAAGAAGGCCCTTTCGGCAGTGGGCATTTCTGCCAGCTTTTTCAAGTCGGATAACTCCAGCATATTACCTCAACGAAGCAATGGCTTTTACGAAATAAGAGGAATGATGTCACCTGCCAGGATGATCTTATCGTCCTCCATGGTAACAGCATATGCGCTGTGCTCGACAAGTTCGTACAGATGGAGATATTTGGCCACTTCCATAGGTTCTCTGGTTTTTCTGCCGAAGTATTTTCCCGGCTTGCTGAAGACATCGGTAATTACCTTGTCGTCGTAGATAGCAAAATCAAAGGAACTGTCGGTATTCCGGCTGGTGATGTCGGTTGCCGATGGGAGTTCATCGTGGAAGGCAATGCGTACATCAATACCACCGTGGCACTGGGTGATGAGAACCTTCTGGAAATCCGTCTCGGCTAGGTTCTCGCGTTTAACGACAAATATGCGGGTGATTTTCACGCCGCGTTCAATGGCGTGAAGATTGGCCTGATAGAAATTATGCAAGGCGCCGCGGGAATCCCATCCCGTGGTTATACGGTCCGCCGTCTTGACCTGGTGAACCGCCTGTTCCATTTGTTTGGCCCCTTCCAGGTAGAATTCCGCCTCATCCATGGGAATATATCCCTGCTGCAAAAGCGAGATAGTCCCCATTGTAGACGCCATCAACTCCTGGGCTTTGCTCTGGCATTCGGGATCGCTGATCCGGACTACGGCAAACGTGAGCTCGTGGGCATGGTGATACTGTTCAATCAGTTCCTCCCGAGTCTTTTCGATATCTTCCCGCCACAGATAAGTGACCAGTGACAAGAGGATGCCGATGCCAAATATGGTATAGGCAGCCTCCGGATATTGAAGTACCCGGTGGAAAAAGATAGCAAGGCCCGATCCCGTGAGAAATTCAATCAGGACCGCCATATTCTGCAACTTTATCTTTTTAATAAGAACTTCCTTTTTCATTGTGGGAACATATAGAGAATTATCTTGTATGTCAATATAAACCGCAAAATGTAGTGAGTCCCAAATTTTAGAAGCGCAGCGCACTGAAATTTGTTGGACGAACTATCCCCGAAGCGTAGCGCAGGGGGATCAGAGTCCCAAATTTTAATGAGACTCAAATATCACAAGCGCAGTATAGTGATATTTGCAAGTCGTAGTGAGACTCTCTGATAATGAGACCCAAACTTCAGAAAAAAAGTGTTGATAATATAAATTAAATGCAACCGTCCCCGATTAATTTTCAATAATTAATTAACGGATTTTCTCAGCCAGCTATTTCTTCTTCTTGCCAACTTCGTAATTAGCTATCCTAATTGCCTTCGCCTCATCACCAGTATCATGCAATATCGCATTCGCTACCTTCGCAGCCTCCCGCGCCTGTTCTATACTCAACTTCTTATTGTGCTTGCTCCTAAAACTTTTACCCGTCCACGGCATAAATCCACCTACCCTTTCTTCCTACCCCGGAAATAAAGCAAGATCTAACGCTTTCAGGAATAAAAAGCTTCTTAACCTCAAGGAGGGGCCCCAAAAAGGGACAGATTTAGTCTGTCCCTTTTTTCATCCTAATTAAATTGTAATCAACTTATTTTGCTTCTTCAACCTTCTCTGCGGCTTCCTTCTCGGCGGCGGCTTTCTTCTTCGCGGCTTTCTTTTCGGCAGCAGCTCTCTTCTTTGCGGCTTTATTCTCGGCACGCGCTTTCTTCGCGTCAGCCTTTATGGTAGCTTCGTCAACCTTCGCGTCAGCCTTTACGGCCTCTATTTCGGTTTTTTCTTCAGTGGCAGCTGTTGCTGTCTTGACAGCAACCATAACGGTGGTGGAAAATGCGAAAACCAATGCAACAACAAATAATACTAAACGCTTCATCTGTAAATCCTCCTTGTTAAAATAGTTTTAATTTTGATATTACCCTTTGTCTAAGAGAGGGCTGACACTTTGCGATTCATGATGATCTCGCCAATTGGTTGCTTCCCTTTGATGCAAGATACGCCGTTCTTACTACTGCCCCCAAACCTTTTTGACCTGACCGATCTTTTCCTGAACATGGCCGGTTATCTTTTCAACGGTACCTTCCGCTTCCAACTTTGGATTGTCGCTTATTTTCCCGGCAACCTCCTTGACCTTACCCTTCACTTCGTGAAACTTACCTTCTGCTTTGTCTTGATTGCTCGATTTCATACGTTCTCCTTTAGGTTTTTTATTTATCTGCTGGACCGGCATCCCTTCCGCGTCGGCATTGAACCGCACAGTGAAGCAATGATCTGTGACAATTCCATGCACTTCTTAAGTAAGGACACTCATATTATGACCAACATCATACCGACAGTAGCTGCAAGTAGCCTGCCAACAACCGGAAATAATCAGAAGTTCTAATTCATCCATTAATAGTATGTGGTTAGACTAATATGAGGAAATTATGGAATGTATGAAATGATTCGTTTGGCCTCAACATGCGGTGGAACCTCAGCATATTGAGGGTTGCATTTTTAGTGAGACTCGCTGAAAACGAACGCAGTGAAGTTTGAAGCGTTAGTCGAACTATCCCCGAAGCGTAGCGTAGCGGGATAGTGAACACATTAAGAATATCCCAGGCACGAAGTGCCGTGGGATTTTACTTCCCCCCGTCTTTTATTAGCACAGTTACGGCACTTATTTTGAAATCTCTATTTTATTTAAGTCTGACAAAGGAATTACAGTGATATTTCGATCAAGAGGGTATGATTTCTTACCGGGATAAATTATCCATAAATGATTTAACGACAACTCGGCCATTGCGGATCGCATGGACTTCGTACTTCCTGGCGCTTGAGCATATTTAACCTCAATACCATAGAGCCGTCCTTTCTTTTGAAACACCAAGTCAATCTCGGCGGCCTCATGAACACTCCAGAAGAAGACCTCATCTTCTTTAAGTCGGGCTGTCTTTATCGCTTCTTCCAAAGCGAAACCTTCCCAGGAAGCTCCTAGTTTTGGATGCGACAGGACATCCTTTTTATTTTCCAAAGCAAACAACGCATGCAGGATTCCCGAATCGCGGAAATAAATTTTAGGTCTTTTGACAATTCTCTTTTTTGTATTGTAATACCACGGCCTTAATTGACGAACCATAAACGTGCCGGAAAGTAAATCCAGATATCGTTGCGCTGTATGATCCGATACACCCAGGCTTCTGCCGATTTCCGAAGCGTTGAATATCTGACCGTGATAATGCGCAAGCATTTTCCAGAAGCGGCCTAATGCTTTGGCCGGAATATTAAAGCCCAACTGTGGAATATCCCTTTCCAAAAAAGTAGCGATGAAATCCTGTCGCCATTGATAAGATACCTTTTCATCCGAGGCCAGAAAAGACCTGGGGAAAGTCCCCCTGATCCATAGTTTTTCCGTTTTTGACTCTCCCACCAGTTGGGATGAAAACCCCCCTATTTCCAGATAGCTGATACGGCCGGCCAGCGTCTCCGAAGACTGTCTTATTAAATCCCGTGATGCGGACCCCAGGATTAGATACTTTGCCTTTTTGTTGCGGTCGGCAAGTACGCGAAGCACGGGAAACAAATCAGGCGTTCTTTGGATTTCATCAATTACGACCAAGCCGCTGACATTCTCCAGAGCAAGCATTGGTTCTTCAAGGCGCTGAACATCCCGCGGATGTTCCAGGTCAAAGAAAGTCGCCTCAGACTTCCATTGCGAAGAAAACTGGTGGGACAGCGTTGTCTTGCCGCACTGCCTGGGACCTAAAATGGCGACGACAGGATTGTTCTTAACAAGCCTGTTTAATATTTCAATCTCTGCATTTCTTTTTATTTGCATGTCATGAACATATCATGAAATTTCGACATGTCAAGTCGAATTATCAATGACACCCGCTAAGAGCGAGCGCAGCGAAGTTCGAAGCGTAGGTGGAATTGTCCCAGGAGCATAGCGACGTGAGACAATGAGGCACAAGTTTCAGAAACAGAGTGTGCTGAAACTTGATAGCCGAATTGTCCTAGGAACGAAGTGACGTAGGACAATGAAAACCTTTTGATATTTCATTAACGAAGTTCGAAGCATAGGTGGTAGTGAGACTCTCTGAAACCGAGTCCCGAGAAGTCGGGACGAAGGTTGAAGAGTTAGTCGAACTATCCAATCCCGATAAATCGGGATTGGGAATTGTCCCCGAAGCATAGTAGCGGGATTATGAACACATCTTACACTTTCAGGAGCGGAGCGACGTGGGATTTTACTTCCCCCTTTGCTAAAGGGGGATTGAGGGGGATTTTAAAAATCCTCCCTAACCCTCCTTTATAACCTAAAGGTCACAAGCAAAAGGAGGGATTTAAACCCTTGTCATCCCCGCAGTAGAACCCAGCAGCCTGCCCGGCGCATGCCGGGAATGCCTGGGCAAGCGGAAAGCCGGGAAAATCCAACAGACCCATCCCGGATTATTTCTGGCTGCCTTGCTCCGTGGTCTTATCATTATCAGGTTTGACAAAGAGATAATAAAGCCGGCCTTCGCGGTATGTTTTCCCGGCCAGTTCACCGGCAGCATCGCCTACACCCATATAAACATCACAACGGCCTGCAGCCCGGATAGCGCCTCCCGTATCCTGATCCAAAGCAAACCCGACAGGCTTATCCAGATCAACGGCAGCAAAGGCAAACATCGCCCTGGGATAAATGGATTTATCCGTCGCAATCGTTCTAAATGGAGTTACCGACTCATTGAGTGAACCTCTCGGTTCGCCTGTTTCAGACCTGAAGAAAACAAATCGGGGATTTTCATTAACATACATATCAACTTCATCAGGATGAGCCTTAAAATAATCAATCATGACTTTCATGTTGATATTTTGCGCGGCCATCTTCCCATCGGATATCATTTTTTTCCTGATACTCTCGTATTCCCAACCGTTGTGAGCGGCATAGGCAACACCTTCGATTTTACCATCCGGCATTTTTATTTTGGCTGAACCCTGCACATGCACAATATAAGCCTCAAACGGGTCGCTAAGCCAGACAAGCTCATTGCCGACAAACATATTGGATTTTTGTATATCCGCTCTGCTCGGGTATTTCCGGATATTCCCATCAGGTTCCTTCTGTCCCAGAATATTTCCATCATCATCTTTTATAAGATCGGCAGGCGTCTTGTATAAAGGATACTTGAAACGATCCGTGCGCACGGGAGAACCGTCAAAAATCGGCGTATAATATCCCGTATACAATACTGTTCCCTGATCATCACAGCCGACTGAAATATACGTATCGAATTTTTCCCGCAAAATTTTGTTCATTTCCTGCGGGGGCAATTTCAGAGAAACAAGTTTATCCAATTCTTGAAGACTCCTTACCGCATGCTCATGAGTAATGTCGCCATATGGATAGAACTTCTCGCTGGATGGTTTTGCCATATAACTTAAACTGCGGGCGATTGCATCCTTCAAGCCATCAATATTAGCGCAAGCCTTGGTGTAGTCGGGAATCTGGTTGGGATCGGTAATCTTTCGCAGCGCAAGTTCGCCCGGTGGCAATTGACGAGAATAATCTTTTTTAGGTGTTTCTAACGGGATGGACGTAACAACTGTAGTAAGACGTGCCTGGCAGCCCGCAAGAACTAAAAAAGCAATAGCAAATAATAATCCGAAAATAATAATTTTGATTTTCATGGCACTAACATAAGACAAAAGAGTTACATATGTCAAGCGATGAAGAGCGGCACCATTTTTCCGATTATGCCTTCCCTGCCGCTCGTTATACATTCTACTTCTTTCGCAGATCATCAAGAAGCACCCAATCGCCGGAAATATGGGGATAGCAAGGGATTGCGGACAATGTCAATTAAATGGAACCGTGCCGATTATTCCTAACCAATTTTAGTCGCAAAATCAGTAAAATTATTAAACCAATATTTTCTGTAATTATTAGATACTCCAGCCACGCCGCCATGAGCTGGCATAAGTAATAATTTTGTTTTTATATTAAATCCATTGAACGGATAACTTTTACATTCTTTTCGCTCTTTAGTTTCAAATACCTTTGAATAGCCATCAATTTTTCTGTATCCGTCGGTATGTTCCGTACCCTTTGGATCAACGAATAAAATTACATAATCATTTCCTTTTTGCATCCAAAAGATAAAATCAGGCTTAAATTTAGCCATATTATTTTCTTTTGGGTTGTAATATGGAATATGAACCTCATCTAATGTTTGATCAAGTTTTGAAAACATCCACCAATCAAACTGCTTGAATACATGATCTTCTCTTTGCAAATAATCCTCAAGTTGCTCGATAAATCTAATCTCGCTATCAACATCAATAATATGATTCAAATAATCAACTTTCTCATTTTCGGAGATGATAAGTGGAATATAGTAATGATTTTGAACGTATTTTATTTTTAGTTTTTCGTATTTAACTTCTGGTTGAAATTTTAATTCAAGCTGTCTTAGTTCATTTTTATATTTTTCTTTGTTTTTTGTTTTTTCAAATTCCGCGTCTATCTCTTTTTCTTTCGATCCTTTTTGATCATAGTTTTTTACCTTTTTAATCGCATCTAATATCGCATTAAATTTATCTCCATCCCTAAATTTTATTCTTTTGAAGTGAATGATTTCATTCTCAAGCTTTTTGAACTTGTCGAACTCCCTGTCTCTAACGCTGAAATAACCCAATATTCTATCAACAAGCAAATCTGGTTCGCCTATTGATCGAGATTCTGTATAGTCAAAATATTTATCCTTCTCGCTATCTTGAAAACTTTCCCCGGCTTTCTCAATAACTTTGACATCACATTCGTATTTTACTAAAGAAACTTTTTTGCCAAGATAATTAAACATTGCACTCGCTAAATTGAAATCGACCTTACTAATCCCATATTTTTGAGGTTCTTTTTCTTCCGCAAATATTTTATCCGATTCTTTATAAACAGGAATGAGCAGCAACAGTTTTTCTGCGTCTTTATTTACGATAAATTCCTGACCCAAATCTCTGTCCTGCTTTTCTTCTTTGAGCGCCTTGATAATCTCTTTGAGATTTTCTGCATTAGTTCCAAAAACAAACAAACTTTCAAGTGGCAAAACATTTTGTCTTACTTTGTTAAATATTTCCTCTTTTATCTCTTTTGCATTATATAAATTCAAAATTCTTTTGCGTTTGTTTTTTTGAGGTTCAATTCTTACGCCTCGTCCAACAGATTGCAAAACAAATTTCTTAGCATCGCTCCCAATACCAATATTCACAAATAATATAATATTCGGACGATTAGAATCCCAGCCCTCATAAAATGCGCGAGAGCCCATCAAAATATTTATTTCCGAATCATCGTGATTAATCATTTTGAAAATGCTTTCGTTTTCAAAGCTTTCAATAATCTCATACCCTTCAAGCTTTTCCTTCAGCCAGCCAGAAATATCGCCAATCTTGATAAGTCCGAAGGGCTTTTCAGATGTTTGCAGCTTGAAAATAATTTCATTCTTATTGCCAGGAATTTTTAATACTTCTATATTGCCCGGAGATTTGGCATTAAAAACTTGCTTTAAAATGTCATTGTATTCTATTTTTTCTAGAATTTTTTTATCAACAACTACATTGATATTTTCAAACTCATACTGCGGATTATTTTCATACTCTTTCGCAAGTTCTTCTTTTGCTTTTTCAAGTAGTTCATTTCTGATTTCATTTTTGGCTATTTTCTCCAATTCCGAAAAAAATAATTTTAAATCAGCTTCTTTTGTATCAACTGAATTAACCAGTGTTAGGAGTAAAGGACGATGATAAAGTGTTTTGTCTTCTTTTCTTACTTTTTCAAAATACTTATTGATGTAGGTATGCAGTATCAATGTTTTTAAAACAATTTTTTGTTTTTCAACTTTTGAAAAATCATCTTTATCACGAAAAGCAGTTACCTCAGAACCGGACACATAAATATGTTTTCCATATCCTTCCTCAATAAATTTTGAAAGATTAAAGTTGAAAGCGCAGGTAGCGTAATCTCTCGGGTCAGTAAAAGTTGCGGAAAAGTTAAAAAGAAAGCCATTTCTTGAAATGATTGAATAGAACACCTGTCTTTTACTGTCTTCTTTATCGCCTTTGTGTGCTTCATCTAAAAGAATGTACCACTTGCCGCTATTGTCGTAATTTTTGAAATTAACAATCTTCTCTTTCTGCTCGTCGGAAATTAAATCAGAACGGTAATAAAAGACGGTAATTTCATTTTTCGCAAACGGCAAAGCGTTTTCCCGCTTAACGTTTTCATAATCTTTCAAACTTTTTAAATTTATTTTCGTCTCATAATTAAAGCTGTTAAATTCATCTACATGATTTTTAAACTGCTCCAAAAGATCATCTCTGTGAGCTAAAAATAAAATGTCATTTTTCGGTATTTCATTTATTTGAATGAGCCTACCGAGCAAATCAATCAATTTTACGATGATTAAAGTTTTACCCGAACCGGTTGCCATCCAAAAACTCATTCGATTGATAAAATGGGCAAAAGATATTTTGTTATCAATTACCGGATAATCTTTTTCATATTCCAAAAGAAATTTGGCGGTTTTACCGTCTGCTTTTTTCTTTAAATCATAATCAAAATCTTCCGAAAGTCCGTTATTTTGGTATTGTAGAAAAAAAGGGCTTTTTAATCCCTCTTTTTCTTTATAAAATAACCAGAGGGCTTTAAGCACGTTTTGTAAACCTTGTTTTTGAAAATCAAATAACGTCTTATCGGAAGAAAACCTGCCAAGGTCAAAATTCTGCCATTTTACTGGTAAGTTATCAAAAGGTAAATCATCAACGATTGATTGCAAATAGGTTTTCATCTATTCCCACCAGATTAAGTGCTTGATAAGTTTGTAGTCCAATTCTTTCGTATTTATTTTACTCCCGTCTGTAAAATTAACTTCATCGTCTTTTATAGCCTTAATCCATATCCCGGTTAGGTTTGATAATGTTTCCGCAATATCAATATCACCCGGATGGCCACTTGAAAATCCCCCACCTGTGGCCGGGTCAAAATCCCCCACCCCGGTGGTCGGCAGAACGGGTGTAATTTAGTTTTTTTTCTTTTCTAATGCAAGTCTTTTAGAAGCCTCCCTAAGCCGGTAGCTTTTACCTTCAAATTTCAGGAGATGACCACGGTGCAACAATCGGTCAAGAATGGCCGAAGCCGCCGCATTGTCGCCAAGCAGTTTCCCCCAATCCTCAATTGGCCTGTTTGATGTAATCAGTGAGCTTTTCCTTTGGCGATAGCGCTCCAGAATCACATCGAGCAGATCATCGGCAGCGGTTTGCGGCAGACGTTTTTTCAGGAACAGATCATCAATAACAAGCAGATCGGCACCACAGAACAGCTTGAACAGCTTTTTGCGCCTTCCTGTTTGTGTGGCTTCAAAGATATCTTCAAAGAAACACTGTGCTTCCCGGTAGGCAACTTGATAACCGGACTGGATCGCAGCATGAGAAACGGCCTTGGCAATGTGGCTTTTACCGGTGCCGGGGTGGCCGATTAAGAGAGCATCCCCGGCATCCTGTACAAACTTTCCGCTGATCAGCTCCAGAATCTCCTGTTTGGGAAGCCGGGGATTATACGACCAGTCAAAATCCTGCATAATCTTTCGCTCATCCAGCCCCGAGTTGTTGAACCGACGCTCAATCAAGCGCGAATGCCGGCAGTCCAGCTCATCTTGCACAAGTTGCGTCAGTACATCAAACACGTTTATTCCGCTGCTGTGTTGCGCTTGCAGGCAGCGGGCCTGCAGAGTCTGGGCCATGCCGTGCAAATGCAGCGCCCGGAGTTGTTTTTCAACTTCTTCAATTGTTCTGCTCATCATTACTCCTTTCACTGAAGTGTATTAGGTTTGCGACCGTTACCGGCCGCGTGAGTTTCAAAAAACAGGGCATAGTCCTGCGGTGAACGAATGAGGTTGTGCTCCTGAGTAAATTCGACTGACGCCTTCTCCTTGCCGTCTAAATTCGCTCCGGCAATACCGGCAACCAGTTTTCTGATGATTTTGCATGTGTAAATTCCCCGCTCAAGTGCAATCCGGGCTGCCTGCTCAATATGGACGGCACAGTGCCTGCGGGCAAGCGCAACAATGCCCTGCATGCGGCGATGCCCCAGCCGACCCTCTCCCTCAAATAGTTGTTTGCACAGCTTTTCCGTACAGGGGCCGATGGCGGCAGCCTGAGCCAGCAAGTAGCACGTCTGACGTGAAGGGTTGAAAATGAGATCTTTCTCCTCCATAAAGACCATGCCTTTGCGGGTGCCTTTCATATGTCGCCGCACAACTTCCATCGTCCGGGGATCAATGATTTCAATCTCATGTTCATAAATTCGCACAATAACCTTGGTGTGCAGTCGGGCAGGCAATGAGGCGTAATAGCAGTCATGGACCTGAATGGTGCCGTCATCCTGCACCGTGCGGGTTTCCTGCGAGAAGTAGGAGAAGCTGCATAGGGGCAGATCCCGAAGAAACGGTTTTTCTTCCTCAAACATCTCCTGGACCTGCCGTTTCATCCGGCCGTGAATCCGTACGGCGGCCCAGCGCTCTTCCCAGTGCCCAAGCCACTGGTTCTGTTCTTCTATGCTTTCAAACCGGCGGCCTTTCAGTGCTGTGTTCTGGGTGTGCTGGATCGCGTTTTCAACGCTGCCCTTGCGATCAGGATCTGCTACGCGGGCAGGATCAGCCACAACGCCGTAATGAGCCAGCACGGCAGCATACAGCGGGTTTAACTCCGGCTCGTAGAGATCGGGCTTGATGACCCCCTCCTTCAAGTTATCCAGAACCACATATCTGGTGGAGCCCCCAAAATAGCGGAAGGCCTCCTCATGCAATTTGGCCCATACCTCTTTGCTGGATTTCCAGACCACTTTGCGGAAACAGCGGCGGGAGTACTTCAACGTCATGACAAACAAGCGCGGACGGCGGTATGTGTTTGTGCCGGGTTTGCGGGTAAGCGCACCAAGACCGTAGTCCACCTGGGACTCCTCTCCGGGCGGAAACTCAAGCCGGTCATACTGGGTGGGATTTTTTCTGCGCAGCGCACGGCAAAACCGTTTCACGCTGTTGTATTTATGCTCAAAGGCAAACCGCTCAATCAGATCCTGATAAATGGCTACGGCATTGCGTCCCAAACGAACCTGCTCCTCTATCCAGGGGCGGTGTTGCTCACAGGCTGAGCGGGCATGCGCCGGTATCTGTTCATCCTCAGATGCCGACGCAGGCACTGGAGACGCCGGTGGCCGGGGTGGGGGATTTTGATCAACACTCTCCTCGGGGCCGGTGGCCACCCCGGGGGATTTTGATATACGGCCGGTGGCCTGCTCGTTACTTTCTGCTATACGGGCGTATTTGCGGATGGTCTTGCGATCCACGCGCACTTTGCGCTTGATTTCGCGCTGACTGACTCCATTGGTAATTAAGGTAATTATTGCTGCTTTCTTGTTCGGTTGCAAAACGTTCATCCTTTCTCATCCTCCCATGTGCTGTTGGTAAATGGGAGTTTGTAACGTTCTGCTGACCGTTTGTGAAGTCGTTTTAGAAAGCCTGCTTCTCAGACTTTAAAATCAACTCTCGGGTGGGGGATTTTCAAGTGGCCACAGGTGGGGGATTTTGGGTGGCCACCCGGGA
>Ga0224554_1000774_pt1 | contig 24066 bp, 21 predicted proteins | sample 714S22024metaG_FD_180666 | JGI IMG/M metagenome (GOLD analysis project Ga0224554, IMG submission 180666) | Peat soil microbial communities from Stordalen Mire, Sweden - 717 S2 20-24 | ecosystem: Environmental > Terrestrial > Soil > Wetlands > Peat | place: Sweden: Norrbotten County, Stordalen...
AACAGCAGTAAGAGAAAGGCAATGCAAGGGACGCAGGCAATCGCAATTCAACTATTGCGAGCCTGTGCCGGAAAGGGTTACAAGAGAGGGCATTCCGCGCCCGCGCGGGCGCGGCCCCGTTGAAGTTGTGTGTTGGCGTAGGGTGGTATGGTGGTTGCTTTTCATTCCGCGCCCGCGCGGGCGCGGCCCCGTTGAAGTGCGCTGGTGGGCTTCTTAAGCCCGGTTGTTAGTGCGAACATTCCGCGCCCGCGCGGGCGCGGCCCCGTTGAAGTTAGCTTCATTGGTCACGGCGAGGGCTTTTTCAATCTCATTCCGCGCCCGCGCGGGCGCGGCCCCGTTGAAGTCTTGTGGAGAAGGGCAACATCACTGTGCGGGGGAAGTTCATTCCGCGCCCGCGCGGGCGCGGCCCCGTTGAAGTTAAAGCCTTTTTGTTATATATATATAGCTATATATCATTCCGCGCCCGCGCGGGCGCGGCCCCGTTGAAGTAACATTATATGAGTCAATTGCGTAAATTGAATGATGACATTCCGCGCCCGCGCGGGCGCGGCCCCGTTGAAGTTTTTGTCTAGTTCGAGGTCAAGGGCCTCATCAATCATTCCGCGCCCGCGCGGGCGCGGCCCCGTTGAAGTTCAATGATATAGATTTTTATATAGCCTTTTTGTTATATCATTCCGCGCCCGCGCGGGCGCGGCCCCGTTGAAGTTTCCAAAGATGATTGACGGCAAGGGACATTCGGCACACCATTCCGCGCCCGCGCGGGCGCGGCCCCGTTGAAGTGAAGCGGACTGCTGTGACGCGCCTGGTGATGTAGAAGCATTCCGCGCCCGCGCGGGCGCGGCCCCGTTGAAGTTGGAAAGCGAATCTAATATTTTGCCGGAAGTCCCTCCCATTCCGCGCCCGCGCGGGCGCGGCCCCGTTGAAGTGCAGGAATGTGCGACCTTCCTCCCATGCAAATATTAACATTCCGCGCCCGCGCGGGCGCGGCCCCGTTGAAGTTCCGATTGATATAGTCCAGAACACATATACGCGCCAGCCATTCCGCGCCCGCGCGGGCGCGGCCCCGTTGAAGTAGCGAGCGTCAGCCCGGAGGAGCGGCTTGCCTCAACATTCCGCGCCCGCGCGGGCGCGGCCCCGTTGAAGTCTCATTTCCGGGTCCTGAGTCAAGTTGCACGAAAGGCATTCCGCGCCCGCGCGGGCGCGGCCCCGTTGAAGTGAAGATGTCAGAAACGGCAGTCGTTCAAGGTCGTTACATTCCGCGCCCGCGCGGGCGCGGCCCCGTTGAAGTGTCGCTTTGTCGATCCACGAATCCACCTTTAATCTGCCATTCCGCGCCCGCGCGGGCGCGGCCCCGTTGAAGTGTGCTTAATCCGCTTAATGAACCCACAGTTAATGCAGAGCATTCCGCGCCCGCGCGGGCGCGGCCCCGTTGAAGTGAGTCTAGCGGCTTTCTGGCGCAAGGAGGATGATACCCATTCCGCGCCCGCGCGGGCGCGGCCCCGTTGAAGTCGTATGGGATTCAGGGCAAACACATTGCTTTTGGGTACATTCCGCGCCCGCGCGGGCGCGGCCCCGTTGAAGTCATGTCGGCTATAATCCAACCGATAACCAACCCCAAACATTCCGCGCCCGCGCGGGCGCGGCCCCGTTGAAGTGTGCTTTATATGCGACAGAAACGAATTATTGCCGCAATCATTCCGCGCCCGCGCGGGCGCGGCCCCGTTGAAGTTGCCGATGATTCGTGCATCTCGGCCATTGTCCCATGACATTCCGCGCCCGCGCGGGCGCGGCCCCGTTGAAGTACGCTGGACGAAATCGCCCAGGCCACAGGCTCAAGTCATTCCGCGCCCGCGCGGGCGCGGCCCCGTTGAAGTAAATCCGGCGGATTGCCTACTCTGTTTGGCGTTGACGTTCATTCCGCGCCCGCGCGGGCGCGGCCCCGTTGAAGTGCTTGCGGCTTGGATATGGAGCCTGTCTTTTCGGAACATTCCGCGCCCGCGCGGGCGCGGCCCCGTTGAAGTTCTACCGAAAGCTGAGGTTGCAGAGCCAGATTGACTACATTCCGCGCCCGCGCGGGCGCGGCCCCGTTGAAGTAATCTTTTACGAGGCGGCGGACGCATGATTATCAGTCATTCCGCGCCCGCGCGGGCGCGGCCCCGTTGAAGTCACCCTCATCATCCCGCCGGGGGGAAACACTCGGTTGCAGCATTCCGCGCCCGCGCGGGCGCGGCCCCGTTGAAGTAATTTCCCCGGCAGGAAGCTTAGCAAGCTTCCTCAACCATTCCGCGCCCGCGCGGGCGCGGCCCCGTTGAAGTCGTGGGAAACCCGGTGATTGCGTGCGGCTCACATCTTCATTCCGCGCCCGCGCGGGCGCGGCCCCGTTGAAGTCCTATGGAGAATAATATGACGACTAAAACCCGAAAGGACATTCCGCGCCCGCGCGGGCGCGGCCCCGTTGAAGTCCCGGGAGAAAGGGGGTGAGGTGAGAGGTCACCGGTCATTCCGCGCCCGCGCGGGCGCGGCCCCGTTGAAGTGAGGAATTTATAACCATTGTCCGAGCCGCTGAGGCGAATCATTCCGCGCCCGCGCGGGCGCGGCCCCGTTGAAGTATCCAGGTAGGAATCAGAGCAATTAGTGTCCCGTCCATTCCGCGCCCGCGCGGGCGCGGCCCCGTTGAAGTATTAATGACGGCGGTGCAGTCGCCGTCGCTGTCGAACATTCCGCGCCCGCGCGGGCGCGGCCCCGTTGAAGTGTTCCGGCTCGCGTTCTTCACAACTTCAGCTGGCCGCATTCCGCGCCCGCGCGGGCGCGGCCCCGTTGAAGTATCAGCCTATCGCTACTCCTGAACCTAATCTTAGCTCGCATTCCGCGCCCGCGCGGGCGCGGCCCCGTTGAAGTAATTATGAAAAAAGCAAAAACGTCAGAAAACACGGAACATTCCGCGCCCGCGCGGGCGCGGCCCCGTTGAAGTATATTGCAACAATTCCAGCACATCACCCTTAAAGTGCTCATTCCGCGCCCGCGCGGGCGCGGCCCCGTTGAAGTAAACCGGAGGAGCGGAGGATTTACTTCGAGGGTACCGCATTCCGCGCCCGCGCGGGCGCGGCCCCGTTGAAGTTTCTGTGGCGCTGGTTTCGTCGCGGACCTGGGCCGCCATTCCGCGCCCGCGCGGGCGCGGCCCCGTTGAAGTCCGTGGTTTGAAAGTTACCCCGCCACGGGTCGCCACCATTCCGCGCCCGCGCGGGCGCGGCCCCGTTGAAGTAACTGCCCAAAGTGTCAGCTGCGCTTTACGGCAGGCATTCCGCGCCCGCGCGGGCGCGGCCCCGTTGAAGTTCGAGTTCACCTGGAAGAAGTTTAAGGACGCCAACCCTCATTCCGCGCCCGCGCGGGCGCGGCCCCGTTGAAGTATAGATGTTGCCGGGGCTCGAACCAAGAATGTAAATGCATTCCGCGCCCGCGCGGGCGCGGCCCCGTTGAAGTAATCTATACTACTCCGCAATGGGTGATACCGTGTCAAACATTCCGCGCCCGCGCGGGCGCGGCCCCGTTGAAGTGCGCATTTGCGGAAGGAGATTGACGCCGGAATGACCGACATTCCGCGCCCGCGCGGGCGCGGCCCCGTTGAAGTAAGGCAAACTTCTCTGGCTCAGGAATTCCGAAATGGCATTCCGCGCCCGCGCGGGCGCGGCCCCGTTGAAGTCACCACGAAGGACACGAAGGCGGTTGCACCACCGGCCAACATTCCGCGCCCGCGCGGGCGCGGCCCCGTTGAAGTGAAAGGGTGCTTGACGACGTGGAGGATCGTGTTAAGCATTCCGCGCCCGCGCGGGCGCGGCCCCGTTGAAGTATCCAGAGCACGAATGGGACGAATGCGGCAAAAAATCATTCCGCGCCCGCGCGGGCGCGGCCCCGTTGAAGTAAAAAATGAGCAAACAACTCCAAGTCGTGAAAGTCTCATTCCGCGCCCGCGCGGGCGCGGCCCCGTTGAAGTATTTGTTTTGACACCGAGGACGACTCGGCGGAACTCACATTCCGCGCCCGCGCGGGCGCGGCCCCGTTGAAGTGGGAGTTTGGAGGCCGCAACCAGACACGATTTTTATGCATTCCGCGCCCGCGCGGGCGCGGCCCCGTTGAAGTATCCCATCCGAAATGATCCCGTTAGTGTCAATCAAAACCATTCCGCGCCCGCGCGGGCGCGGCCCCGTTGAAGTTTATTTGGGTGCGGTGATGGGTGGCTTGGGAGGCGCGCATTCCGCGCCCGCGCGGGCGCGGCCCCGTTGAAGTGCCACAACCGAACGGAGTTGGTGGAATTATCTCGTGCATTCCGCGCCCGCGCGGGCGCGGCCCCGTTGAAGTCCCGCAACCATGATCGTGCTTCCGTTGCCGTAGCCAACATTCCGCGCCCGCGCGGGCGCGGCCCCGTTGAAGTCTGCATGAAAGCAATGTCCTTGTGCTGTTTCTTTTGCATTCCGCGCCCGCGCGGGCGCGGCCCCGTTGAAGTCCAAGGGCGTGCCGGTTCATCGGCAATCGGGCGGTGCATTCCGCGCCCGCGCGGGCGCGGCCCCGTTGAAGTTCCCGAAGCGCACATGGGACGAAGGCTTGGAGGAAAACATTCCGCGCCCGCGCGGGCGCGGCCCCGTTGAAGTATGCCCACTCCTCGCGGCTGGAGCTCGGGTATCCGGGCATTCCGCGCCCGCGCGGGCGCGGCCCCGTTGAAGTGCGCCAAACCGTCATGTTTGTGCCAACGGCCAAGACCATTCCGCGCCCGCGCGGGCGCGGCCCCGTTGAAGTTGCCGGTACTCGTGACGAACACGATCAAGCAGACCAACATTCCGCGCCCGCGCGGGCGCGGCCCCGTTGAAGTGAAAAAATTCAACCATCGTTGTCAATACAGTCAGCAGCATTCCGCGCCCGCGCGGGCGCGGCCCCGTTGAAGTCGGTATAATCACTGCGGTTTTACTGCTCTGTCCGAGCATTCCGCGCCCGCGCGGGCGCGGCCCCGTTGAAGTGTTGCTTCGGGCGGAACTGGGTGCGGATTACTCATGTCGCATTCCGCGCCCGCGCGGGCGCGGCCCCGTTGAAGTGAGAAAATGCAGGGAGTCAAAGTGGATGTAAAAGAATTACATTCCGCGCCCGCGCGGGCGCGGCCCCGTTGAAGTGTCAAGAAGTAAGAGCCATTATTGTCGCACCCGCTTTCACATTCCGCGCCCGCGCGGGCGCGGCCCCGTTGAAGTTGGGCGGCGTCTTCCGTGACCAGGATTTTGCCGCGGCCATTCCGCGCCCGCGCGGGCGCGGCCCCGTTGAAGTTGATCGGACGTCGGAATGCCCCATTTAGCGGCTTGGCATTCCGCGCCCGCGCGGGCGCGGCCCCGTTGAAGTTACCAGGTGTTAAGCGGGGTGGGCTGGCAGGTTTGCATTCCGCGCCCGCGCGGGCGCGGCCCCGTTGAAGTTACCAACCGGGCCGAACCCGGAAATGAAAGGAAAAATCATTCCGCGCCCGCGCGGGCGCGGCCCCGTTGAAGTGCCGCCCTTTGAGGAAAATTCAAGCAGAGTCACGCTGTCATTCCGCGCCCGCGCGGGCGCGGCCCCGTTGAAGTCCTGACGGCACGGTTTTCGTCCCTGCGTTAAGACGGTCATTCCGCGCCCGCGCGGGCGCGGCCCCGTTGAAGTTCCAATTTCATCAGCCATCCGTAAGCGGTGGTTTCCTTCATTCCGCGCCCGCGCGGGCGCGGCCCCGTTGAAGTCGCCAACCGTGGCCCCTTCGCCAACCCTGGCCCCTTCCATTCCGCGCCCGCGCGGGCGCGGCCCCGTTGAAGTGAAAAAGGGCAGGCACGAACTGACGTGCTCCAATCCCATTCCGCGCCCGCGCGGGCGCGGCCCCGTTGAAGTTATTTTGCGAATTCGTATGCGGGTGTTTTCTCCACATTCCGCGCCCGCGCGGGCGCGGCCCCGTTGAAGTTATTTTGCGAATTCGTATGCGGGTGTTTTCTCCACATTCCGCGCCCGCGCGGGCGCGGCCCCGTTGAAGTCGAAATTGGCGCGAGCCTCGCGAACAGTGATGCGTCCATTCCGCGCCCGCGCGGGCGCGGCCCCGTTGAAGTTTCCCATTGACCTTTGCAATCTGCCGGAAATTTTGTGCATTCCGCGCCCGCGCGGGCGCGGCGGGTTGGTGAAAATGTTCGTATGTCAGTCATGGCGGTCATGGGTGGGGCCCAAGTTTCGGCGATGTGGGGGCGATGGCCCAGAAGCGCTGGCAATCGGCGCTGGAAACGAGGGCGCGATAGTGGCGATGCACCATGGCGGGGCTGTTGCCCATTTCGGCGGCGGCGCGGTTTTCGTCCTTGATGAGGGCGAAGTAATAAGATCCAAATCCATGGCGCAGGGCATTCTTGGGCCAATCTTTAATTCCGGCGGCGCTCGCCAGGTCACGGACCCATTTACCCCAAACATCGGCATTCGCCGTGACGGTCACCCGGCCCTTGGCAAAACCATAGATTGCCAGCCACTTTCGGAGTGTCTCGTTGATGGTGACGATGCGGCGTTGGCGGGTTTTGGCTTTCGAGGCTTTGATCTCGATCTCGCTGTCCTGCAAATGGACCTCTTCCCACTCGAGGCCGCAGAGTTCGGAGCGCCGCAGCCCGGCAAACGCCGCGATCGCGATGCCGCCGACCAGTTCGGGCCGGTCCGTGGCCGCCTGCTCGAGCAGGGCCTGGGTCTGATCGGGAGTGAGCAGGCCGATGGGATCGTCGTCGACCTTGGGGCGTTTGATCCGCTCGACGGGACTGATGGAGCAGTACCCTTTGTCCATGGCAAACGTGTAAAAGGTCGCGAGCGTGGTGAGCTTGTTCCGGCGTGTGCGGGCGGACCAGTCCGACTCGTCCAGCCACTCTTCAATGTCGTCGCGGAGCACGCCCACCATTTGGCTTTCCCCGAATGTTTCGCCGTAAATCGACAGATCGCTCTCGTACTGGGTGATGGTGCGAGGCTTGAGATTGTTCCTTTTGCAGGATTTCACGAATTCTTCCGCGACCGTATGGATGATCTTTCCGACGACCGCCACGCAATGCTCGGCAATGTAAGTGTCCACAGCCGTCATGAGCGATACGCCGTAGGACTCCAGTTTTTGGAAGCCTTTCAGCGCCTGGAAGCGCTGATCAAACGTGAGAAGGAACGCCTGCTGGCCTTCCCGGCGATAGGCGTCGAGCACTTGCTTCACGAATTTGCCGGCCTCCCGTCGCTTCGCAAAATATTCCTGATGGGGCTTTCCACCGGTGAAGGTGGCGCCGACCCAGACGCGAAACATCCTTTTGCCGCGAACCACACAATCATATGTTCTCGGTAAAATCATGGCTTGTCGTTTGGCGTCAATTTCGCGGCGGCTGTGCCGGCATCGAAATCGATGGTGATCTCCCCGCGTCGCAGGCGATCGGCCACCGCGAGAACATCGCCGAGCCAATAGAGAGTCAGACGGCTGGGGCGCTTGATGGTTGGGGTGAGGCAATGCTTGGCCAGGATTTTTGCCACTTTTTCTGACCCAAAAATGTTTGAAAGTTCCTCGGCATGCACGAACAGCTTGGGCAACCCGGATGGCAGCGCCTCCGACTGCGCTTGTTCGGCCGTGCGCGCCAGCACAAAGACGAGTTGGACGGGCCTGCATGCTGTGGCCTCCTTCAATCTGTTTTCACTAAAAGTGATGTCTTTCATATTCTGCCGACTCGTTCGTACGCTCATTGTAAGAGTCGAATCGCGTTTCCGCGCATGTAGGAACCCTTTTTCCTGGAAAATAAGTGGTGCAGTCCCGGATGTCTGTTGCTAGCTTGCCGCATGAGGCAGATAAGTTGGCGACCCAATGCAGAAGATCTTCACGCGGCCAAAGCCTTGTTACAGGGCATCCCGAAGCTGTGGGCGAAAACACGTCTGGCCATCCTCATGGCTCTTTCGAACCATCCCGAAGGAACCCACCGGCTGATTGCTCGGGAAGCCCGGACCAGAACAAAAGTGGTCACTCGTTTTCTGGAGGGCTGGAGGGCAAGCGGAGTGCGCGCGCTGGGTCAATTTGGAAGGCCCAGAGAATTCAGCGCAACAATTCTGAGTGAATTGAGAGCGGCCATCGAATCAGGTTCCCTGTGCTCTCTTGATGAGGCGGCGGATTGGCTGGCGAACAAGAAAAGGGCGGGGGTAAGGTTTTCACGGCCGACCGTGCGAGCTTACTGCCGGGAACTGGGCTTCGATCTGCGGCCCCGGCGCAGACCGCCCAAGGAAGCGACAGGCCGGCGGCGGAGTTACCGGTGGACTGCGGAACAGAGTGCGGAATTACGAACCTGCGCGTCGTCATTGGGGCCGCGGGCAACCGCTCTCTTCAAAGTCGGCACCGGGCAAAAATCCATTCCCGAAGTTGCGCTTGAGTGCGGCATTGAAGCCCGTCGGCTGCGAATTGATTTGAAGTATTTTATAGGCGGCAGGCTGAAGGAAATGATCGCTCATGGTCGGAGCTTGGACATCCTGATAGAGAAAGGAGTGCAGAACGCCTTTTTCATGTGGTGCGACAGCGAATTCGAGCTTGTCGGCAAGTGTCCCTCGGGGGCTGCGGCTCAGACCTTTTTGGAATCCCCCCCGTGCGAAATCCGGATGCCGCGGCGCACCGTCTACACGCACTTGGCGAAATGGAGGAAGACCCGCGGAATTCCGGCGCGAAAGCACAGGCCGAAGGTGAAATATAAGAAGAGCGAAGGGTTAAGGGTTCGATCTTTCTCCCAACATTGATTGAATCCGCCGCCCATTGATTGAGAAGGATGAAGCGGGTCGCAGACCACCCGGCGGGAACGGAAGCCGATGCGGCTGTGAAGAATAATGACGGTGAGCGTTCTCAATCGTTTGCCGAAAACTTCAAGCGCGAGTTCGATGCAATCAATATCGTTGGCGTCGCCAATGCTCTCGTTGCCACAACTTCGTGATGGCTCGTGCGTGATGGACTGGGTAGCATAGTTTCCAACGATGATTCCTAATCCATCAACGCCCAAAGTTGGGAAGGTTGGCCGCTGAAGCCGCGTCTGCAATGAAGGTCAACGCTCAAGCCTTTTTCAACTTTTGCGCTGCGCATGTGGCGCTGCTGCGGCAACTGGCCGAACGCACTGGTGAGCTTTCGGACGACGAGGTGGTGCGGCTTGTCCGCGAGCAGGCGGATGCACATGAGGAACTGCCAGAGACGACTTGGCGGCGTTTGCGCGAATACCAAATCCTCGTGCCATCGGAACCGGGCGGGGAGTCTTACCTCCTGGCGGAGCCGGTTGCGCGGTTGTTGACTTATCTATACAACAATGCCAACCCAGCGACGCCGGAGATGATTCGGGGCTACGTGCAATCGCTCGATACGCTGGCCAAGCAGCTTGCCCGTGCGCTTGAGAATGAAAATGTCACCGTAGTCAGTTTGGCGTTCAACGAAATCAGCCTCACGCTTCGCCGTATCCACGCAGACTTGGACGAGACGCACCAGGCGATTCTTGCAGAAGTGGGCCGCTATAAGACGGAGCGTCAAAGGGTTTCGGTGCGCGAAAAATTCCGTCGCATCGTCTATTGGATGGAACGCTACGTGGAGCCGATGATTGAAATCGTCCGTGCGGACGGGCCGTTGCGGGAAAGCTTCGACGAAGTCGATCGTCTTCTGCGCAGCGCTCGCGAACAGGCGCTTTTCAACGATCACCCCGCGCTGGAGCGCAATCTCCGTTTTCTGCGACTCGTCGGGGCCCATGCGCTCAGGGTCTTCGTCCAATGCCGCAAGGAGATTCAGCCCCTCTATGAATCGTTGCGACGCTCGACCTTCATTGCGGAAGGAGCCTCCCGGGCGCTGGAAAAACTTCAAAGCGAGGGGTTGGCCAACTGGGGCACGGCCCCGCTGATTGGCATCTGTTCTCTTCGGCTGCAGAATGTGCCAGGCGACGCCGCCATCGCCCTGGCGTTGCGGCGCGTGATCGAACACCCGCCCGAACCGCCGCCAGTGCTCGATCTCACCACCGAGGAGACGGCGCCCGAAGAACTGGTCCGGCGCTTGTGGCTGGATTTGCTTCCCGACCATGTTCGACCCGAATTGCCGTTGCCAGACTTGCTCGACTGGATAGTGAAGCGCCATCCCGGAAAGGACACGTCCGCCGTCCTGGCCGGATTCACTGCGCTGGTGTTTCACAATGAGTTCGAGGCTCGCTTCTCTGAAGCCCAACCGAACGAATACGTTACAGCCAATGGGTCGATCCAGGCTTGCCCCGTCCAACTGAAGTCCCCATGAACGATCTCCCTCATCTCGGCGAAATTTTCGACCGGCTCAAACGCGGCTATCATCTCGGCCCCGACGACGAACCCTTTTACTCAGCGCTCATGGCCCGGTATGACGACTACGCAGCCTACTTTGCCCCACTCGGTTTGCAGCTTGTGCGACATGAGAAAGAATTCTTTTACTTTGAGCCGGAAAACCCCGAAAATGTGCCCGACACGATGCCGCGCATCGCCGTCTTTTCTTACATTTTTGTTGACCATGCGGCGAATCAGGGTAGACCCATTGAGGAATTCATTTTCGGGCAGAATTTTCTCGTGACCTCCTTGCCCCACTTCACGCTGGATCGCTACATCGCATTGCTGCGTCAGGTCGAGGTGTATGACGTGAAAGGCCTGGAAGCAGTTCTTCGGCACATGGAACGCATCGGTTGGGTGAAATGGCTCGGCCCGGACGAGTTCCGGTTTCTCCGCCCCTTCCACCGGGTCTTCTCCAAGTGCATTGAACTTGCTGAATCAGCCAGCCCGCCGACACCCGTGCAGAATGGCGCTGCCACCACCCTTCCCTGACCCATGCCAACCGGCCCTCAGAAAATCATTCTCATCCACTCCGGACGCTATGAATACGCCGAGGTCGACATCAATGGCGCCCTACAAATCGTTGGCCCCAACAACACTGGCAAGACCACGCTCATCAATACCCTGCAGTTCCTCTACCTCGATGACCGCCGGCACATGGACTTCGGGTCCTACACGCCGGAACAGACGCGCGAGTTCTATTTTCCCAACCAGTACAGCTACGTCCTTTTTGAATGTCTGGGAGTGCAGGGAACATGTGTCATCGGCTGGCGCGGCCAAAGCAAAGCCAGCGGTGGCGAGCCAGAACGATTCTGCCACCTCGGCCCATTCACCGAATCCGATTTCCTCGACGAACGCCGACAGGTGCGTGAACCCCGCGACGTTAACGCACGCCTGGCCGTGAAACAGTTCCGCGTCCTCAAGAACGCCCAGGAGCATCGCGAATTGCTTCTTGTCCCCGTGAATGGAGAGTCCCGCGGTCTTGGGGTCGTGGCGCTGCGCGATGGTGACAAATACCATCAATTCCGCGAAACCTTGAAGTGCCTCCTCACTCTCAGCGCCATCACGCAGGAGCAAATGCGCGATCGGCTGCTGATGCTCGCGGACATCCCACCCGACCGCACGGCCCTCGACGTGCGAGCGCTCTTCGGTGACGACTATGATCGCATCCGCGATCGGCGCGAACGCCTTATCCGCTTCAAGAAGAACCAAACTCTGGTGGACCAGTTCATCAAGGAATTCGACGAGCGCGAAGCTGTCCGTGACGAACTCATCTATCGCTGGACCGACCTTCGAGCCAAACGGCAATCGTTCGAGAACATCCATGAGGCTGCGCTTGAAAGGCTCCGCAGCGAAGCGAAAGCGCAGGCAGAAACACTCAAGGAACTCACCGCCGAGTTGAACGACCGCCGTAACGAAGTTACAAAATTTTCCGAGCAGAAAGGTGGTCTGACTAAGCAGCTCGACGATCTCGCCAAGCTTGACCGGGAGTTCGCCGATTTCGTCGAGGATTTTGAGCGGGCCGCGCTCGCCAACCTGCAAAAAGACATTCGCACGTTGGAAAACCAGCTTGCCAACGCGGAAGGCGAGTCAAAAGAGAGGGCCAGGCAGAAAATTGAGGGATGCACCGGACTCGTGAAGCAGGCCGAGCAAACCATCGTCCGGTTCGACAAGCTTGCCGTCACGGCGTTAAGGAAACACTTCAGTGACGAGGACCTCAACACGATCTTCCGGATTCTCAATCGCGACCTGCTCGAAATCCCGGTCGGATCTGACGGCATCCAAATCACGCAGGAGCGGGATCTCCTCACCGCCATTCGTGAGTTGCTCTCACGGGTTAGCGAAGGAATCTATCAGGATGGGAACGTAACTATAAGAATGCGCTCGCACACGCTGCCGCTGGCGGGACTGGAGAACGTCGAAACCGCCCGTGAACACCTTGAGGAGCATCGCCAGACGCTCCAGCGCTGGCAGGGCATCCTCCGCGCCATCGAACAGCGGGAGTCCATTCAACGCCAACTGAAGGCCAAACGCGAGGAGCGCGATGGGAAGAAGGGACCGAACGGAGAAGAGGTTCAGGAGGGATTGGTCAAACGCATCTTCCGCTTCGAGGAGTACCAGAAAGCCAAGATCGGGGAGACTCGCTTGCGCGAGGAACTGAAGGCCGTCGTCAAGACAATCGCGACCGCCAATGAGCGCATCAATGCCTTGGAGGGTCAGAGAAAAACCGCCGAAACCGCCGAGGAAAACGCCAAAACCGATATCCTTAAAGCAGAAAATGAATTTAATCAGGTTATGGGCCGTTTTGGCGAGTGCATCTTTCCAGAATTCGCTGCCAAGGCGAGGATGGTTGAAGACATCCCTAATGACTTCGGCGCCGCCATCGCCTTGTTTATGCGCCAACAGACAAAACAAGCCAGCCTGGCGGACGAAACAGTCCGACAGTTGGCCGAGGTCGAACGCTGGTTTGGGGATGAGTTCCAGGGCGAGGATGAACAGGAAACCATCCGGTTGCTCCGCGAGGAACTGGAGGCCTTGGCCGACAAAGAGGAGGCGCTGGCCCGCGATTGGAACGCGCACATCCACGGCCTGAAGGCCACGTTCGACCGCGTGCTCAGGGAACTGGGAGAGGTCCAGAGCGCGAAAGATGACTTGAACCGGCAGTTTGCCAAAGTGCAGGTGTCGAACCTCAAGTCGGTCAAGATGGAGGTCATCGAGCAGACTGATCTTATGAGTTGGATCAAGCGCTTGGCCGCTTTCGAACCTGGGGGGCTGTTCGATCAGGATCCGGAACGGGAATCCGCCCTCGTAAACTTTCGAACAAAGCTGCAAGCCAATCCGGTGGTCCGTTTTGCCGACCTGTTCACATTGGGAGTGACCGTGGAGGGGCCAGACGGGCGCAAACACACCTACCACGATTTTCGACAGATCGAATCCCACGGCACCACCGTTGCCATCAAAGTGCTCTTCAACCTGCTGCTGCTAAAGCGCCAGTTGAAACGCGACGATTGCCAGGTGCCATTCTTCCTCGACGAAGTGCAGATTCTCGACCCAGCCAACCGTCACGCCATCCTCGCCACGGCGCGGAAGCTCGGATTCCTGGCCATCACCGCCGCGCCCGAAGCCGTGAGCGAGGTTGATACGCTGTACTTCCTTCAACCAAGGCGGGGTTGGATCGTACTGCGCAATAAGCACCGCGTGGGGGTGAAAATCCGGCCGCCAAAACCATGACAGCGGAAGAGAACATCTTGGCACAGATCACGCGCCTGCTTGAAGAAGGGGCGATGCCAAGGTCGGCTTGCAGCGGCTCATTGCTCAGAACACTGCAACCGTTGCTCCATGCGGGGGTAATGGTTGAGGAACGTTTTGGTGGCGGGAGACGCATGGTTGTTCGTGATCCGGCGGCCTTGCGAGAATTCAGCCGGCGGCATTTTCCAGACACCCCGGTTCCTGGTGGTCTCTCAAGCCGCGCCACGGGAGTTGCCCGCTTCCGTGACTCCAAGACATTCGCCAGCGACACACCGGAAATCGTGTCCGTTCGCGCATGGTCCGAAAAGGCTCTATTGAGGAAAGGCCAGCCGACCGGGGCCTCGGTCGCCACGACACAACACGGCGTTTTTTCGTTTCTTCTGGCTGAAGCCGGGAATTATGCTCTCCGCGGAGCTTGTGCCCTGGTGGAAAACCCGGCGGTGTTCAGTCAGTTCGAGTGCTTTCAGTTGCCTGTCGGCCTGGTGATTTATGGCCATGGCCGCGCTTCCAAACGATTTGTGGACTGGCTGTCCACAATGACATCACCAGATTTCCAATTACTCCACCTACCCGATTACGATCCCGTTGGGTTGACTGAATTCGAACGTCTCCGCAGTCGCCTTGGAAACCGTGTGCGTCTCCATGTGCCGCACGATCTTGACCAACAATTTGCTTGCTTCTCCAACCGCGCGCTTCTCAAGAACGTCAACAGCCAATCCATGCTGGCCAATTTGAGACGCACGGACTGCCCCGCAGTCCGCCATGTGGTCGCGCTCATCGATTGCCAAAACGCCGGCTTGGAGCAGGAGTCTCTCCTGCTGAGACAATACATTACAGCTTCTCACTGACCCTAACCTAACTTCCTAAAACTGCGAACGTAAGTGGTTGATTTGCAAGCTTCCGGTGTCCGGTCACTTGCTACAACTAGCCTTCCGTCCAAGTGGGCGGCTTGGCAAAGAGTGTCAGCAAATCCAATCTGGCCAGCGTGTCGTTGAGGTCTTTGGGCACCTGCGTCACCATCATTTTAAAATTCTCGCCCCCCAAGTTCCAGCCGGCCCAGGCGGATGTGCGAGGACAAGATTTAGGCACCGTGCGAGGCCAGCCAATCAGGCCTATCCTTGCAGGGTTTAGTGAGCCGGTGGCCGATTGGCTATTTCAAACCGCCTCTGAGACATTCAATGACGCCTAACGCGGGCCTTTCGAATCATTGGGATGGTCCGGGACTGAAACCAGCCGATTTCATATCCTCAAGCATGGCAGCCTGGCCAACCGCTTGCAGCTTAGCCAAATGCTCAAAATCAGCCTTATTCCCGTTCTGGAATAGGTCATATATCCATTTTCTGAATTCATCAGTCTTCTCGCAATAAGATTTGATGATCGGTTGAAGTCGGATGTGAGCCGCACAATCTTTCAGAAACGATCTGGCCGGCGCGTTCCAGCCAGTCCAACTCATGACCGATTGTTTAACCAGATGCAGAAATGCCGTCTCGAAGTCATTGCCTTTACCACTAACTTGACTTCCCACAATGGGATTTGCCACATGCAGGCAGTAATTGCGAAGTTGCTGAACAAATTGACACAGCGGATCCTCGGCAAAGCGTAGTTTTGACTCGGCTTCGTATGTATTTATCAGCTCCTGGCCGAGCGACGCACGGATGATATTTCTGTCCATCTCCACGATTGACTTTGCCGAGGCAAGGAAATTGTGAAGCAGCCTATTTGCTTCGTCCCATTCCGCTTGCAAGGCTGGCTTATTTCCCATCGCCATCAAGTTTACTACGTAGTTTAGATCGTCGTGCCTGTCCAACAATGTCAGCAAGTCGGCGGCATTTTGGAAGAGTATTTTATGTGCAAGATCAATCTGTTTGAGCTGCTGTTGAAGGCGCCACCCGCGACACTGTTCAATTTTTTGCACCAGATCGATAATATGCTCACCTTTATGATTTGGCTGAGTTGTCTTTTGGTCCTCCGGTTTGGATGCTTCAGGGTCCATATAACTAAGATAGTTATTTAATTTGCAGGCGGATTTCTGGACACCCGTTTACGGGGTCCACGCTTGCTTTTTGAAGATTTCACGATATTTTTCATGTTTACGAAAATGGCTCCATCCCCGCGTGCGACTAAAAGCTGTATCGGTCTTCCGCCAAGGCTCATCTCCTTTAGCAGCAAAATCCAGAGGAATAGCTCTGTGGCGTAGTTAACCCGGATCATATCTTCCAGTCCCAAGAAACGCGGTAAATTGCGGTCCGATGTATAGTGGGTGAAGTAATTTCTGGTAAAGTTGATGCGATCTGCGGTCTTCCTAATTTGACCAAACAACGCCACGGCTTCGGTTTTGTTTGCTTGAAACACCTCAAGCAGCCTTTGATTTAAAAACTTGTAATTTCCCGCTTCCAACCTTCTGCGAGCCCATTTTTGAAGGTGTTTTGGCGCACCGGCTACAACCCGGTCGACGCGTTTGCGGTGCTTTTCGCGGGGAATTTGTTTGGAATCGAAATGCCGCGACCAAGTATGGTAGCCCTCTAAAGCTTGAGTGAGGAAAAGAAACCTGGCCTGCGGGTAAAGCGAATGATTTAACACCACGGTGGAGAATAGGTCCACGACCGGCCCAAGTCGGTCCGTAATTTCATGCCATCGTTTCAAGAGCGCGCCCAGCTTGTCCTTTATATGAGCAAAGGGAACCAACATATCGAGGGCAATGGGATCGCTCATATGCGTCCTTTGCCTGCCGCTCCGGCCCAATACCCTTCCCCAATGCTCCGGGAGGATAGAATCTTTCGGAGGCTCCTTGTCCGGCAGAACTTCGATGCTTAAGCATTTGATGCTTGTCCCGATAAGCAGGGAAAAAAAGCGCGTAACCCACGGCACCCATTTCTCGGTGATCGCTTCGAGGGACATCGGCTGCTCAAAAGTCAGATATACGTCTGAATGCGGGGAAAACATGTATTCGTCCGGTGATTGAGAATTCTTCGTGCGAAGGGCAAATCGTATAGTGATCCCGTCGCAGATAGGAAATTCCAAATTGGTGGTCTCTGGAAGTGCCAACGCCTGTCGGCCGTCAGAAGTTTGGACGTGGTCAAGCACCGGGTGAGCAAACCACCGATGCAAATGCTCCAATTGCAAGCGGGCGCGGTGTACGAAAGGCTCTTGCCATGATTTGACCTTAAACCCTGTAATTCCCGCTAACGGCGTTATTTTGTGATGAATTACAGAATTGGAAAACTCTTGCCGAGCGAAGCAGCCGAAAAGCGTGATTGACCGATCAAGGCCGTCGGACCCATAAATGATGTGGGACACAGGCGGAAAATTTTCCGACATCTTTCGCCCGAGAAGGTCTGCAATGGTGAGAGAGGATGGCTCGTCAGCATTAAGAATCAGACCGTTCTCGCCTTCTGACAAAACTCCACGAAACGACCATTTTTTCGGCCCGTAAATCCGCCAACTGCCTTCGACTGTAATTGTGTCATTCACTGCATGAAAGCGTCAAATTTCCAAGTATTGGGATACAATACTGTACAGCTTCGGCTTTAAAAAAACGAACAATATCAAGTAAATTCCAAGCTGCAATTGGTTGCATAAAGTGGGCATGGGCCCTTTTTCCGCAGACCGTAATTGGGAGTTTATACATTCCCGGGCAATTTTTCGCCCCAGAGCCGTTGGTAGGAATGTTTCCCCTTGCTTGAGCAATCACAAGTCTCCTTTCGCAGATGGCGCGATATGTAGGGCCCCGGGTTCAAAAAGCTGAATCGCAGCGCCTGCCCTTTCGAAGGCGGAAAGGCAGCATACGCCCCTGCAATTTCCAATTGAACCAACTTTGCGGCAAGCAAGACTCCGGCCGCAACGGATACAAAACCCACCGACCACTCCTGGCGGGGATCAAGCACGAATTTGGCGATTTCCTGTTCGCCCAGCTGCCCGCATTGCGGCTGCTGGAGATATTCTTCAATTGCTTGAAAATTCAGACCTTTTTGCTCCGCGATCTTTCGCCGTTCCCCGGGGGGCATCTGTTTCCAGCGCGCGATTTCGCTTTCGATGGTTCGGATATCCTGCTCAATCGGATTGGAACACTTCAAACACTCATCTTCACTCCCAAGATCATATGCCTGGACCAGCACGCCGCACTCGTTCGTGCTGCCGCCAAGAATCAATTCCGGCCAGAGATTCTGGATGGAATGTCTGGCATTATTCTTGTCCACGCATGACAAAACACGCTGAAATTTATATTGCCGCTCCAGCGCCTGGACACCGGCGGGCTGCTGTGGCCGGTTCGAATTCTGAACGTAAGCCTCCCACCTCCCGGCGTAAGGCACCACCTGGAAGTTTTCCCTTGCTAGGGTTTTGGCTGCGATTATGACTTTCTTTTCACCAAGATTCCCGGAATGAGCCAGGGCATATCGATTTCGATTGGTCTTATCGACCCCCTCGTCATCGATGAGCGTGGCATGTCCGCCAATGTTCGAATAGGCCGACAGGGTGGCGACAGCCGCTTGCCCGACAGCGCCGACACCCACAATGTAAAATGGAGGCAGCAGAATTTCCCCTGACAACAACCCGGACTCTGTGGATTCCCAAGAGTGGGACTGCTGATAGTCCCATAATGAGAATATCAAATGCTTGATGGCTCTTCCACGGCTGGGCTTCATACCCGCCAAGTGTTTGAAGATTTCTCCGGCAGCCAGGCAGGCGCCGAAATACGGTCCGAAAGGGATGTTGCTTCTTGGAACCACGTCCGGAACCGCGTCAGGCTTTCCTGCCATGACTCTCCAACCATCAGCGAGGATTGCGATCGAAAATGGCGCAGCTGGTTTATAACGGCCCACTCCGACCTCGGCGTCGGCCCTCTGTTTTTGAGGATCGTCCACGCCGATGTCAATTGCGTCGCCGGCAATGAGCTTTGCGGTATTGACCAGCGTCTCCTGCAGCGTCGGGCCCAAACCAAAAAGGGCAGTCCCGGGAATGGAGGGAATTGACGGGACATCGATTTTCAGCGCAGTGATAATGCAAAATTGTCTGGCAAGGAGATTGGTGAGCATCCAGAGACAGTGCTGACCCGCAGGCGTCGCGGCCACCGAGGATGATGCGGTGATGCGAATCAAGCGGGGCTTTTGGGCATGGATCTCAAACTTCTCGTTTCCCATGAGGTGCCGATTGCCCAACTGCATTGCTTCTTCGAGATTCATTTGCGCAGGTCAATGAAGGTTACCTGTTCCGGCCCGGATTTGAGCTGGATCCTTGATGCGGCGTCGGCATCGGAAAGCTGGTACCAATAGTTGTTCTGGCATTCATGCACCCCAGTTCCAGTGGGCCACCGGCCGTGCCATCGGCCATAGTTCGGGATTACCACCGACAGAATCCTCTGGCTGCTCGCGTTTTCATCATCATACGACGAATGCTCCACGAACGAGCTTGGGTGTGAATGCACCTGGGCCAGACAGACCCAGCCGGACGGACTGGTGGCAGCCGACATTGCTGAGATGCTCCTGCTCGGTATGTGGTAGTTGCCCCACCGGTTTGCCTGAAGTGGCACGACAACGGCTTTGACCACGCCGTTCTCCTTGCCGTCCCGAAGGCCGTACCAAAAGCATGCGGCTTCCAATCGGACATACCGGCGCAGCACTGAAATGGTGCGCTCCACGGCTTGGACGGGTACCCATAGCACTGCTTGGGGCCTGCTGTATGGTTCACTGGGTCTGGGGCGCCACTCCAGCGAATCTTCGTCATCTGGAAGGAAGTGCATTCTGTCGGCCTTTGTAAAATGGTGATTTCAATACCCAGTCAATTTGGTTGATCGTGGCTGAAAAGTTGTGCTTTTGGGCAATCCAAACATGTTCCGGCTTCACATCGTGCTTGATGGCGTAAAACTCCAGCGTGAGTGAGCAACAAATGAGCTGGCCAATGGTTTGATATTTTGCATGAACGGCTATTTCGGGGCAACCGTCAATCAGGGGCAGCCAGCACTTGTCCTTATCTGAATCATAGTTCAAGGTTTGCGGGTTGACGAATAGGGCGCTCGGCGGCCACTCCGGGTAGTAGGCGAATCCCAACTTGAGCAGATATTCGTCAACCGTGCCGTTCGCCTGTCGGCCCTGTAATGGCACGACCAGGGTCATGCCATCAGGCCGACGCCATCCCGCTTCCTCCAGGGAGCGATTCCTAAGTGCCTTAGGCAGATCGCGCTCCAGGGCGGAGATGGCGTCACTCGGTGTTGCCAGAACGGGCATTGTTCCTGCCTGGGCCATTATGCACCTCCGGTGGCGCGTCGAATCTGGTACTTCCTGTGCAGGCAAACCTTCTTTTCCCTGAGCTGGGCGAGAGTGCAGCTGAGATACGTCATCAGCGATGCCCCACCATCGCAGAGGAGTTCGTCTCCAGGCTTCGGGCTCTCCTTCAATTCGGCATAGGCTGTGGTCCATACCTGCTGGAGGGTCTCGTCCCATTTCGCGAAGAATTTGACGGATTCATTGGTGTTGAGGTTGGTTACCTCGACGATCGGCTCACCGGGGCGGTGGCCCACGAAGATTTCGCCGCCGTGGATTTCGACATGCCCTTCGGCGCCAAAATCAATGAACTCCTTGTCCTTGAACTCGCTTAGGATTTCGTCCTTTGGCACCCCTCCGAGGTGCTTGAGGTGTTCAATGGAGTTCTTTCCGCGATGGGTTTTATGGACCGACTTGTTGATCGTGACCTCCACCTCGGGATGATCATGGTGCCTTTTGTGGCTCACGAAGACTTCGCCGCCGTGGATTTCCAGATGCCCCTTTTCCTCCAAGTCGAGTCGGCCTTCAGCCTTCTCCTGGCTTAAGGTTTCATGTTCGGGAACCCTGCCCAATTGTCGCAGATGTTCCACCGAGTTTTCGCCTGGATGGGTTTTGTGCTCCATGCCGTTGATTTTGATATGTACCGTATGCTGGTGTTTCTCCTGTTGTTCAGGGTTGGTGATCATTTTGACCTCCGTTTTTACGTTTGTTAATTTGTTCCGCTGGGAGGCCTTCGTCCACCAGGACGGGGCGCCGCGGCGACTTCTACCCTTTATCACTGGCGAACCCCCGGTTTCCGCCGCGGGAATCAAATTTCGTTCTTTATTTGAAAATTAAGGGGTATAATTCAATGAAAGCGGCGGTATGGACACTTTGAATAGTGATAGCAAAGAGGCGGATGTGGTGCAGGCTGAGGAACGGGTTCCCCTTTCCGGGGAAAAACTGGCCTTGGCCGTAGAGGCGATGAAGCAGCCTGACTTTCCCATGCGCTTGGCGGCTCGAATTATGAAATTGGCCAGACAAAAGGGCTTCCACAGCCCCTTCAAAGACAGCATGGACCTTCCGGGCGGAAAGTCCGCCGCGGATTTGGCCTACGACATTTTGGAGAAGGCGATGGATGGCACCTACACCTGGGATCTGGCGAAAATCCCTGATTTTTATCACTTTTGCCTCTCCCGAGCCGAGAGCATTCTCTCCAACTGGCTGGCGAAAATGAAGCCTTGCCAGACGATGTCCCATGTTTTGGAAGAGAACCCGGAAATTGGGGCCCTGAACGCCAACCGGCTGAATACAGAGCCGGCTCCAGATGACATCTATGTCGTGCTGCGGGTTAAGGAGGGTGGCGCCCTTGGAGATCGGCTTCTGGAGGATTTTGCGTTAAGCTTGGCCGACGGGAGCGTGGAACAAAGGATTATATTGGCGGTCTTTGATGACCGGGAATGCGCCAATCGCCAGTATTGCTGTAAGAAGTTGAGCATATCAGGCGAAGTCTTCGATGCGGCGATGAAGCGGATTTTCCGCAGAATCGTGGCTTTTCTGAATGAATGGCGCGCAAAAAACAAGATCACTGATTCTGATTGGAAGGAGGCTGGATGAACACCCAAGATCCAAACCCCGAATTGACGAGGCTGGAGCGCCTGTCGGCCCTTCTGCGCGATGACGGCGTGAATGTCGAGTCAATGAGCCGTGACCAACTGGAGCAGTACCTCAAGGATGGCAAGGTGGATATGACGGCGCCACTGAAGCGGTTCAATGCCATTTTGAAAAAGGCGGAGGCGCGCTGCCGGCTTGAAGCAGCCCATCAACGCCGGCTTGATGCGGTCGAAAAGGCCAAAACCATCCTCTCGGCAGGGACTGCTGCAGTCGCAGCCGTGCGCGAGCACGTCCGGTCCATGATTGAGAACTTCAAGCAACACGATCCTGAGCTGGCGCAGGTGTATGCGCGGGAGTTTGAAAAGGCCACGCCAGAGGACCTTGTGGTGCTGGAGGAGGACTTGATGCTCCTCGAAATAGATCAGAACGACGATGGCAAGAACAATCAACAGGATGCGCGCTGAAGGGGCCGCCTGGAAGCTGACCCAAGATTATTGCCTCGACACCCCCGGGCCGACGCCGGTCGAAGACATTGCCATGGATCATGGCATCGTCTGCTTGGAGGCGAATCTGACAGGATGTCTGGCCAGACTGGTTCGCAAAGGCGGCCGGGGGATAATTCGCACAAAGGCAGGCATTCGGGAGGTTGGACGCAAACGATTCGCCATCGGCCACGAACTAGGACACTGGTTCCTTCATGAGGCGGAGTCCCAGTATTTTGTCTGCACGGCCGAACAGATGAGGGAGTACAAGGGCAGCCCATTGGAAGTCGAGGCAAACATTTTTGCTTCCGAGCTGCTGATGCCGACGTTTCTCTTCCGTCCGCTCGCTCAAGATGCATCGCCGTGTTTGGAAAGCATAAGCGATCTCAGTGCGACGTTCGTCACCTCGCTTACCGCTACCGGCATAAAGTTTGTGGACATAAACCGGCATGAGTGCGTGCTGGTGCTCTCGTCTGCTGGAAGGGTGGTTTGGTCAAAGCAGAAGGGCGCCAGATCTGGGCTGCGCATCGAGAAAGGAATGGTTTTGCATCAGGACTCCCTGGCCAAGTATGTTTCAGAATCGATGGGAAAACTGGGACCCACGCTGGTGTCCCCCGATGTGTGGATTTCAGAGAACTGGCATGACCGGCAGTTTGAGGTAACGGAGCAAAGCTGGATGCTGGAAGGTTACGATTCAGTCGTGTCACTGCTTGTGGTTTGCGACGTGGATGAGCCACAAGAGGAGGACATGGTTGGACATTATGCACGTAAGGCAGGGAAAGCATAACTCAATTTAGCCGTTGCATGGTATTTTGCTGGTGTCAGCACAAATTATGCCCTGACCCGCTTTGGGCGTGGCCAAAATAATGTCTCCATTTGGATCCATTCGTGCAGAACCGCCAGTCTGGGTCTGGATCATGATGGGCTGGTTTGCCTCCTTCGTTTGAGCAATTAGCTTCTGCAACTTTTGACAATTCTGGCGATTGCTGCCGGATTATGGGAATCTGACTTCACCATTTTGCTGAATCCATCGTCCTCCGGGTTGCTCGTCTCCAGCATATCCGCGATGAAGCCAATGGCAGCCTGATTCTCCTTGTGGAATCCACCATCTGTTCCACACCGGCTCCAGCCGTGGTCGGGCAGCGAGGAAGAACAAGAGGGCCGGGCCGTGGTAACGCGGCATGAACCGGCGTTTCTCGCTCTCAACGTTCGCGCGTTGAAAGCCGGAGAAATCCGTATTTGATATTAATCATCCGCTCCCAGGCGTAAAAAAGATCATGATCGCGGCGGTGGTGATAAATCGTGATTTTCCTGAAAGCGCCCGGCTTGGACCTCCGTCGGCTGAAGTTTTTTTACCGTCGGGTTTGGCTTCAGCCAACTGGGTCATTTGATCGGGGACGCTGACGCACTGATCGGCCAAATCCTGAAAGCGTTGAAGTTCTGAACTTGCTGTTGGACTGGGGCGGCCTTCTCGGCGGCCAGAATCCTTAACCTCGTCACGCCTTGCTACAAACTTGCTATGCGACCTGCCGGTTGAATCGGCTTTGTGTTCGCAAGGTGCTGCCACGAAGAATCTTGCGATGTTTTTATCCCTCTGCTTTCGTCAGTCTCATAACCTGAAGGTCGTGGGTTCAAATCCCGCCCCCGCAACCAATTTGCCCGTTGCAACGGCCCTCGTTGCAACGGGTTTTTCGTTGCTTTACCGGCGGGCCAATGTCTGCCAAGCTGGCCGCGCAGGTTCCAGCATGACAACGACGCCCATTGATTTGACGAGAGTGAAGGTCCAGCCGCTGGCCCGGCGCAAAAGCCTGGCGCGGCTGGAGGATGTCTTGATCGATCCCGGCTCAACGCCGCAGCCTTGCCCGGAGCATAACCTGGCGCACATCCGCCATTGTGCGGGCCATATCGCCGGCGCGCGGCGCAAGGGCGCGGCGGTCATGCTGATTTACGGAGCGCACCTGATAAAAAATGGCGCGGCGGATATTCTGATCCGCCTGATGGAGCAAGGCTGGATCACCCATCTGGCCACCAACGGCGCCGGAGTCATTCACGATTGGGAATTTGCCTTTGCGGGGGTTTCGACCGAGAGCGTCCAGGACAACGTCGGGACGGGCACGTTCGGCGCTTGGGAGGAGACGGGGCGC
>Ga0224554_1000778_pt1 | contig 23979 bp, 22 predicted proteins | sample 714S22024metaG_FD_180666 | JGI IMG/M metagenome (GOLD analysis project Ga0224554, IMG submission 180666) | Peat soil microbial communities from Stordalen Mire, Sweden - 717 S2 20-24 | ecosystem: Environmental > Terrestrial > Soil > Wetlands > Peat | place: Sweden: Norrbotten County, Stordalen...
ATGTGCTGGCGCAGGGTTTCGATCAGGTTGCGGATCACCTCGCGATAGTAGACAGTCAGCGCGTTCTGCACCCGCTCCCCATTGAGGCCGTTGAGCTGGAACGATTGTTCTTTCTGCACGCGCAGCCGCGTGGCCATCTCGCCGGTCACCAGCGATGCCTGCGTGTCGATGAAATCGCCCGCCTTGGCGACGCTGAAGCTGATCACCGGGACGGAGAGCACAGCCAGACACACGTTGCACAGCCCGCTCCCGCAGGAAATCCCGATGCCGCTGTAATTGCATTCGCTCAATTCGCCGAAGACCACCGCCAGACCCTCCACGATGGGCGTGGGCGCGTAGCCCAGCTCCTTGAGCAGCTCATGGATCGAAGCCTCGTGGTAGGCGATACCGGTCTCTTCGCCTTCGATTTCGGCGGGGATGCTGAAGAAGATCTTCTGCCCTTCCGCCGCCGCCGGTCCCACCAGCTTGGTGATGATGTGGCGCAGCACGGCGAGCGAGTGCGGCTCGTCCGGGTTGATGACGCCCTTCCGCATGGGCCTCCGTGTCTCGACGTGGAAGACCTCCGCGAATTTTTCCGCATCGTTGCCCGTGACCACGATTTCCGCTCCCCGCACTTCGTGCAGAATGCTTTCGCGCTGGAGGAGATTCTCCGCCAGCTTGGAATACGGGAGCGTCAAAAAGGCGTTGAGCTGCGCATCGTACTCGTACCGCTTGCCCGTGTCTCGCGCCACCACGATGCGGCTCGTCCCGACATCGAGCCCAAGCGGTTGTGTGTAATCCGATTGCGGAGTCTTCATGAATGTCTCCTATCCTGTCGACTTACTCGAACGGAAATGTTTCTTCCCGGTATAGCTGTTCGGACAAGCGCCTCACGCGCCGCAGCTCCGCGCGCTTCAGTGGCTGCATCTTGTGTTTCGGCCGGCAGCACGCGGCCAGCAGCAACAGCGCAACTCCCACCCCTGCGAGCAGCACGGCTGCACCTATCCCCGCGCCCGGATGGGTTCCATCACCACGGATAAAGTGGCGCTGTGGGACGCGTGCCCGTGCGGGACGCAGAATGCCGCTGCATCCGTCATGCGCTGCGATTCCTGCTCTTTTCCCTTTTGCCAGGCGCGGAACTCGTCCTGATGCTGGGCGATCGCGTCCAGATTTGCCTGGAGGCGCGCCAGGTGCCTGGCTGTAAGCCGATCCAGCTCCGCCTGCACCGCGCGGTTCCTTTCCAGCATGGCCGCTTCGATCCGCCGCAGCTTGGCCTCCCGCACCTCCTCCTGCTGGTCCAGCAGGCGCTGCTGGTACACGGCGTCCTGGATGAGACCCTCCACGCCAGTGCCCGCGGCTTCCAATGCCATCAAGAGCGCACAGCGCTTGGCCTCTGACGACATCCCGGCCAGATGAGCGCTGTTCAGCATGTCCATGGCCTTGGCAATGCCCCAGCCGCGTGGTGACTGCTTCGACAAATTCAACCAACGTTTCAGCATGAGTAACTCCGGTTTACGCCGGCCTTTCGTAATGTTCCCGACCTTGGCGCTAATCCCTATTTGGCTTGGTAGTACCTCTAAGATTAGATTTCTCTCACGGACTTTTTGGGGAGAGCACAGGTGGGGAGGAATAAGATAAAAGTGCGGAATTCCTAAGAGATTCTGCCGATTCCGCCGATACTTCTTATACGAATGGGCAGGAGTATCGAACAGCCATCGATCGAATTGGTCGCCCGCCACATCGGCGATCCGGTAAACCGGCTCCGCTTCCTCAAAGCCGTGGCGCCGCCGCCAACGCGGGGCGGGAGGTCCGGGCCATGGAGAGCGTTCTTCCACTACCTGCTGTTGGCAATTGTCCCGCTGATGCTGGTCGCGGCTTTCCTGGTGGTGCGTGCCGCGGCGCGCGCGCCGGCGCCAGAGGCTTGGAAGCCGCCGGCCGGGCTTTCATGGTCCGTTGTTTCGCCGGCCTTGCCCGAAGTATGGATGGTGGAGAAGGGATCGAGCGAGGAGGTGTTCAGCAACGGTCTCCACATCGACACGCGGTTCGCCGTGTCCAACCATCCCCGTTCTTACCTGGCGTTACCGCTGAATGGCCCCGCCGGCGGCCGCGCGGTGCGCCGTTCGGTACCCGCGGGAATCGTTTTCCATACCACCGAAAGCTTGCAAATCCCCTTCGAGGCCCAGCGGAACCGCGCTTTGAAGCGGATCGGCGAATCGCTGCTGCAATATGTCGGGCGCAGATGCGCTTATCACTATCTGATTGACCGGTTCGGCCGCGTGTTTCGCGTGGTGGCCGAGCAGGACGCAGCCAACCACGCCGGGTACTCGGTATGGGTCGATGACCACTGGCGGTATCTCAACCTGAACGAGAGCTTCCTGGGAGTGTCGTTCGAAGCCCGCACCGAGGAAGGGCAAAGCGACGCACGCCTCAGCCCTGCCCAGGTGCGTTCCGCGGCCATGTTGACGGAACTGCTGCGCGGCCGCTATCGAATCCCGGTGACCAACTGCGTCACGCACTTGCAGGTTTCGGTCAACCCCGACAACATGTGCGTGGGTTACCACACCGATTGGGCTTCCGGTTTCCCGTTTGAGCAGGTGGGACTGCCGGACAACTACTCGCTGGCCCTGCCATCCGTGGTCGCCTTCGGTTTCGTCTGCGACCCGGCCGTGCGCGAGGCTGCCGGTCCGCGCCTGCTGCGGGCCATCGAGCTGGCTGAGACGGCCTTCGAACAGCGCGCCGCGGCCGCGGGAATGCGTCTTCCCGCATACCGCAAGACGGCGCAGCGTGAGTACCGGACGCTGCTCGCCTATGTCAAAAAGGCGCAGCACGAGACCCGCGACGCGAGCGATGGCGATTCCGGCCAGGGCGACCGTCTGCCCGGCGGACCATAACCGCGGCTCCCCGGCGGCGCCTGGCGGATCGCCGTTACGACCGCGCTCGTTTAATCGTGGGATGCTTCGTCCTGGGCATCCTCAATTGCCGGTCGGAACAATCCCGGCGTTTTCTACCATCAGCATCACCGTTCGCTCCAGGGCACGGGTCCGATGCACTACTCCTCTCGGGATCACCAGGCCCTGTCGAGGCATCAGCTCAACGGTTCGGTCTTCCAGGTCGACCAATAACCGGCCTTCCACTACGTAGAAGAATTCGTCGTCTGCGTCATGCTTATGCCAGTGGTATTCTCCCTGCACCACGCCCAGGCGGACGACCGATTCGTTGACCTTGCATAGTGTCTGGTTGTACCACGGATGCTCGGCCGCGTCGGCCAGTGCCTTTTCATCGATCAATTCCAGCGGCGCATGAAGGATATTCAAGCGCGTGTCGTAAGGAAAAGAAGTCGACATTCAGCGATCCCCTCGCCCCAGCATACCCCCCAGCGAGCCATCCCGGCCGACACTCTCGTCTCATGGTTGCGAGATACCAGATCTGCGGCATCACTGGTTCGCAAGAGAGCAGCAACGCCTGACCCCCATTAAAGAGAGTAAAGCGAGCCCCGACAGGGGCGAAAGAAACGTAGCCCTGCGCGTGAGTAGCTGTGAAAGAATCGGTTGGCAGGCAGAAGCGCCTGCCCCACTCGCCCGGAAATCCTTCGACAGCAAGGTGGGACAGGCGCTTTCGGCTGTCAACCTGCCGGCCGGCCCGAATTTCTTCACAGCCCCGTGAGCACTCGCGGCAGACGGCGCCAACGCCACCAGGCGCGCCGTCGGCATGATATGTTATCCGCGAGGCTGAATTTCTTCGAAGGGGATCCACGCATGAATCGAACGCCCGCGCTCCTATCGTTCCTGATGATCGTCGCCACCGCGGCGCGCGTATTCGCCCAGGGGCAAACGCCGCCGCCAGCGCAGCCGCAGGCTCCCGATCCCGACGCACACTATCGCCTGGGACCGGACTCGCTGCCGCAGGAGGGCGTTCCGAAAGGTGAGATCCGCGGGCCGTTCACGCTGCCCAGCCAGGCGTATCCCGGCACCTCGCACACGTATTGGGTCTACGTCCCCGCGCAGTACGATCCGGCAGTGCCGGCCAGCTTGATGATCTTCAACGATGGCCACGCGTTCGTGATGCCGGAGGGCGGTACCAACGCGCAAAACGCGATGGACAACCTGATTTACCGGAGGGAGATTCCGGTGATGATCGGCGTGTTCATCAATCCCGGCCGCCGCCCCGATCAGCCGGAGCCGGACCAGCACGAGTGGGGCGACCGCACCACCAACCGGCCCACCGAGTACAACTCGCTCGACGACCGGTACGCCCGCGTGATCGTCGACGAATTGATGCCGGCGCTGAACAAGCAATACTCGATCGCCAAGGACCCGGACCGGCGCGGCATCGGAGGCGCCAGTTCCGGCGCCATCGCGGCCTTCACCGTCGCCTGGGAACGGCCCAACGAGTTTCGCAAAGTCCTCAGCATTGTCGGCAGCTTTACCAACATTCGCGGTGGCAATGCCTATCCCGATATCATCCGCAAGAGCGACCGCAAGCCGATCCGCGTCTTCCTCCAGGACGGCCGCAACGACAACCGCGGCGCCGGCCGCGGCGCCTATGACGAGTCTCGCGACTGGTTCCTGCAGAACGTCAGGATGATGCAGGCGCTCACCGAAAAAGGCTACGACCTCAATTACACCTGGGGGATGAACAAGCACGGACAAAAGATGGGCGCCGCCATTCTGCCCGACATGATGCGCTGGCTCTGGCGGGATCAGCCCGTCTCAACTGATCCCCAGAACAAAACCGAGCGCTCCTTCAACGAGCCGGCGAAAAAAGCGCCGTCAGCAAATCAGTAAGCAAAGCCGCCCAAGGTTGCCGATACGAGTGCAACACGGGCCGGCGCCCCTCGCCTGGCGTCCCGGCGGCGCAATTTCGACAGACTGGAACAGCAGATCGACTCTCGGGTGGATCAGGCCAAACTTGCCGCCTGAAACTTGACGCAAATCTCACAAGTTCGCAACATGATTCCGGAGCCTTGTATCAGGGCACGGCTTCAGCCGTGCCGGCATGGGATCTACTAAACATGGCCTTTAGGCCCTGTGACAGAGCGATGGCCTCGTGGGGATTTTGTCAACGAACTTCGAGTCTCAGTCTGTCGCGTCTCATTTTGCCTCCTTGAGCGGCGGAGTGCGGATCTATGAAGCCCGCTTGTAGCGCGCGACATTGATCTCGTCTTGCCGCACCCGCGAAAGGTCGTAATTGGCCTGGAGGCGAACCCACACCTCGGGGCTAGGTCCGAACGCCTTCGACAGTCGCACGGCCATTTCCGCCGATATGCCGGCCTTTTCGTTAACCAGGTTGCTGACGGTCTGGCGCGCAACGCCAAGCACCTTAGCGGCCTCGGTGACGGTTAAGCCAAGCGGTTCCAGGAAATCCTGGCGGACGATGCGGCCGGGATGCGGGTGATTCTTCATGGGCATATTCGTTTCATCTAAGTGGTAATCGATCAAATCAACATCATCAGCGTTTCCGTCGGCGAAGCGGAAGGTAATTCGCCAGTTTCCGCTTACGGTGACAGACCAGACTCCCTCCTGGTCTCCTGTAGTCCGCGCAGGCGATTTCCAGGGCCAGCAAGATCGAGCGCGCTTGATGCGCATCGAGCACCGCGAGGATCTTGGCAACGCGGACCCGGAGGGAGGGATCTATGAGGCGGACCCGGCCATCCTGGAACATCTGCTTGATCCCTTGTGGCGGAAGCTCGCTATCACGATCTGATTGTACGGTGACACGTGTCACATGTCAAACGGAACCGGCGAATTGCGCTCAAATGGAACCTCGGGGACGGAACGCCGGGCACGGACGGGACGCAACCCCGAATCCGCCGCGGTGGCCATTGTGTCGCCGCAGCGCTCTCATGCAATCACCACTTTCGGGAGTTTTCGCAAACCGCTGTCCCCACAGGCCTTACACCCCTCTCCCCGCACTCCGGACGTCGTCCCCGCACTCCCTCTTGTGCCAAACTGAGCTTAGCAAGCAGGCCTTTCGCGCGGCCCGCTTGCGCTTCGGCACCAGCGGAAAAATGGGAAAGATCGGCCCATTTTGGGACACCGGTTTTGATTGTTTTCAAAAGCTTAGCGGTTTTCCGTGGGCACGATTGGTCCCACGCGAGGCGAGGGAATGGAGGGGAGCCGAGTTCACGCTGTAGGCGACGGCGGGCTGATGGTTTCCGGCGGGCGTCCTGCCTCGGCCCTAAGGAGCCCGCATCCCAGGAAGACTGCAACCATGGCGCTCCGTACCGGAGGAGATCGATCTGGCCGTTCCCTGGGCCATCGCTCAGGATGCTCGAGTGCAAGAAAGCCGCCGGCAAGAATTGCGCGATTCAAATTTGGGCCTGCTCGAAGATGTAGCGTCCTAGTGTCCTGCCTCACAAGTTCGCAACATGATTCCGGAGCTTTGTATCAGGGCACGGCTTCAGCCGTGCCGGCGTGGGATATACTAAACATGGCCTTTAGGCCCTGCAACAGGGCGATAGCCTCATGGGTTTTTGTCAACGAACTTCAGAGACGGGACACTAGCTTCCGGATTGACGCTGTTCAGCATCTCGAAAGGAAGTCTCCGCTGCGGCTCGGTCGCGAAGGACCGCCTTAATTTCGATGTTCGAGGGCATCGTCGCCAGCCACCAGCGTAGCGCACCGCCCGCGACGGCCGGCGCCGCGACGCGGTTCCCCGCAAGACCGTCGCCCCGTGGCCCTATAGCGCCAATTCCGTTCAGCCGATAACACCGGACAGAGTGAGATGTCGCGCCGCATGTGCGCTCTTCTGCCTGACCCTGCTATCGGCCGGCGGTTACGCACAACGCTATAGTTTCAAATACTACGACCGGGAGTCGGGACTGCTCAATCAAGCGGTTCATGCCTTGCTCCAGGACCGCGCGGGGTTTTTGTGGATCGGGACGATCAATGGCCTGTATCGCTACGATGGCCGCCGCTTCCGCGGTTTCAGCATGGCCGATGGTCTGCCGGCCTCCGAGGTTCAGGCAATCCACCAGAGCCGGGATGGGACGCTTTGGGTGGCGACGCCGCGCGGCCTGGCACGGCTGCGCGGGGAGAGGTTCGAAGTGGTGGATATCTCACCCGGAACCGGGGCAAACGCCGTTACGTCCGACTCGTTCGGGCGCCTGTACGTGGGCCTGTCGAAAGGCCTTCTGGTTCAGGCGCCGCCGGTGGGCGGAGCCGGGAAATCCACCTCTACGTTATACACGGTTCCCGAGCAAAAAGGGCAGACAGTGCGTAGCGTCGCGGTTTCCGCGACCGGCTCGGTCTGGTATACGTGTGGCTCCGGCCTTTGCCGGCTGGAGAATGGGCGGGCCGTTCTTGCCGCCGGACGAGGCGTTGCGGAAGACATGTGGTACGCGGTCCTCTTCGACCAGGAGGGCAATCTTTGGGCCCGCAGCCGCAGCAAGCTGATCGAATTGCCTAAAGGGGAAAGCCGGTTCCTTCGCCGGGATGAAAGACTACCGCCGGCGTTCGCGGGGACGCTCCAGGTCGGCCGGGATGGCCAATTGTGGGTCCCCACCATCCGCGGGCTGGCACGTCGCACGGCGGCAGGCTGGGAAATCATCGGAAAATCGCGCGGCCTGCCGTTCAGTTCCGTCACCTGCGCTCTCGAGGACCGCGAAGGCTCGATTTGGATCGGGATGTGGGGCGGCGGCTTGGCGCGGTGGCTGGGCTATCCTAACTGGGATCAGTGGACCGAAACGGAAGGACTTTCGTCCGAATCGATCTGGGGTATCGAGCGCGACCACGGGGGCGGTCTGTGGGCCATCCACGATGCCGGAGTCAGCCGCTTTGCTGAAAGCGCCCAACGGTGGAGGGACCTGCGAATGCCCGGCCTGCCAGCCGGCGTGACCACCAATCTGGCCTGGGCGCCCGACGGGTCAATGTGGCTGGCACAGGCCAGCGGCGCTGTTCACGTCGATTTGCGCAGGGCTGTGGCCACAGCATACGGGCGGGAGTCGGGCCTGGAGAATCCCTGGGTCAGCACGATTGCCGTCGATCCCAAGAATCGCGTTTGGGCAGGCACGACCAACGGGTTGTATCTCGCAGTGAGCCGCCGCGGTTCCCTCCGCTTCGAACGCCAGACGCTGCCGTCGGAGCGCGAAACCGAGTATGTCGAGACATCGTTGGTCGACCGAAAAGGCCGGCTCTGGGTGGGAGGCTGGGGAGGGCTGCTGCGGCTGGAGGCGGGCCGGTGGACACGGCTGACCACGGCCGACGGTCTGCTCCATGACCGGGTGGGCAAACTGGCCGAGGCGCGAGACGGTTCGTTGTGGATTTCCTATGCCGAACCGGTCGGCGTGTCGCAGCTTGTCTTCGATGGCCCACGTCCGCGCTGGCGCCACTTCTCGAGCAAAGACGGGTTGCGGTCGGGGAAGATCTACTTTATCGGATGCGACCGCCGCGGCTGGATTTGGTTCGGCAGCGACCAAGGCGTGGACATTCTGGACGGTCGCTTCTGGCGGCACCTGGATCACACTGACGGGCTGGTTTGGGACGATACGAATGCCAACGCTTTTTGGGCCGACGCCGACGGCAGCGTATGGATCGGCACCAGCCGGGGCATCTCGCATTTGCGGATTCCCGCCACCGGGCTGCCGGCGCGCCCCATGGCCGCCCCGGTGATGCTCACTTCCGCCGCTCTCGGCGGGTCGAATGCCGGTTTGGGCACAGCCATTTCAGTGCCGTGGTCCCGGCGGTCGCTCACGATTGACTTTGCGGCCCTGACGTTCGTCAACGAGGATACGGTGCGCTTCCGTTATCGCATCGCCGGCCTCGAGGAGCGCTGGGCCGAGACCCAGTTGCGCGAAGCGCATTTCCCCAGCCTGTCCGCCGGAAGTTACACCTTCGAGGTGCAGTCCAACGCCGGACAAAGCGCCTGGCTGGGAACACCCGCGCGCCTCGCGTTTACGATCCGTCCCGCCTGGTGGCGTGCGTGGTGGTGTCAACTGGCGGCGATAGCCGCGCTCGCGCTGCTGGCCCGCCTGGCTTGGGACTGGCGCGTGCGCAGCATGCTCCGGCGGCAAAAAGAACTGGAAGAAGCGGTGGCGGACCGCACGCAGAGTTTGAGCTTCGAAAAGGCTCGCGCCGAAAGCGAGCGCGATACGGTGGAGCAGCAGAAGATCGAGATCGAACACCTGCTGCGCGAAATCCGCCAGGCCGCGCGGCTCAAAGATCAGTTTCTCTGCAACATCAGCCACGAAATCCGCACGCCCATGAACGGCATCGTCGGTATGACCGAACTGGCGCTGGACACGCCTCTCACGGCCGAACAGCGGGAGTACCTGCTGACGGTGCGCAGTTCATCGGCATCCCTGCTCGGCATCCTGAACGAAGTCCTCGACCTTTCCAAGATCGAAGCCGGCAAAACCGAAATGGAAACGGCCGTCTTCGACCTGCCCGCGCTGGTGAGCGCGGCCATGCGGAACATCGAGTTCGAGGCCCGCCACAAGAATCTCGAAGCACAGTCTTACATCGGCCCAGGCGTGCCGCGCCTCCTGGTGGGAGACCCGGTCCACCTGCGCCGGGTTTTGATCAACCTGCTCGGCAACGCGGTGAAGTTCACCGAACAGGGCCAGGTTTCCTTGCGCGTGGAGCTGCAAGACGCAGCAGACGGCGTGCTGCTGCATTTCGAGGTCGCCGACACCGGTATCGGCATTGCGCCGGAGAACCAAGCCTTGATCTTCGAGCCCTTCTCTCAAGTGGATGGGTCGCACACGCGCCGCTATGGCGGCCCGGGTCTCGGACTTACCATCTGTGCCCAGTTCGTGGCCCTGATGCGGGGGCGCATCTGGGTGAAGAGCGCGCCCGGACAAGGAAGTTGCTTCCACTTCACCGCCTTGTTTCAGAACGCACCAGCTCAGGAGGAGCCGGCAAACGGCGAATGCGCTCGCGCTTCGGACCTGGCCGCCCTGGCCACCGCCGTCGAATCCGAACCGAACGCAGCCGTCCCGGCCGCAGCCGTTCCAGCCGTCGAGAATCCTCCGCCGCGCTCCTCTTCGGTCGCCATTCTGCTGGCCGAAGACAACCCGGTCAACCAGAAGCTCGCCGTGCGGCTGCTGCACAAGCGCGGCTACACGGTAGTGACCGCGGACAACGGGGTCGAAGCACTGGCCGCCTTCGAGCGACAGTGCTTCGACGTCGTCCTGATGGACATACAGATGCCCGAAATGGGCGGATTCGAGGCCACCGCCGAAATCCGCGCACGGGAACGGCATTGCGGTGGGCGCATTCCCATCATCGCCTTCACGGCTCACGCTATGGAGGGCGATCGCGAGCGTTGCCTGGAGGCCGGCATGGATGACTACGTCACCAAGCCGATCCAGCCTGCCCTATTGTTCGCCGCCATTGAACGCCAGCACAGGCGCATCTGCCTATCGCCGTCCGACGACGGCAGCCGTATAACGACCGTCGACTAACACCCAAATTCGGGTTGCATTGGTGGGGCGGGCTTGCCCCTGAAGCTCTTGCATTTGATTACTAGGCGACACCTACTCGTTGCCCACAACCATGAGCCAATCCTTTTCAATCTGTGTTGGTCCGTGTTTATCTGTGGCCGTCGTGTCGCAATTTGGGCAAACTAAAGCGTGCCCTACCCCAATCCCGCGAAATTCACCAGCTCGATGGAGTGCCGTTCGAGCGCCTGCCGCACCTCGGGCGCGATCAACGCGGCTAGCTCGCGCTCGCGGCTCTCCTTGAGGCGGGTGTGCGCGTTGCGCAGCGCCTCGCCGCAGTGCCCCGGATGGCACATCAGCTCAGTGGATCCTTCGGGCAGCGCGGCGGCCAGCGCCGTCAGCTCGCCCGATCCCAGGCGGCCGGTCAGTTGGAAACCGGCGAAATGATCGACGGTGCGGCAGCCGTGCGCCGCCAGCACGCGCTGAACGCGGCCTCGTAACAAACCAAGCGCGCCGTTCACGAGGCGCGTCAGGCGTGGCCCTCCCAGTGCGCCCATCGGAAAATCGAACGGCCGGCGCACCCAGCGAATGCCGAAATCCCGCGCGACCGAAGCCACCGCTTCGAGCACCGGCGGAGCCAGATGCGTGTGCTTGTGCGTGTCGAGATGGGTGGGCCGGATGCCGGACGCGATCACACGCCGCGTCTGCGCCGCCAGTTCGTCATAGAGCCGGATCTGGCGGCGCGCCAACGCCACCAGCAGTTGCGCCACCGTGGCCGGAAACGGATTACCCGTTACCAGCGAGCGTCCGCCGATCAACACCAGGTGGCAGCCGATATCGAGCGACGGCGTTTCGCGCGCCAGCCGCACCGCATCGTCAAACGCGTCGCCGTTGGCCATCAGCGTGGTTGCCATCAGGATGCCGCGCCGGTGCGCCTCCACGATTCCCGAGTTGACGTCCGGCGTGAATCCGAAATCGTCCGCGTTCACCACCAGTTGGCGGCGCGCACTCAAAACAGGCCCAGCCGGATGGACAGGAACCGCTTGGGATTGGCGTGCATGTCCTTGGCCAGCGACTGGAATTCCAGCGTCGCGCTGGTGAGCGCGTCGTAGAGCGCCGGGTTCACCGCCAACTGGCCCAGCGTGCCCTGGCCGGCGTTGATCTTGTCCACGGTCGAGTTGAATTTGGCCACCAGCTCGTCCATGTGGGTGTAGAGCTGGTCGTCCTTGATGAGCTTGCCGGCGGTGCCCTTTCCCGCGTTGAGCTGGTTGAGCAGCGCGTGAATCTCGGTGAGCGACTGGTGGGCTTCGTCATAAAGCGCCGGGTCCTTGAGCAGCTTGCCCGCCGTGCCCTGCCCGCCCTGCAAGTCGGCGATCATCGCGTCGATCCGCTTCAAGGGAGCGTCCAGATCCCGGTAGAGCGCGTCGTCGTAGATCAGTTTCCCCAGCGTTCCGTTGGCCGTGCGCACATCGCCCAACAGCTTCTGACCTTCGGCGGCGATGCCGTTCAGCCGGTCGTAGAGTTCCTCGTCCTTGATCAGCTTGCCGATGTTGCCCTTGCCCTGCTCGACCCCACTCAGCAGGTTGTCCACGCGCACGACGATCGTCTGCAAGCTATCGAGGACCACTTTCATTTCACCCATCAGTTGCGGGATGTCCTCCACCTGGGCGGAGCGCAGCTCGGCGCCCGGCTTCACGGCAACCTTCGACACGCCCTTGGTGATGTCGATCACCTTGCCGCCCAGCAATGTGGAGGCGGCGATGGCAACCGACGAATCTTCCGGAATCTGCGCCAGGAATGCCGGCTTCACGTCCATGGTGAACTCCACCGCGCGCTTCGGGTCGTGTGACTCGGTCAGCCTGGGCGTTTCGAGAAAACCGATGATGATGCCGTTCAGCCGGACTTCGGTGCCGTCGGGAAGTCCCGCCGCGTTGTCCATGTACGTGCGCAGCAGCGCGTAATGAGAAAACGGGCTATGGCTCGACGTCAGCAAAAACACCAGGACGAAAAGAATGATGAAGCCGGTGCCGGCGACGATGCCGATCTTGAGTTGCGACCAACGAACTTTCGCGCGATCCGCCATGCGTTATTCCCGGTGCTTGCAAAACTTCGAAATATACTCGTCGGCCGTCGACTCCAGCCGGTCCTGATCGCCTTCAAAGACCAGGCGGCCCTCGCGCAGCACCATGAACGTGGTGCGCGGGAGCGGCCCATCCGAATGCCGGGCCGGCTCCAGACGCCCTTGTTTCGAATTGTAGCGGAAGTTGGCCATCAGGTTCCCGTCCTGGTAGCGATAGGTCACCAGGATCGTGGTGGTTTGCGTCATGTCGCGCTCCTTGATGAGCAAGGCCATGATGGTGTGGGCCGTGATCGGGTCCAGGCCGGCGCTGGGCGAATCGTAGAGCACCAGCGGCGGAGCGGTCACCACCGCGCGGGCGATGGCGGCGCGCCGCCGCATGCCGCCGGAAAGCTCGGCGGGGAATTTCTCCAGCGTGCCGCCCAGCTCCACGAAGTCGAGCGCCTGCTCCACCCGCCCGTGCACCTCGCCGGCCGGACAGCGAATCGATTTCTGATTGCGCAGCGGGTACGCGACGTTCTCCTCGATGTTGAGCGAATCGAACAGGGCGCTTTCCTGGAACACCATGCCGATCCGGCTGCGGATATCGAAAAGCTGCCCTTCCCGCATCTTGCCCAGATCTTTTCCGAAGACCAGCACGCGGCCGGAATCGGGTTGCACCAGGCCCAGGGCGGTCTTCAACAGCACCGTCTTGCCGCTGCCGGCCGCGCCCAGGATCACTCTGGATTCGCCCTCGAAAGCCTCGAAGGAAACGTCCCGAAGCACCGCCTCGCCGTCAAAGGAAACGGTGACGTTTTCAAACCGCAGAACACTGGGCGATCCGGTTTCCGCCATCAGCTTACACCCTGGCTGACAAACATTTCCGTGATCATCACGTCGGTGATGAAGATCATGATGGTGGCCGCCACCATCGCCTGCGTGGTCGCGCGGCCCACACCCTGCGTGCCTCCCGAGGCTCGCAAACCGTAGAAGCAGCCGATCAGCGAAACCACCACGGCGAACACCAGCGGCTTGATCAGCCCCTGCGCCACGTCGTTCCATTCGAGCGCCTGCCAGGAGGAGGTCCAGTACAGCCGCGAAGTGAGGTGCAGCTTCACGATGGCGATCACCCAGCCGCCGAACAGGCCCACGAAATCCGCGATCACGGTGAGCAGCGGCAGCATGAAACAGGTCGCCACCAGGCGCGGCGTCACCAGCTTTTGAATCGGGTCGGTTCCCAGCGCGCGCATGGCGTCGATCTGCTCGGTCACCTTCATCGACCCCAGCTCGCTGGCGATACCGGAGGAGTTGCGCCCCGCCATCATGATGGCCGTCAGCACCGGGCCCAGCTCGCGCGCCAGCGTGATCGCCACCAGGGTACCGGTCTTTTCCACTTCCCCGTATTGCGCCAGCGCGCGCGACATCTGCAGCGCCATCACGACACCGGAAAACAAGCCCACCAGGACCACCACCACCAGGCTGCCGACACCGATGGTATCCATCTGCAGGATGACGTCGTCGAGGTAATGCGGTTTGCGGAAGATATTTTGGAAGGCTCTGCCCGCCAGCACGACGAATTCTTGAACGGCGAGAACAGGCTCCTTCAGCAGATCCAACAATCAGGTCGTTCTCCGAACTCCGATGCTACCATACAAGCCGTGAAGGGTCTCACCGATATTCCCGGCATTCGCGTCGGCCACGTCTCCGATTACGAGGCGCTCACCGGCTGCACGGCGATTCTCTGCGAGCAGGGCGCCGTGGGCGGAGTGGACATTCGCGGCTCGGCCAGCGGAACCGAGGAAACGCCCACCCTCGATCCGGCCCACGTGGCCGATCGCGTCCACGCCATCCTGCTGGCCGGCGGCAGCGCATTCGGACTGGAAGCGGCTTCCGGCGTGCGGCGCTACCTGGCGCGGCGCGGCGTCGGGTTCGCCTTCGGCGGCGAGCACGTCCCCATCGTACCGGCGGCCATCCTCTTCGATTTGGGGCTAGGCAAGTCGAACACCCACCCCAATCTGGCGATGGGCGAAGCCGCCGCAGCCGCCGCCACGGCCGATCCGGTTGCCGAAGGCGCGGTGGGCGCCGGCACGGGCGCCACCGTGGGCAAGATTTTGGGTATCGAGCATGCCATGAAATCCGGGCTAGGTTCGGCTACCGTGGAACTCGATGGCGGCGTGCTGGTGGCCAGCCTGGTGGCCGTCAACGCGATGGGCGATGTGCGCGACCCGGCCAGCGGCAAAATCGTCGCTGGCGCGCGCCGTTCGCCAGCGAGCCGCGAGTTCCTGGATACCGCCGCCTACATGAAACGCCACAGCGCGGAAGCGGGCAGCGCTGCAACGCCTAAGAACACGACGCTCGCGGTGGTCGCCACCAATGCGCGCCTGACTAAGCTGCAGGCCAGGAAACTGGCCGAATTCGGAAGCCTCGGCATGGCGCGCACCATCTGTCCGGTGAACACAACGGTGGATGGCGACATTGTCTTCGCACTGTCCCTGGGCTCGATCGAGGCCGGCATCGATTCGCTCGGCGTGGCGGCGGCCGAAGCGGTGGCCCAGGCGATTCTCCGCGCCATCCAATCCGCGCGCGGCATGGGCGGGCTGCCCGGCCTGGCGGGGTAGCGCCGAGTCCAAACCTTTTCGCGTGGACCGCGTCTCAAAAAGGAGTGTCCCCGCGGCAAAAGTCGTCCGTGTGCCGAATGATATACTGAAAAATCACACCCAATCTATCATGAGAATTTCCTGCTTCCTTCTATTTGTCTGCCTGAGCGCATGCGTCGCGCAGACTCCTGCGACCCCACCGGCGAGTCCTCCGACCCCTGCGGCCGCCGCGCCCAAGGCCGCTCCGGCGATGCCCGCAGTCAGCGCGCAAACACCGGCGCCCCCATTAGCGAGTCCGCGGGCCGCCGCCAGCGCCAAGCCTAAAGCCGCCGCACCTGCTTTCCCCGATCTGCCCGATCCGACGGTCATCGCCGAGTTTCAGGACGGCACGAAATTCACCATGGGCGACTTAAAGAAGCTCTATCCGGCGCTTCCGGTTCCCATGCAGAATGCGGCCAGGCAAGATCCCGTCGAGTTCTTCCACGAGTACGCCACCATGCTGAAGTACCAGCAAATCGCCCTCGAAAGGAAGCTCGATGAGCAGAGCCCGACCAAAGAAATCCTCGCCTTTTCGCGGCTGTACAACCTGTCCGTGGCGCTGGTGCAGGACGCGATCGCGACCACTACCGTGGATTCGAACGAGATTGTCAACTATTATGGCAAGAACAAGGAAAGCTTCAAACAGGTCAAGGTCAAGGCCATCTATATTCCCTTTGCCGACGCGCCCTCCGCGGAAGATAAGTCGCTGACCGAGGAGCAGGCCAAGGCCAAAGCCGACAAACTGGTCGCCCAAGCCAAAGGCGGCGCCGATTTCGTGAAACTGGTCAAGGAGAACTCGGAGGACGATCCCTCCAAAGCCAAGGACGGCGACTTCGGAACGTTCTCCACCACCGATCCCCTGCCCGATGCCATCCGCCAGGCGGTTTTCGCGCTCGAGATGGGCGAGGTCACCGACGCCGTGCGGCAGCCTCACGGCTTCTACATTTTCAAAGCCGACATCGTGAACATCCGCCCGCTTTCGGAAGTGCGCGACCAGATTTTCAACGTGCTCAAACAGAAGCACGCCAAAGAGTGGTCCGATCACCTCAACACCGAAGTCAAGGTGGATTTTCCCAACCCCGCCTTTCCGCCGAAGGGCGTGCCCGGCACGCCGGCAAAGTAAGGGTTTCCGTAGCGCCGGCGGTCTTTGCCGCCGGTGTTTTTTGTGTTTAGTCCCAAGGACACCGGGCACCGGCGGCAAAGACCGCCGGCGCTACCGAACCTCTCGAGCGAACTGCATTTGGCGCTAGGATGGGAGTTTCATGCCCACCGTTGCCGCTCCCGTGCTCCGGAGTTTCAGTGAGTCCATCCTGTTGGCCGCCGGCGTGCCGGCGCACAAGGCCGCCATCGTCGCGGCTTCGCTGGTCGCCGCCAACCTGCGCGGCGTCGATTCGCACGGCATCCAGTTATTGACGTTCTACGTCGATCAACTGCTGGCCGGCGAAATGGACCCTCACGCCGAGGGCCGCGTGACTAGCGAAAGCGGGTCGTGCCTGTTGTTCGACGGGCAGAACGGCATCGGGCAATGGATCGCGGAAACCTGTTGCGGCCATGCCACTCGCATCGCCGGCCAGCACGGCGTGGCGCTGGTGACGGCGCGCGAATCGAACCACTTTGGCGCCTGCGCCTGGTGGGCGGAAAAGATGCGCGAGGCCGGGCTGATCGGCATCGTGATGTGCAACGCCTCGCCCATCGTGCCGCCCTGGCAAGCCAAGCAAGGCCGCTTCGGCACCAACCCCATCTGCATGGCCGTGCCGGGGCCGTGGCTGCTGGATATGGCCACCACCACGGTCGCCGCCGGCAAGGTTTTCAAGGCCTTCATCAATCATCAACCGGAGATCCCCGCCGGCTGGGCGTTCAACGCCGAAGGCGTGGCGACCACCAACACGGAGGAAGCGTATCACGGTATGCTGATGCCGCTCGGCGGTTACAAGGGCAGCGGCCTCGGGTTCCTGGTGGAGATTCTCTGCGCCGTGCTCTCGGGCGGCGCCATGTCCAACGAAGTGGGCGGCATCCGCTTCCGCGGGAAACTGGTGCGCACTAGCCAGATGTTCCTGGCCATTGACGTCGCCCGCTATATGCCGCTGGAGGAATTCACCGCGCGCATGGAGAGCCTGGTGGCGCTAGTGAAGAGCGCTCCGCCCGCGCCCGGTTACGACGAAGTGCTGGTGGCAGGCGACCCGGAATGGCGCACCCAAGCCGAACGCCTCCGCAACGGAATTCCCATTTCAGAAGGCAATTGGGAAACCCTGGTTAAGACCGCCGCTCGGGTGAAGGTGGCGCCGCCGGAGTAGGCGCTCTGAGGCGATTCCGGGTAGGTGTCGCACCCTAGTCACTTTGGATTTTCGCCTAGCAGGATGGTTTCGCGTCGCGGGAACCCAGGCATCAACAGTTTAAAGGCTGTGCTCAGTGCGGTAGGCCTAAGGCTCTCGGTTGAGGTTGCGGAGCGCAAACCGGCTCGGCAACAGTTCAGAGACCAAAGCAAGCTCGACAAGCGGGCGTTCGATTTGGTACCATGGCAGTGAAAACGTGCAGTTTTTTTCTCCCCACAATCCCACGACCGGCCATCCTATATCCTCAGTCGTTCAGCCGAGGACTAAAGCGTAAGAAATCTATGGCTTCCAACATGTATTCTCAAGGCGCCCAAGTCAAGCACCCGAAGTTCGGATTGGGCACGGTGATGTTCAGCAGTGAAGAACGGATCGTCATCAAGTTCGACGATCATGGCGAGAAGAAATTCGTCACCAACATGGTGATTGGAGTTTTGGAGAAGAGCGACCGGCAGCCTCCGGCTGAAAAGCGAGGCTCACGGAAGCGAAAGGTCGCGCCGGCTGCGGTTTAGCGGAGCGGCGCGTCGAGGAACTTTGGTTTGAACGCACTTCAAAAACGAATGTTCGAAGAGGCGCGGAAGCGTAATCCGAACCTCGCAATGCCCGCCGAAGCCCAGCCCGCAACGGGCTGGACTGAAGCCGACCTGGCCCTGATCAAGCAGGGGGTTGGCGACAAGACCACGAGACAATCCGCGGCGCCTGGCGAAAGCGCCGAATCGAATGAACCTCCGACCGGCGAGCAGGCCGGCTCGGTGGTCACCTATTTCGATGCCAAGGGCTTTGGCTTCCTGCGTCCGGACGATGGCGGACGGGACATCTTCTTCCACGTCTCGCGCCTGGCTGAGGGCCTGGCGACCGATCTGCGGCCCGGCACGCGCGTGCTCTATGAGTTGGGCATGGACCGGGCCGGCAAAATGGCGGCCTCGAGCGTCCGCATAGCGCCCAAGGAATAGCGCTATACTATAGAAAACTTGGCCGCTCGGCCGGTATCTCCGGCCGGTGCGCCGGTTTCGCGTTCCTGGCATCACTCAATGTTCGACAATCTCTCGGAAAAGCTGCAGCGGGTTTTCAAAAATCTCCGCGGCGAAGGTAAACTGTCGGCCGAAAACATGGAATCGGCGCTGCGGGAAATCCGCATGGCGCTGCTCGAGGCCGACGTCAATTTCCGGGTGGTCAAACAGCTCATCGAAAATATCAAGCAGAAGGCGATGGGCGAGGAAGTGCTGGCGGCGCTTTCGCCCTCCCAGCAAGTGGTCAAGATCGTTCACGAAGAGCTGATCAAGATTCTGGGCAGCCATGAATCGAAACTGCGGTTTGCGAACGAGCCGCCCAGCGTGTTTCTGATCGTGGGCTTGCAGGGTTCGGGGAAAACCACCACCACGGGAAAACTGGCGCGGTGGCTTTCGCGCAACGGGCATCGGCCGATGATGGTATCGGTGGACGTGTACCGGCCGGCGGCGCGGGAGCAGCTCAAGGTGATTGCGCGCGAGACGGGCCAGCCGGTTTACGAGGGCGCGGCGGAAGAGAAGCAGCCGATGGAACTGGCGCGGGCGGCGCGGCGGGAAAGCGCCAACAGCGGCCGCGACGTGCTGCTGGTGGACACAGCCGGCCGGCTGCACATCGACGACCAGTTGATGGGCGAGCTGAGCGAGCTCAAGGAACAACTCAACCCGGTCGAAATCCTGTTCGTGGCAGACGCCATGACCGGGCAGGACGCGGTGAAATCGGCCGATGAATTCCACAAGCGGCTGGGCATCACGGGCGTGATCCTCACCAAGATGGATGGCGACGCACGCGGCGGCGGAGCCCTTTCCATCCGCCACGTCACCGGGCAGCCTTTGAAGTTCGTCGGCGTGGGAGAGAAGTTCGATGCGCTCGAACCGTTCCACCCGGACCGCGCGGCCAACCGCATTCTGGGGATGGGCGACATCCTCTCCTTTATCGAAAAGGCTGGCGAGGCCATCGATCAGAAGCAGGCCGTGGAGATGCAGCGGAAGCTGATCGAGAACGAGTTCACGCTGGAGGATTTCCGCGACCAGTTGCGGCAGATTCGCAAGCTGGGCCCGCTCGGTTCGCTGCTCGACATGATGCCCAAGGTGGGCATGCTGAAGGATCTGAAGGACGTCAAGATCGACGAAAAGGAAATCGAGCGGGTGGTGGCGATTATCGATTCGATGACGCCGCGCGAGCGCGATAACCACATGATCATCAATGGGAGCCGGCGGCGGCGCATTGCGCGGGGCAGCGGCACCAGCGTGCAGGAAGTCAACCAGTTATTGAAGCAGTATGCGCAGGCGCGCAAGATGATGAAGGGCCTTTCGGGCGGTTTTATCGGACGGAAACTCGGCAAGATGAAGATGCCCGCCGGATTCCCGTTTGGCAACATGCCCGGAATGTAGGAGTTTTCGAAAATAACCATGGAGTATCAATGCTGATGATTCGTCTGGCGCGGTTCGGCGCCAAAAAGAAGCCGTTTTACCGCGTAGTGGTAATCGAGAAAGAGCGCGCCGCGAATGGCCGCAACATAGAGGTGGTGGGCCATTACAACCCGGTGTCGTCGCCGGCCCAGGTTACGCTCCAGCGCGACCGGATCGAACACTGGACGCAGCACGGCGCGCAGGTGTCGGACACGGTGAAGCGGTTGCTCGAAAAGTATCCGGCGCCGGTGGTTCAGCCCGTAGCCTAGGCGGCGGGAAGATAGTTGACAGGCGGAAGCGCCTGTCCCACTTTGCGCCGGTGGTTTTGTATGTCCCAGGACGGCTGGGTGGCCGGCCGGGATAAATGACGCATCACGCCCGGCCTCCTTCGGTTACCATGGGGTTAGGAGCGGGATGCATGAAACAGTTGGTAGAGGACATCGCGAAGGCTCTGGTCGACATCCCGGAAGAGGTTTCCGTCCGCGAGGTGCTCGGCGAGCAGGTGACCGTGCTGGAGTTGAAGGTGGCTGCCAGCGATCTGGGTAAGGTGATCGGCAAGCAGGGCCGCACCGCACGCTCGATTCGCACCATTCTGGGCGCGGCGGGGATGAAGCTGAACCGTCGATTCACGCTGGAAATCCTGGAGTGAATTTGCCGGAAGAAGCCTGGGTGACGGTAGCCTGGCTGGGAAAGACGCGCGGCAATCGCGGCGAAATCACCGCGCTGGCACTGAGCGACCGGCCGGACCGCTACCAGGCATTGGTTCAAGTGTACCTATGCGGCACCGGTGCGCCGTTGCCGCGGCAGGTGGAGCACACCTGGTTTCACAACGGCACGCTGATCTTCAAATTCCAAGGCGTCGATACGATCTCCGATGCCGAGTTGCTGGTGGGTCTGGAGGTGCGGATTCCCCTCGCCGAGCGGACGCAACTCGAAGCGGGCGAGTTTTTCCAATCCGACCTGGTGGGCTGCGAAGTGGTGGACCGGAAGACCGGCGGGAGCCTGGGGCGCGTGGAGGCTTGGCAGGATGGCGGCGGCAGCGGACTGCTGGTGGTGGAAGGCGGACTGCTGATTCCGTTTGCGCGGTCGATCTGCGTCGAGATCGACGTCGAGGCCCGGCGCATCGTGGTGGAATTGCCCGAGGGCCTGCGAGAATTGAACCCATCGTGATCTTTCATGTGCTGACGATTTTCCCCGAGTTCTTCGAGGGGCCGTTCGCGCATGGCGTGGTGAAACGGGCGCAGGACGCGGGCCGGCTGGAGATCCGCATCCACAACCTGCGCGATTACACATTCGACCGGCACAGGACGGTGGACGACCGGCCTTTCGGCGGCGGCGAAGGCATGGTGCTGAAGCCGGAGCCGATTTTCCTGGCAGTGGAATCCATCTGGCCGCAGCGCGCGGCCGGGCAGAAAGTGATTCTGCTCTCGGCGCAGGGACGCGTGTTCGACCAGGGCGCCGCGAATCGCCTGAGCCAGGAAGCCGAACTGCTGCTGATCTGCGGCCGCTATGAAGGAGTGGACGAGCGCGTCGCCGAGTGCCTGGCGGATGAAGAACTCTCGATTGGCAACTACGTGCTCAGCGGCGGCGAACTGGCCGCGGCGGTGGTGATCGATGCGACCGCGCGCCTGCTGCCCGGCGTGCTGGGCAACGAAAGCTCCGCGGCGTTCGAGAGCTTCCAGCAAACCGGCCACAGCGAAGGCCTGCTGGATTGCCCGCACTGGACGCGCCCGGCCGATTTTCGCGGCTGGAAAGCGCCCGAGGTTCTGCTCAACGGCAATCACGAGGAGATACGCCGCTTCCGGAAAGAGTCGGCGATCGAAAAGACGGCGAGGCTGCGGCGGGACTTGATGAAAGAGGGGCCGGAGAGCGGCGAGTAACTTGTTGAACATCCTCTTCCACAGTCTTCCTGTCACTTCGCTACAACCCGAAGACGATCACAACGGCCCTCATAGGTCTTCGATGCTACACATTAGCGGTTACGAAGAGCAACCTACTGCTTAACCAGCGTCGCAACGGAAATATGGGGCCATTTGAGGCCCACGAATTCGAGGATGACCGTCTGCGTGTATTGCAGTTGCAAGAACGTGCTTCCGTCGCTGTTCTCAACCGTTTCAATCCAAAAGATCGCCGAAAGAGCATTCGCGTTAACATTCGCGTTGGTTCCGACGAATGGGATGCTTTCAATCCCGCCCACGATGTTGGGAGTAGCCGGCGGAGCAATTGGCGTCCCGTTAATGCCGCCTACCGGATTCGCACTCACGGCCAGCACAAATGTGCTCACAATCGTTTGCGCGCTGATCGCGTTGGTCAAAATGAGGTTGGGATTGGCGATGATAGCCGGAGTGATGCCGGGCGGCGGGGGCGACACGGGAGTTACAAAAGGCGCCAGATACGCCGGGTTCGTGTCATTGACGCGTGCCCCCGTCGTGGCATCCAGTGTAAACGGAGTCGAATCTACGGGGTCGATCTTAGGAGGTCCGGGAAAGGGATCGCCATTGTTTATCAGGTTGCCCTGAGCCAGAATCGAATCTCCATGAGGGATGGTGCCCAATCGAGCCAAGGTCCGGGGCTGTGCAGGAGAGGTGCTGACGGGCAAATTCAGCCAAAGGCCCGGCTCCAGGTGCAGCAGCGCGCTCGTTACACCATCACTCACCTGCTGCAGGTAATGCAAGCCGAGGAAGAAAATGTCACCCTGACTCGATCCGCGGTTCGGTATCGGTCCGCCGATCTTTGTGAAACTCAAGGCCTCCATGGTTGTATTGAGTTTCAGAAAAAACGGAAGGGGAATGTTTCCGTTCTGCCCATTCGGTAACGACACCAGGTTGAAACCTGTGCCGACCCATCTGCCGGACAATTCCTTGAGCGGCCCAAGCCGATCCAAGGTAATGTCGGACGGCGCTGCTGCGCGAAAGATACTGCTGGTAATTGGAGTGCCCAAGAGCACACCTCCTGAGTGATGTGAGATACACCCGCGAGCTTCGACGGGAAGGACAGGCCACCTTATAGTCGAAACCGCACAACTATCTTGCGGTCAAATCAACCATGATGCAAGAGTTTTCTTTCACCCTCGCTTAAATTATCTAAAGCATATCCACGCCCCACAGACGATGGACCTATTCTTGCCCAATTTGAAACCAATCTGTTATCAAACTCACTAACAGGCATGACATCCGAATTATGAAATACTTGGATCTGAATTCGCGGGGCGGACCCTCTGGGCCGGGTATGGGCGCTAGTGTCCCGTCTCTGAAGTTCGTTGACAAAAACCCCACGAGGCTATCGCCTATTGCAGGGCCTAAAGGCCATGTTTAGTAAATCCCACGCCGGCACGGCTGAAGCCGTGCCCTGATACAAAGCTCTGGAATCATGTTGCGAACTTGTGAGACAGGACACTAGAATAAGCGCAGCGGGAAGAATCGGCCTCAACGAGAGTTAGGTGTCCGGAGAGTCATGAGGAGGAGGGGTAACGTGACCACTGACAACTGGGTAACCATCGCTGGATTCACTACCGCAGGCAGCCTGGTAGCGATTGGGTGGTTTGTGACGGGGCATCTTAATCGCGCAAAAGAAGTGGTCCTAAAGAGACTGGAGTATCGTCTGAAGGCGCTTCATGACTGCCTGCCAATTCTGTTTGCAACAGGAGCTCCATTCTCACAACCTGGATTCGCTCAGCAGCTTGCGGACGTGCGAAGCAAGTTCCAGTTATACGGGTTCGCCGACGAAATCGACGGGATGGAGCGATTCATTGCAGCGTGTGAACAGCGCGATCTGCAAGGTTCGAACAACGCCCTAAATGATCTGAAGCCACTCGTGCGCAAGAGCATACGACGAGAACTGAACTTAGGCGCCTGACCTCGGCTTGCAGCGGTAACGGCCTATTTCAGTGGCATAGGAAAGCGCTTGCCCACACAGCTATGCGGCGGCGGTTCTTCCGAGGTCGAACGCCTGCAGGTTGAGTTCGAGTAGCTTGGGGGCCAGGTTGTCGCGCAGGGCCTGGGTCCACAGCTCCTCGGAAAAATCCAGGCTGCGGCTGAGCGCTCCCAGCAGCGCCACGTTGAGCGCCTTGGAACTGCGCAGGGTGCGGCCGGCCAGCATGCCGGGCTCGATCAGCACGCCGCGCGGGGCGAGCATGGCGCGATTCACTTCGATCTGCCCGGCGTCCAGGACCAGCAGGAAATCC
>Ga0224554_1000782_pt1 | contig 23821 bp, 20 predicted proteins | sample 714S22024metaG_FD_180666 | JGI IMG/M metagenome (GOLD analysis project Ga0224554, IMG submission 180666) | Peat soil microbial communities from Stordalen Mire, Sweden - 717 S2 20-24 | ecosystem: Environmental > Terrestrial > Soil > Wetlands > Peat | place: Sweden: Norrbotten County, Stordalen...
GAACGGCGTGGAGCGCAGGCGGCGCAAGGTCCTTGTGCGGTTGCGGCGGATAGGGTTTCTGGGGCCAGTGTAGACTCTGCGGAAGGCGACGGGAGATGGACGATATGCTGACATCGGGAACGGATTATCCTACGGTACCTTCGACGAAATCGGACCCGACGCGAAAGGCTGGACAGACGGTCCCGGCGGCCGCTGCGCCGGATGGGAGATGGGCGCGCGAGGTGGGACAGGACGGGGCTGCTGCGTCCATGCCGTCGGGGGTCCTGGTTGGTCTGACGGACCTGGAGGGGGCGCACCGTCTGGAACGCCTGCCGGAGGGGGTGCCTGCGTTTCGCATCCTGGTGGTGGACGACGACGCTTCGCTGCGCAAGGCATGCTGCGAGATCGCCGCCGGAATGGGCTTTGTGCCGCTGGCGGCGGGCAGTGTGCAGGAGGCGCTGACCGTGCTGCGGCAGCAGCCGGTGGAGATGCTTCTGCTCGACCTGAAGCTGCCCGGCGGCGGCGGGCTGAAGCTGCTCGCCGAGGTGAAGAACCTCTATCCGGCGGTGGGCGTCGTGGTGATGACGGCGTTTGCCACCGTCTCCTCCGCGGTGGAGGCGATGCGCATCGGGGCCGGCGACTATCTGACCAAGCCCTTCGCGCTGGAGGAGTTGACCAGCGTTCTAGGACGCACTAGCCAGCGGCTGCACTTCGACATGGAGAGCCGGCGCCTGCGCGAGCGGCTGCGCGCGCAGCAGGACATGGGAGGCCTGATCGGTAGCTCGCCGGAGATGGAGAAGGTCTACCATATCCTCTCCAAGGTGGCGTATTCGACCCATCCGGTGCTGATATTGGGCGAGAGCGGCACGGGCAAGGAGATGGTGGCGCGGGCGATCCACAACAACGGGCCGAATGCGGCCAAGCCGTTTATTCCGGTCGACTGCGGCTCGCTGGTGCCGACGCTGATCGAGAGCGAGCTCTTCGGTTACGTCAAGGGCGCGTTCACCGGCGCCAACCGCTCCAGGGGGGGACTGCTTTCGGCGGCCGACGGCGGCACCGTCTTTCTGGACGAGATCGGCGAGCTTCCGCTTGACCTGCAGGCCAGGCTGTTGCGCGCGTTACAGGAAAAAGAGGTGCGCCCGGTGGGGGCCACCCACGCAGTGCCGATCACGGCGCGGGTGCTGGCGGCCACCAACCGCGACCTCAGCGCGATGGTCGAGCAGGGGACCTTTCGCAAGGACCTCTACTTCCGCCTCAGCGTGGTCAACCTGAAGCTGCCTCCGCTGCGCGAACGCCGCGAGGACATCGCGATCCTGGCGACGCACTTCCTGGACCGGCTGCAGCGCGAGACCGGCGTCTCTCATGTCTTCAGCGAGGATGCGGTCCGTCTGATGACCGAGTACGACTGGCCGGGCAATGTGCGCGAGCTGGAGAATGCGATCGAGCGCGCCTGCTCCCTGTCTTCGGGGCCGGTGCTGCATATGGCCGACCTGCCCACGCAACTACAGGACTTCCGCGCGCATCGCCGCGAGCAGAACCTGCCGGCAGCCGAAGCGGGCGATGGGCTGGGGGGCGAGTACGAGCACGCGGGCCCGGACGACTCCATCGTCTCCATCGCCGACATGGAGAAGCAGGCGATCCTGGGCACCATCCGGCAGTTGAACGGGGACAAGCTGATGGCGGCCAAGCTGCTGGGCATCGGCAAGACGACGCTCTATCGCAAGCTGAAGGAGTATGGCCTCTCCGAGGGAGGGGAGGCGGCCGGCGACTGACAGGCCGGTGAAGCTCCAGGGTTACGGCTAGGGGGTTGAGGTTGAGCCGTTCGAAGAGGGCGTTGACTGTCCAGTGCTGCTTGGGGGCTGGCCGAAGCCACTCTGCGACGGGGCGAAGCCACTCGGAGGCTGGCCCATGCTGCTGGGCGACTGGCCGAGTGTTCCCCCACCCAGTGCATCCGCGCCGCCATTCAGGGCTGCCGCGATCTTCAACTGCTCGATGCGCGGATCGTAGAGAAACTCCCAGGTCTGGTAGGTTGTCTGCTCATTCGGCGTGATGATGGAAGTGCCGGTCGCGCTGCTGCCAACGCCCATGAAGGGGCCGGCCGAGCCGGAGAATCCGGTTGCGGACTGGCTCTGCATTCCGGACGCGCTACCAAGTACTGACGAACCGCCAAGTCCCGACGAGCTGCCGAATCCCGAGGTGCCACTGAATCCAGACGAGCCTCCGAACGCCCCGGACGAGCCGCTTGCGTCCGTGGACCCGGCTGCTCCCGGCGCTCCCGCGGAGCCGTTTGCTCCATTCGCTCCGAACGCGCTACTTGATCCGAAGCTGCCACTTGATCCCGCAGCTCCGCCAATGCCGTTCGACTGCATTCCCGCGGCCGCACCCAGGCCTGGACCTGCGATTCCGCCCAGCGGCTCGCCGAAGAAGCCCTTAACGGTGGTCTTGTTCTGCCCCACGAGAATCAGCCGATAATCCGCCTTTCCGGTGAGAGGGTCCACATACCGCTGGCGCAGATAGCGGACGTTGTTGGTCTTTTCCAACTGCTCGATCGAGCCGGGGTAGCTGCCAAATTTCTTGTAGTACAACTGGATCGCGCGCACGTACTGGTTGGCCCGGCGCGCCGACTCCACTTCGCGCTCGCGGCGCAGGGTGAAGGCCTCCTTCGACGCGGCCACGCTCAGCACGATCAGGATTAATGCAACGGCCACGATCAGGCCCAACAGCATGAAGCCCTGCTCGCCGGCCGGCTGTTCACTGTTCGCTGTTTTCTGTTCTCTGTTCTTCATCAGTTTGCCAGCAGCGGGAGCGTCTGTGTGTTCTTGTACTGCATGTCTTCCACCTGGACCGACTTCGCCTCAATCGAGACCACGCGGTAGCGGCGCAGCACAACGTCGCCTGGCGAGGCCAGGAAGACGCTGTCGTCATGCAGCAGGAAGGCCTGCCGCGTTCCGTTGGAAGCGGTCTCGATGCCGAAGAACTTCAGGTCGATGGGCGGCGGTGGTGGCGGCGGCGGTGGAGGAGGACAGTTCGGCGGACAGGGCACAACCACGCGCGCAGGCCCCGTGATCCGTGCCGACGCGAGCGGCTTCTGAATCACCACCGGCGGCGGCGCCGAGTTTGCCGAGAAGATATTGCGGCCGCTGCCGGAGTACTCCAGCGACTCGGTCACCAGCATGGCTTCCATGTGCAGGGTCGGGTCGAGCGCGGCCGAGGTTGTGCCCAACGGCTTTGCGGCTGAGCCCGAGGGCGGATTGCCGGTCGGTGCTGTACTGTTCGCAGAGGCCGCGGACGCCTGTGTTGCTGCAACGGGCGCCGTCGTTGCGGGGGCGGCGGTGTAGAAGTACTCAAAGTAAACGAGTGCTGCGGCGATCAATGCAAAGCCGATCATCGCGGCGATCTTCTTGCGGTCTTCCGAGCCTTTGCTGCTGGCCGTCTTCATCGCGCAGGCCCTCCCGATGCAGCGTCTGCTCCGCCTGGCTTCTCGTCCTCGGCGGCCGGCCGGTCCTGCGCCGTGGCTCCCTGCTCATACGTTGTCATGCCCAGCCGGAGGTTCACGATGCCGCTCTGCTGGCCGGTGAGCGTCTCGGTGTGGATGACGAAGAAGAGCTTGTCGCGCTCAATGGAGTTGATGAACTGGACCAGCGGACGGTAGTCTCCGCTTAGGGTGGCGTCGATGCGGACCTCGGTCAACTCGCCCGCGGAACCGGCAAGCACGGGGGCGTGAAAGTACTGCGCACGGGTCAGGCGCACGTCCTGCTTCTTGGTCAGCGCGCCAAGCTCGGCGGCCACCTCGGAGTCCGATGCGGGAAGCCGCTGGCGGCTGAACCTGTCCGCCTCCTCGGTTGCGCGCGCCAGCTTTGCGTCCAGCCCGCGCAGAGGGAGCGCGGCAATTTCGGCGGTCTTCAGCGCGATGCGCTGCTCGGCCATCGCGTCGGCGTTGTGATTGCTCGCCGCGTGCCACAGGAATCCCATCTGCGCCAGCAGATAGAGGTTCACCAGGGCCAGCGCTCCCACCCCCGCCCAGTGCAGGTTCAACACGCTCAGCAGGCCCTTCGCCTGCGCCAGCACGCTGCCTTTTGCAACCTTGGACTTTATCGCGGTGACGGCGCTCATCGGGCACCCCCGCTGGCTGAGGGCATGCCGGTCTTTGCGGATCGGCCAGCCGCCGAAGGCTTGATGTCTGCCGAAGGTTTCTGGCCAGACGCCGGCGCCGAGGGCTTGATGCCTGCCGCAGACTTTGAATCCGCAGGCTTACGGCCTGAAATGTTACTGGCGGAGGATTTTTCCGGCTTGTCCGGTTTCACCGCGCCTTCTTGCGCCGCACCTTTATCTTTTTGTTCCTGCTCATGGTCCTTCACGGATGCGGGCAATGGGTTGTAGCCGCTCAGGATATCGAACTCCACGCCGCCGGGAACGCCGGTCTGGACGACTGGTGCCTGGCCGTTCGGCTCCTTGGTCTGCGATGTCTCGTTGTTGAGGTGAGGCGCGAGGAAGCGTTGGCTGTGCTCGAGGTTGCGCACCAGATCGACGGCCAGGTCGCGTTGCCCGCTGACGCGCAGGCGGATGTTGACGTCGCCCTCCGCGGTGATCGCGGGTTCGATGCTGGTGACCTGAACGCCCGCCGGAAGCACGCGTTCCAGGTCCATCATCACCGCGGTCCAACTGAAGCTCTTGCGCGCAAACAGATCGTTGAGGAACTGTGAGCGATCGAGCACGGCGCGGTTCTGCGGCTGCCGCATGCGCGCCTCATTGGTCTGGCGCTCGGTGAGGGCGGCGAGGGTCTGTGCCTTGAGAGAGTCCATCTGCGCCTCGTCGGAGCGCGCCCTCGCATTCAGAATATGCAGTCCGGCACCGAGCGCGATTGCCGTGAGCGCCAGCGCGGCCATCGCCAGGCGAAGGCGCGCGAACAGGGGTCGCAGTTCGACGAAGGGACGCGTCGCGAGATTGATTGCAATGCGCATCAGTTGGTCAGCGCCCCCCGTACTCCCGCCAGCCAGCCGAGCGGAACTCCGCCGGGTGTGCCGACCGAGGATGCGTCGGCTCCCAGCATCTCCGAGTGCAGCATCTCCTGCACGGCGAGCGGGCCGACGTGCGCATCTTTGAGCAGCGCGGTGAGGGCTGCGGCGCCCAGCGTTCCGGCGGCGTGTATCGCCGAGGGCGGCGTTTGCAGCGTGTCCTCGAAGTAGGCCGCGGCGACGCTCACCGCCTGGGCAACCTCGTCTGCTCTGTCGGTGAGGCTGCGCTCTTCGGCGATCTCTTCGACGATCTCCTGGGCAATCTGTTCGGTGATCTCTTCGGCGATCAGCTCGGTCTCGACCGCGATGGCGTCGTCGTTCTGTTCGCTAAAGCTGACCGGCTCCTGGCGCGCCCACTGCTCGGGGGCTTGCTCGTGTTCATCCGGCGGCGCTTGATTGGCACTGGCTGCGAGCTGTGCGGCGGCGGCATCGAGAAGCTGAGCAGCCATTCGCTGATCGGCCACTCGTTGATCGGCCACTCGCTGATCGGCCTGCTGATCGGCGCGCAGGTCCGCGCCCAGATCGACGGTGCGGTGCAGCAGCAGGACTCCGGCCTTCACGATTGCCGTGGTCACTCCGTCGCGTCCCGCGTTGACCACCAGCGCCGGCGCGGCGCTCTCGCCCAGGCCGGACAGCGCCGCAAGCGTGCTGGGCAGGATTGCGCCCGGCTCGAAGCCGGCCTCACGCACCACACTTTCGTAGTCGGCAAGAAGCTCGCGCGGCATGGCGACGGCGAGAACCTGCAGGCCGTCCTTCGCGGTTGCCATCACCTGATAGCTCACGGCCGCGTCGTCGGCGTCGAAGGGAAGAAGTTTTTTCAGGCGGAAGCGCACCACGGGCAGCGCCTCGGCGGGCTTGGCGGGTAGCTCATCGAAGTCCAGCAGGAGAACGCGTGCCGATGCGTCGGGGACGATCAACGTCACCTCGCGCGTGCGCAGGCAGACCGCATCGAGCGCCTTGCGCACGGCTGCGACCACGGCTGCGCGGCCCGCCGGGTCGCCGCCTACGCCGCTGGATACATCGTTTGTTGCGGAGCCGGTGGCTGCGCCATCGGCTTCGACTGCGGTCAGTCGCGGGACTACGATCTCCTCCGTCAGCGGCACCCGCACCACCGCGGAGAGCACGGCGAATGCGTCCTCGGCACGGGCCGCCACCACGCCCTCTGCGCGCACCTCGCAGGCCAGGCGTGGCCGCGTTCCCAACGATCTCGGTATGAATTCCATTCCGTCCTAGACTACCTGTTCGTTCGATTCGGCGTTCTTCGTCTGCTGCTAACTTTGCACGCCTAGACGACGCGAATCTGAAGTGTCTTGCCGAGGGCTTTCATGGCTCCGGCGATTCCGTCGATCTTCGAGGTGTGGTGGAGGTTGGTGAGCCGGTTGATCTCCTGCGGAGTGGTATTGAGTCGACGCGCAAGCTCTGCCGGACGCACCTGTTGGCGGATCATCTCGTTGAGCAGCAGAACCTTGGCCGAGAGGCTCGCGGGTAGCTCTACAAACTTTCCGCCACGTTTGATGGGTGAGGGCTCGGGAACTTCACGAGGCTGCTCAAAGTAGAAATCCAACGCCGTCTCCAATGCCTCTGCTGCCATTGCCAACGCCTCTTCCACAGTCTCGCCTTGGGTGAGGGCTTCGGGGATGTCGGGAAAGGTGACGAGGATGTGCTTGCCGTCGGGTTTTATGTGGATCGGGTATCGCATAGAGCCTCCTACTGGATTCCGAGCTGCTTTTTGATCGCCTGTACCAGTCCCATGCCAAGCTCTTTGTTGTGCATCGGGAGAACGGAGTTCCTGCCGTTTAACGAGACCTTCAGATGTGATCCCTTGCCGCCCTTGAAGGTCGCTCCCTGTTCCGCCAGCCAACGTTTGAACTCTGTGCTCTTCATGGAAATATAAACAAAAATGATTACAAAAACAAGTCTGATCCCTGATCCCTGATCCCTGTCTTACCGTCCTGCCTCGATGAACGTGACTTTGTTGATCTCTTTCAGCGTGGTGATGCCGAGGCGCACGCGCTGGATGGCGGAGTCGCGGAGGAAGTGCATGCCCTTGGCCTTCGCTTTCTTGCGGATCTCGCTGCCCGGGCGCTTGGCCAGCAGCATCTCGCGGATCTCGTCGTCCAGCTCCAGCAACTCGTGGATCGCCGAGCGGCCGCGGAAGCCTGTGCCCGCGCACTCCATGCAGCCGGGACCTTCGCGGAAGGTGAAGCCGCGCCACTCCTCCGGATCGAGGCCGCTGGCGACGAGTTCCTCGTCGGTGTAGTGGACGTCGCGCGCGCAGAACTCGCAGACGGTGCGGACGAGGCGCTGGGCGAGGATGCAGTTGAGCGCTGAGACAAAGTTGTACGGCTCGACGCCCATGTTCAGAAAGCGCCCCAGCACGTCGACCACGTTGTTGGCGTGGACGGTGGTGAAGACCAGGTGGCCGGTGAGCGCGGAGTTGATGGCGATCTGCGCGGTCTCGGCGTCGCGAATCTCGCCGACCAGTATCTTGTCGGGGTCGTGGCGCAGGATGGAGCGCAGCCCGCGCGCGAAGGTGAGGCCTTTTTTCTCGTTGACGGGAATCTGCGTGATGCCGCGAATCTGGTACTCGACCGGGTCCTCGATGGTGATGATCTTGTCCTCTTCGGATTTGATCTCATTGAGCGCGGCGTAGAGCGTCGTCGTCTTGCCGGAGCCGGTGGGCCCGGTGACCAGCACCATGCCGTAGGGCTCCTTGATGTAGCGGCGGAAGCGTTCGAGGTCTTCGGGCGCGAAGCCGACGACATCGAGCGAGAGCTTCTTGAACTTCTCACTCATCGACTCTTTGTCGAGCACGCGCAGCACGGCGTTTTCGCCATGCACGGTGGGCATGATGGAGACGCGGAAGTCGATCAGCCGTCCCTTGTAGCGCACGCGGAAGCGGCCGTCCTGCGGCACGCGGCGCTCGGCGATGTCCAGCTCGCTCATCACCTTGATGCGCGAAAGAATCGTCTGGTGGTGCTCGCGCGCGATGGGCGCCATGGCCTGTTGCAGCACGCCGTCGATGCGGTACTTCACCATCAGGCAGTCGTCGCAGGTCTCTAAATGGATGTCGGATGCGCGACGCTCCAGCGCGGTGAAGATCGTCGTGTCCACCAGGCGAATGATGGGCGAGATGTCGTCCTCGCCGGTGAGCCGCTCGATGGAGATGTTCTCGTCCGGGTTGTCCTCGTCGGAGAGCACGTCGAAGGCCAGGCCCTCGCTTGCCTCATCCAGCACGCGCTGCGACTGCTCGGTTTTTTTCAGCAGGTCGGTGATCTGCGAGATGGTGGCGACGCGGATGACCAGACGCTGGCCCAGCAGACCGGAGATCTCGTCCAGCATCATCAGCTTCGACGGGTCGCTGACAGCTACCGCAAGCCGCCCTTCGAGCTGCTCCAGCGGGACAAAGTTGTAGCGGAACATCAGATCGACGGGGACGCTCTTGAATAGCTCGTGCTGAATCTTGAAGTTCTTCAGGTCGACGAACTCGGCGTGATAGCGCATCGCCAGCGCCTGCGCGCGCTCCACTTCGGTCATCGACATCTCGCCCACACTCAGCGGCACTGCAACTGGAGTAGCCATATATCTGTAAGACTCTCGTCAAGCCAACTGGTTAGAACGAAAAGGGAAAAACTTTCGCGGCTATTTGAGGCGCGCGCCAAGTTCCACATCTTCCAGGAAGCCGGCGAGAACGGGTGCTCCGGCCGGGCCAATGCTGGCCGCGACGATCATCCCCTGCGACTCCAGGCCGCGCATCTTGCGCGGAGCGAGATTGGCCACGATGACCACCTTGCGCCCGATCAGCGACTCCGGCGTGTAGTACTCGGCGATGCCGGCCAGGATCTGCCGCCGCGATGGATTGAAGTTGGGACCAAGATCGACCTCCAGCCGCAGTAGCTTATCGGCCTTGGGAATGCGCTCGGCAACCACAATCTGCGCGACGCGCAGGTCCACCTTGGCGAAGTCGTCGATGGTGATTTGGGGCGAGTTGTTGGTTGCTGGTTGTTGGTTGTTGGTTGGGGCGTCAGTTGTCGAGGGCACGGCTTCGGCGGTCGCTGCGGGAGTTGGGCTGACTGCGAAGAGCGCGGATTCAGGCGTCGCGGCGTTCGGTGCAGTGGCCAACACAGGCGTTGCCGCATTGGGCGCTGTGAACGTCTTATGCGTCGCATCTGTGGGTGCGGCGACCGATTCAGAACTTGCAGCGGTTGGCGTTGCGGGGTTTTCCATGTCGGTCATGATCTGGGCGAGTCCTTTGTCTGCTCGGGGAAAGATGGGGGCAAGCGGGCCGAGCTTTGTGCCCGGTTTCAACCCGCCCCATTTCAAATCTTTTAGTTCGCCGTTGCGTGCGTCTTCTTCTATGTCGCCAAGCCCAAGCTGACGCCAGACGGAGGCTGTGGCGTAGGGCATAACGGGGTATAGAACAGCCGTCAGTAAGCGAACATACTCCGTAGCCACCCCTAAAATATATGCACGCCTAGGATCCTCGTCGGAAAGTTTCCACGGCTTTGAGAGGCTTAGAAACTCATCAACCACTTTTATTTGTTCAGCAATGAATTCGATGACTCGCGTCAGATTTCTCGTCCATATTGATTCGTTCGCAAGTCGAAGCAGTGGATTTATCGCTACCTGGAAGAACTCCCAAGTGTTTAGTCCCTCGTTTACCGGATAGAAGTACTTGCCTCCATGGACAACAAGCTCAGAATCCAACGAGAGGCCAACCTGTTTATGCGCATCGCGAATCGATATGTAGCCATACTGTAGAAATGGATCTGGTTTGGACTCTTCATAGAATTTAGCCTGCGTCGTTAGTGGATCGCTGACCCACCACTCTGGCATGATAGTTTTATCCAACGGTCTAACCGCTTGCGGTAATGGGATTACGCCGCCAAAATATTGCTGGATCATTTTCAACGTTCTGCTGACGAGGTTGCCGTAGCCGTTGGCCAGGTCGGCGTTGTAGCGGGTGATAAAGGCGTCGAAGCTGAAGGTTCCGTCCTGTCCAAACGGAATCTCGCGCAGCAGGAAGTAGCGGAGCACGTCAGCGGCGAATAAATCCCGATCAGCTTTGGTCGAGTCCGGGAACTGCTTTGCGTAGACCTCCTCACCAAACGCATCGAGGATTGTCTCCGTGCGCACGATGTTGCCGCGCGACTTCGACATCTTTGACTCCTCGAAGAGCAGCCAGCCGTTGGCCACCACCGACCTCGGCAGCGGAAGGCCCGCAGCCAGCAGGAAGGCGGGCCAGTAGAGACAGTGGAAGCGGGTGATCTCCTTGCCGACGAGATGCAGGTCGGCGGGCCAGTAGCGTGCGAACTTGGCCTGCTCGGCGGGGTCGTCGGAGCCGTAGCCGATGGCGGTGATGTAGTTGGCCAGCGCATCGAGCCAGACGTAGACAACATGCTTCTCGTTGCCCGGAACCGGAATCCCCCAAGTAAAGCTCGTCCGTGAGATGGAGAGGTCTTTGAGGGCGCCGGGGACGTAAAAGTGACCGTCCGGTGATCGTCCAAGCTCGCCGTTGCTTATGGCCTCTTGCTGCCCTGGGGTGACGAACGGATTCTCTACATAAAACGCCCCGTGTTCTTGATTGTCTTTGTGTGCAATCTTGGCTAGCACGACCGCCAAATTTCCCTGGAGGAAGCTCAGCACCTCGTTGCGTACTCCCTCAGGCTGGATGTGAAGGCCGTCGGACTTGATTAGATCAATGAGGCGGGCTTGATACTCCGAGAGCTTGAAGAAGAAGTTCTCCTCGGTGATCGTCTCGGTAATGCGGCCGCAAGTGGGGCAAGGCTCTCCATGTGCAACATCGACAAAAGCCTCATCGGAGACGCAGTAAGTGCCTGTGTACTCGCGTAGCTCAATGGCTCCGCGTGCTTCCAGCGTTCGCCAGAGATGCTGCACGCCGCGCTTGTGACGCTCCTCGGTGGTGCGGATGAAATCGTCGTTGGTAATGCCCATCCGCTTCCACAGGCTGCTGAAGCTGCCGGAGACCTCGTCGGTGAACTGCTGCGGGGGGATTCCGGCCTTCTCCGCGCTGCGCTGCACTTTCTGTCCGTGCTCGTCGGTGCCGGTGAGGAAGAAGGTGTCGTCGCCCAGCAGGCGGTGGCGGCGTGCGATGACGTCGGCGGTGATGGTCGTGTAGGCGTGGCCGATGTGGGGGCGGGCGTTGACGTAGTAGATCGGCGTGGTGAGGTAGAACTTTTTGGGATTTTCTGGCATTGGCTTGATAGGCCAGTTTAGCAGGTTGGGCGGGGCAGGGCGGTTGCCTTTGGCGCGGCAGGAACCCGCATCTCAAAGTCGAGACGCCACTCCAGCGAGCAGGGGCCCCTCGCCGTGGACCCCCGGGATGAGCGGGGCGCCCGCGAACCGTTCTGCGTCAGACTGCGTGGTGCAGGGCGTGGTTCTCCGTTCTTCCTCCCAGCTGGGGCACCAGGATATGGAAGATGAACAGTGAGATGGTGTAGGCCGAGGCGGCAAGTTCGAAGATGACCATGGGATGCAGCGAGAAGTAGCGCGAGACAATCCAGGTGAAGATGGCTCCGCCCGCCGCGCCAACCGCACCGCCGATTCCCACCACGGTGGAGACCGTGGTGGACGGGAACATATCGGTTGGAGTGGCGAAGAGGTTGGCGGACCAACCCTGGTGGGCCGCGGCGGCCAGCGAGAACAGCGCGATGGCCGGCCATGGGTTGGCGCGGAAGATGACGCCGAAGTGCGGCACAAGGAGAATCGGGATGACCAGCAGGGCGCAGATGAGCATGGCGTACTTGCGCCCTGCGTTGACCGAGTGGCCGCATTGGATGATAAAGCCGGAGAGCCAACCGCCGCCGATGGATCCCACGGTAGAAACACTATAGATGATGATCAGCGGGTATTTGGCGTGGTTGAGGTCGAGGCCGTAGGTTTCGTTGAGGAACTTGGGAAGATAGAAGAGGTAGAACCACCAGATGGGGTCGGTGAGGCCTTTGCCGATGGCGAAGGCATAGAATCCACGGCGACGCAGGAGAGCGGAGAAGGGAATCGTCTCGCCGTGCGAGGTATAGGCGGCAAAATCGGCGTCCAGGTTTGCCTGGGTCTGGGTGGAGCCGCGGCGTAGTCTGTTATACGGGAAGATGAGCCAGACGATGCACCAGAGAATGCCCATGGATCCGGTGCATATAAAAGCGGCGTGCCATCCGAAACGGGCGGTGACGGCGGCGATGAGGATTGGGGCGATAAAGAAGGAGGCGCTGGAGCCGGAGTTGAAGATTCCGTTGGCCAGCGCGCGCTCTTCCGAAGGGAACCACTCGGTGGTGGCCTTGATGGCGGCGGGGAAGTTACCGCTCTCGCCGAAGCCGAGGAAGATGCGGGCGATGCAGAAGCCAATCACGCTGGTGACGAGGGAGTGGCTGAGTGAGGCGCAGGCCCAGACGGCGATGGCGCAAGCGTAACCAACCTTGGTGCCGAGTTTGTCGATGATGCGTCCGGCAAAGAGAAAGCCGACGCCGTAGGCGACCATGAAGCACTCTACGATATGGGCATAGTGGAGGTTGTATGCGTCCTGGAACTTGTCTCCCTTGGAAAAGTCCCATCCCATGAACGGCAGCTTGTGCAGCAGCGGTTCGATGAGCCCCAGCGCGGAGCGGTCCATGTAGTTAATGGTGGTGGCGGCAAACAGCAGGGCGCAGACGAACCAACGGATATTGGTGTTCTGCGGCGCGGAGGTAGTGATGCTCTCCTCGGCAAAGCTGGCGGTTTTCGTCAACATCAGTTTGAGGCTCCAGCAGCCGTTTGTGAGGACAACGTGTAGACCGCCTGTAGTTGGGAGATTTAGGAAACGGGTATTGCCAGCTTGAGTGCGGCCGCTCGGTGGGTTGCGCTGCAAAGCGCATAGCCACCGGCTAAGAACTCCACCTGAATAATATTCGTCTTTCGCAACTCTGACAATTCCGCGTTTGCGGTGAAGAAGCTGAAATGGAAGAGGGACAGCGACGCAATATGTGGATCAATGGCTGTGTTTGAGGGGCGACCGATTGAACACGGTGCGTGCGCGCGGTTTGATTGAGTACTTTTGCGGTACCAAAGATTTGCCAGGATTCGTGCGCATACTGCGGACAGGGAGGGGTAGAGAGCCTGGGAGTTGCCGTTCCCGGGCGAAGCGGAGGGCGGTCGGCGCGGGTGGGACAGATGAAATTGGCGACTACAGCCGATAAGAGGGTTCTAAGGGGTTCTGTCGCTCCTCTTATTGATTCTGCTGAAGGACGGTTGCCATGAATGTGTTGATTGTCGAGGACGATTCCGCATTGGGACATTTTCTGGACCAGGGGCTGAAGCTCGACGGTCACGATGTCTCGGTGGTGACGGATGGCGAGGCGGCGCTGGAGAGTGTGGCAAGGCTGCGTCCGGAACTGATGATTCTGGACCTGGGCCTGCCGCGCATGGACGGCATCGAGGTGCTGGCGGAGATGCAGCGGCACTTCCGTTCCACCTCCGTGCTGGTGTTGACGGGGCGGGCCGAGATGGAGGAGCGGGTGAAGTGTCTGCGACTGGGGGCCGACGACGTTGTGATGAAGCCGTTTTCCTTCCATGAGCTTCGCGCGCGCCTACATGCGCTCTCCAGGCGGCGCGGCCAGTTCGAGGACCCGGTACTGCGCTTTGGCGACCTGGAGATGGACCGGACCCAGCGGCGAGTGACGCAGGCTGGGTGCGAGGTGGAGCTGACGGCGACCGAGTTCACCCTGTTGGAGTCGCTGATGCGCCGCCGCGGCGAGCGGGTATGCAGCCGGGCAGAGCTGCTGCGGGAGGTATGGCGGATGCCGCTTGGGGCCGGAGCAGTCGCCGCCAGGACCAGCCACATGGATACCAACATCGTGGAGGTTTATATCAATTACCTGCGCAAGAAGCTGGGCAGAAACTCATCTGCGCCGCGGGACGCTTCTGGCGTTTGTCACGCGGTGATCCGCACGGTGCGCGGCGAGGGCTATCTGCTGGACGCGCCGGAGGAGCGCGATCTCAATGCGGGCACGGGCAACTCGCCGCCGGATCTGACGGCGATCTTTGCGCTGGGCGGATGCGTGGTCGATGTCTGAGGAGGCCCCAGTGGGAGGTAGGAGCAATCGCACGAAGTTCAAGCAGATCGCAGTGGCCCTGCATGAGCTATGCCAGCCGTTGACGACCTTGCAGTGCAGTCTGGAGATGGCAGCCCTGACCGACACTCAGGAGGCCTATCGCGAGGCCATGGAGATCGGGCTGTCGGAGTGCCGGCGTCTGGTGGCGTCGGTGGAGTCGATGCGCGAGGTCCTGCAAGAGGCAAGACAGGAGACCGGGTTCGAGGAGATGGAGGCAGGCGGATGAAGTCGCGGCTGCTGGATGCGGTGCGAGATGCGGCGCCAGACGCGAAGAAGACCGTGCCCGCGGAGGTGGAGGCTGCGCCCGGAGATGTAAACGGGAACGTTGGGCTGGATGCGGGCGAGCGGACGGCAGAGGCGCGCACCGTGGTGGTGGTCAGCGCGGACGTTGAGTTCCGGCTGCATCTGTGCGAACGGCTGGCGGCCCTGCGCTGGCGGGTGTGGCAGGCCGGCGGCGGGGCGGAGGCGATGCTGCACATGGAGGCGCAACCGGTTACGGTGTTGCTGCTCGACGGCTGGCTGCCGGACCTGGAGGTGCGCGAGTTTGCGGCCCATGTCAGGCTGCTCTATCCGGAGATCGAACAGTTGCATCTGGACGGTACAGCCGAAGAGGATGAAAATCCCGCAACGGGAGCGCGCAGCTTGTGGCGCAATGAACTGCTGCATGTGGTTCGCGAGGCGCAGGAGGGCGCTGCGAACCGCTCCCCGGTGCGGCGGCCGAAGGTCCGCAATGCCATCGACGAGGGACCCATCCAGCACGAGCGGGAGGCCTTGCGCGTGTTGCCGGATGGGACCGTCACGGACGGGACATTTTTGCAAAACAGTTTGAGCCGCGCTCATGGAAGATGGCTCGAGGTGCAGGAGGAAGTTGGGGCCGACCCCGTCTTCGAGATGCCGGGACGCAAGATGCTGCTGCCGGAGCTGGTGGGCGATAGCCCGGCGATGCGCGAGATGGCGCGGCTGGTGCGTCTGGTGGCGCCTCGTTCCACCACCGTGTTGATCGAAGGCGAGACCGGGAGCGGCAAAGAGGTGGTTGCGCGCGCCCTGCATCGGCTCAGCGCGCGCGCGGGAAAGCCGTTTGGAGTGCTCAACTGCGCGGCCATTCCCGAGTCGCTGCTGGAGGCGGAGTTGTTCGGCCACACCCGCGGCGCGTTCACCGGAGCGGTGCAGTCGCGCATGGGGCGAATCGAGGCGGCCGACGGCGGTACCCTGCTGCTGGACGAGATCGGCGAGATGCCCGTGGGAATGCAGGCCAAGATGCTGCGCTTTCTGGAGTCGGGCGAGTTGCAGCGGGTGGGCGGAAACGAGTTGACGCAGGTCAATGTGCGCCTGATCGCGGCCACCCATCAGCCATTGGAGCAACAGACGGCGGAGGGGTCGTTTCGCCTGGACCTGTATCACCGGCTGGCGGTCTTCCCCATCCAGGTGCCTGCGCTGCGCGAGCGCATGGAGGACATCCCTGAGCTGTCGGAGTATTTTCTACAGCAGTTGGGACAGCAGAGTCCGCGCAAGCGGCTCACTCAAGGCGCGGCGGCAAAGTTGCAGGAGCACTCCTGGCCGGGCAATGTGCGCGAGCTGATGCATGTGCTGGAACGCGCGGTGATCCTGGCCGGAACGAACCCGGAGATTGCCGCGGCGGACATCCGCTACCGGCGGCCCACGCACATCTGAAGACAGTGCAGCTTCAGCGATCCCCTGAATTATTAGAACCTTCAAAGAAAACAGGCCCTACAGGTTGCACGGGAACCCATCTATTAGAAGGGCTGCGTTTTTTTTGCGCTTAATGGGACCTCTATTAATCCGGTTTGGGACCTCTTTTAATCCGGTTGTGGATGTCTTCGCGCCAACAATTGGCGCTTCCACAGCCAGTTACGTCGTGCATGGTGTCTTCTCGGCGGAGCACTGACCTATTTTGGGACTGTCTGAGATTGGGTTAATGTAAAGTGGCCGCACAGTGGCCATTGCCGTGCTTCTATCCAATCGTAGTCAGAGATTGCATCGAATTTCGCGGGGGTCAGACCCGCTGAATTGCAGTCAGACCGCGAAATTCGAAGTTGTTGCAGCATTGGAGACGAGGGGCAAGTATGAGGAACCACACATTATTGTTGCAGGAACGACTGAGCAAGGCAGGGTCCGGGTTTGCCGAGTTGCCGGAGGCAGGCAACGGCCCGTTTCTTTCCGCGACGGGAGCAAAGTTCGCAAGCGGGCTGGAGACTGAGTCCGTGCCGGAGCGCGACCGCCTTCTGCTGGAACATCTTCCCATGGTGCGCTACCTGGCGCGCCGCATCCACGAGCGGCTTCCGCAGCACGTCGAGCTGGACGATCTGGTTTCGGCGGGCGTAGTCGGCCTGATCGACGCGTTCTCCAAGTTCGACCATACCAAGCATGTGCAGTTCAAAAGCTATGCCCAGTTCCGCATCCGCGGCGCGATCCTGGACTCTCTGCGCACGCTGGACTGGAGTCCACGCGAGCTGCGCCGCAAGGGGCGCGCCGTCGAGGAGGCGATCCGCTCGGCCACCCACAAGATGGGGCGCGTGCCGTTGGAGCCGGAGATCGCACGCGAGATGGACATGGGCCTCAGCGAGTTCCAGCAGTTGCTGGGTGAGTTGAAGGGCCTGGAGATCGGCAGCCTGCACCTGGAGCGCACCGAGGACTCGGGCGACGAGGAGCTGTCCTACATTCCGGGGTCGCCCGACGAGGACCCGCTCTTCCGCTGCCTGCAGGGCGAGATGAAGCAGCGCCTGACGGACGCCATCGAGGAGCTGCCGGAGAAGGAGCGCATGGTGCTGACGCTCTACTACTACGAAGAGCTGACCATGAAGGAGATCGGGCTGACGCTGGGCGTTGTGGAGTCGCGCGTCTCGCAGATTCACTCAGCGGCTGTGCTGCGGCTGCGCGCTGCGCTGGCGGGGCTGCGCTCGGACTATTCGGCAAGCAACAAGAGACCGGCGACCAGAAAAAAGCATGATGAGGGAGAGATGGTGGCCTAGCTCAAGGCCTGGCTCACAGATAAGTTCACAGCTTCGCAGGGAAGCGCTTGGCGGGGACCGGCAAAACCATGCCGGTTCCCGCCGTTTTTTTCTTCCGGCAGCGAACAAAGCTGACGCTGCGTCTCACGCTGAGAGGCTGCGTCTCAAACTATGACGCAGCGTCTCGCACTGCGAGGCGATGGCAGCTTGCAGGGAAGAGGAGGGCGATTACTGCGGGAATGCATTGGTCTGGTTGGCGGCTTGGTTGGCGAGGGTGTTGCCAGCGGCGGTGCTGGAGCCAAGTCCGAGCTTGATGATGGCTCGCGAGTCGGGCACCAGCTTGGTCTGCCAGCCGTTGTCGGCCTGCAACTTCTCCATTGCGGCCTGGGTCTCGGCGTCCCAGTGGCCACTGGGCTCGCCCGTCAGGTAGCCGGACCGCACCAGCGCGCCCTGGATCTGCGTGGCGCGTTCATCGTCGATGGTCCGCTGGCCCTGAGGCTGCTTGGCCTTGACGGCGCGTTTCGCGGCGATTCTGGGGGAGGTGGGTCCGCGCCGCGAGTGCGTGAGAGCGACTGCGGGGCACGTGGAGCCGATAATCAGGGTGGACAACAGAACCAATGGACCCAAACGCATGTATGACGAGACCTCATGGGCAAAATGACACAGAAACCGTGCAAATCCTCTAATATCCAAGGCAAGCCTATACCCAGAATTCATGGTTTGGCAACACGAATCGCGGTTTCTGCATCTTAAGGGGTTTCTTAATTGATTCTGGGCAGGAGCGCTCGCCGGATGGCGCGCGCTCCTGCCCTCAGGATGGGTTACGGCAGCGTGCCTCCGAAGTAGGTGTCTCCGGCGGACGTATTCAGTCCCTGCAATCGCACCTTGAAGGCCACGTCCTGGCCCGACTTCAGGCCGTTGACGATGGTCCGGTATGCGGCCTCGTCGGCGACGGGCTTCTTGTTGATCTCGACGATGATACAGCCCTTTTCCAGGCGAATATCGTCGGCGAACGAGCCCGGCCGGACGCTGGTGATCTGCACGCCGCCCTGGATGCCGAGCTTGCTGGCGAGCTGCGAGGGCACGGGCTCGACCTTGATGCCCAGCTTGCTCTCGCCTGCGTCGGCCTCGGCCGGAGTGGCGTTGTTGTCGTTGTTGTTGCCCACGTCGGCGAACAGCTTGGCGCGGTCGGCGATGCCTACGGTGAGGTTCTCTTTGCCGCTGTTGCGCAGGATGCCAAGCTGCACGGTCGAGCCCACCTTGCGCGACGAGATGTTGGCGACCAGCTCATCGCCGTCCTTGATGGGCTTGCCGTCGATGGAGACGATGACGTCCTCGGGCTTGACGCCTGCCTTGGCCGCGGGACCGTCGGGCGTGACGGTGTTGACCAGCACGCCGCCGTTGGCGAAGCCGTAGACGCGGCTGACCGCGGAGGCCTCCGCCGGCTGGAAGCTGATGCCGATGGAGCCGCGCGTGACCTTATGCTCCGGGCTGATCAGCATGTTGTATACAGAGGCGATGGTGTTGGATGGCATGGCGAAGCCTACGCCCTCGGAGCCCTCGGACTGCGTGTAGATGGCGGTGTTCATGCCGATCACCTCGCCGGCCATATCCACCAGCGGCCCGCCGGAGTTGCCCGGGTTGATGGCCGCGTCGGTCTGGATGAACCTCTGGAACTGGCTGGGAGCGCTGTTCATTCCGGGATCGTCGATGGAGCGGCCCTTGGCCGAGACGATGCCCGCCGAGACCGTCTTCGACAGCCCAAACGGGCTGCCAATCGCCAGCACCCAATCGCCTACCTGCGCGCCGTCGGAGTTGCCCAGCTTCACGGTGGGCAGCGGCTGCGGCGCGTCGATCTTGATCACCGCGATGTCGGTCTCCGCGTCCACGCCGATCACATGCGCCGGACGGCCGTGATCCCCATCGTTTTCAGGATCGGAGGAGAGTTTGACGAAGATCTTGTCGGCCTTGTCGACGACGTGGTTGTTGGTGATGATGTAGCCGCGCGAGTCCACGATGAAGCCGGAGCCGAGCGCCTCGCGCACGGGGAAGCCCTGGTCTTCGCTGTCATCTCCGCCCTGCCCGCCCTGTCCGCCGAAGAAGCGGTCGAAGAAGTCCTGCATATCGCCCTGGTCGCCGCCGTTGCCCTGATTGCCGCCAAAGGGGATGATCTGGCCGTGCCGCATGGTGCGGCGGTTGGCGGACTGCTTGGGAATCGACTCGGTGTTGATGTTGACGACCGCCGGGCCAACGTCCTTGGCGATCTTGGAGAAGGCGGTGGAGAGATCGAGCGGCTTGGGAATGTTGAGCGGACGCGCGTCGGAGGAGTCAACCTGCTCCTTGCCGCTGACCGTGCGGGTAAAGATGGAACCGGCAAGAATGCCCAAGGAGAGGACCGCCAGCAGAGCGAAGGTCGCGCTCAGACGGTGGTTGCGTATGCGTGTCAGGAGATTGTGTGCGGCTTGCTTCTGTGTGTCCATCGGGTGGTTGGTCCTCATTCGTATTGGGCTGTGCCTGGCTGCGGGCGTTGCCTGCCGGCGCGGGCCGCGCGGAAGAGTTGCTGAGCCAAGTATATCCGCTTGCAACCAGCCGCACAGCCAGGCGAATTGTCCAGATGGTTAGACGAACCAATGGCAAAATCGTTGCAGCCCGCCCTCCCTGCCTAAAGTCAGGGAACAGGGAACAGGGAACAGCTGTGCCGTTGCCTGTTCTCTGTTTGTCATTCCGCAGCGCAGCGGAGGAATCCGCTTTTGCCCTTGTCTTTCCGGAGGGAGCAGGGGGCTTCAGCCCCCTGAATAAGCCTCGCAGAATCAGGGGGCTTCAGCCCCGGACTTTTTCCGCTCCATGACCCGCAAAAAGCCCAGTAATTCCCCTTGTCAAGACCCTCGACCCCCAAAAAACTCCATAACCAATACCATATCAACCACTTCCCAAAGAAAAATACTTGGCATAGTAGTTTCCCTCCAACGCGTATAATTGAATCAGTAAGCAAATCCACCGAGACCCGGCCAACCCCGCCGGGTCTTCGCTTCTAATACGTCTCATGCGCTAAGCGCGAGCTTAACCTGCATTTTTTGAATACTTTACGCTATTTACCCCCGGGGGGGGTGTCTACATCATGACCGGCGCAACCAACTCCGCGAAGTCCAGACTGAGTCCAGACAAGTCCAGACCTGTTCCAGACCCGTTCCAGACCAAGTCCAGACTTAACATGCCTTTTATGAATACTTTGATACTTTTTCGCACACAAGAGAGATTCCGCATGACCGGCGCAAACGCAACCAGTCATATCTTCGCCTTTACTACGTCTCACGCGCTTAGCACGAGCTTAAACAGTATATTTTGAATACTTTACGCTATTACCACCGGGGGGGGACACGCAGCCGATGTGTAGATACTGATTAACCATTCAGAAATGCCATGTGCGGATGATCGGCGGGATTCCACTCCCTCGGCAAATGCTCTAAGCTAGGAAATCATGTCCTTCACCCTCGCCATCAACGGCCAGAACCGCAGCTTCGACAACCTGACACAGCCAGTCACCCTCGACCAGGCCATCGCCGCGATGGCCCTCAAGGGCGACCGCATCGCCGTCGAGCACAACGGCCAGATCGTCCAGCGCGCCCGATGGTCCGACACGCCCATCGTCTCCGGCGACCGCCTGGAAGTAGTCCACTTCGTCGGCGGCGGATAGATTCGGAAGGGAACTCGCGCATAGATCCGAAAGGGAAGTCGCGCAGCGGAGACGGGCCGCTACAAGACGGAGTCCAGCCACAGCCTCCAGAACCCGCTCCAGGTTGACGAGAGTGTTCCTAGTTGACGAGAGTGTTTAGTCCAGTAGAATGGCTTCAGAATCTGACTATTAGGGCTGAGAAAATCGACAAAGCTGGACCAAATAGAGCAGTTCTCATCCGCCGGTTCTTATCGGCAGGATTGCCATGCGCGCTTGCTGTCGCGACCGCGATTGCAGTCACTACGCCATTTCGTCATCATGTCGATTGGATGAACTTTGTACAAGACGATTTCTTCTACTACCTGAAGGTCGCTTCCAATGTCGCGTCGGGCAACGGTTCGACCTTCAACGGTATCGTGCCGACCAATGGTTACCACCCGTTATGGATGTGGGCCCTTGCGTGCGTGATTCGTATTGGCCATGGCATTCGATTCGTTCCGATCTTCCTGGGAGCATCGATCTGGCTGGCGACTATGGCCAGCTATTTTTTGGCCAATCGCCTGCTGAAGAAGGTCCATGTCGAACCGGTGGTTGCTGCGTCACTGGCTGTTTACACGGCCATCTATGCGATGCACGTATTCGACTATGGCATGGAAGTAATATTCGCCGTTCCAGCAATGTTGGGCCTTGTCCTTTTGCTGCAACAAGAGACGTGGTCATCAGGCGGGGATAAAGACTGGATCTACGGAGTCGCTATCGGCCTGATCACAACATTAATGGTGCTCTCTCGGCTGGACACAGTGATCTTTGCGACGCTCATCGCATTCGGAATTGTATTCCAACCTGCTTTGCGCGCGAAAATACGTTTGCGGCTGCTCGTTGGAGTTGGACTCGGCGTCTCGCCGCTCGTAGCGTACTTTCTCTTCAACAGGTTCACATTTGGGATATGGTTGCCGGTTTCAGGGATGGCAAAGCAGTTGAGATTGGATCATGGTTTTACCTCCCCGGCATGGAGCAGCCTGTTTAGCAAGTCCCCTGTACAGTTGCTCAACTTGGTACCGATACTCGTCGCGATCGGTGCACTACCTTGGCTTTGGAAGGTTCTGCGCCCGTCAGAACGTGCCGTTTACCCAGCGACGCTTTTATTTACCTTCGTGTACCTCGCGATTCTGTCATGGCTCAGTGATTGGCAATTGTGGGGTTGGTATTTTTATATGCTTCGCCCCGCTCTGGTCGTTGCCTTGGTGCTTCTCCTCCGCTCTCCTTGGCTCAAGCGGCACACCGAATCTCCTTGGATGCTCGGTGTGCTCGTACTTGTCGCCATCGTTGATATTCACACAGTGCAGTTGCCCCAACAGCAGCCCGAGATTGTCGCAGCAGCCCGGGAAATTCAACAGTTTTCGTTAACGCATCCGGGCACCTATGCGATGGGAGATAGAAGTGGTGCCGTTGGCTATCTTCTGGACGAGCCCGTCGTCCAGACCGAAGGCCTGATGATGGATGCCCCATATCTGGAGCTGATCAGGAAACAACTCCCGCTGCGGGAGGTTCTGAAACGATACAACGTCCGCTATTATGTCGGTTCAGCGAAGAAGCCCTTCACAGGCTGTTTCAATGCAAAAGAGCCGGCTCAGGCTGGACCGCATTCTCCTCATCTGGAAGCAGACTTTTGCGAAGACCCTGTGGCGCGTTGGTCGTTTGCGGGAGTCCAGACGATGATCTTCGACTTGCATCCTCAGCACCCCTGAAGAAGGCAGGTGAGGCGTGACCTGCCAGCAGCAAGTGAGGAATATGCAGCCCAAGCGAAACAGCATCAACAGAGGGCGATCGAGCTACCGGCAGCTTAAGCGGAGCTTCGAGGGAACCGAGGTTCTCAAACGCGACGTGGCTCAGCACCAGGGCATGGCGAGAGGGCATCATCATGGAAACATAGTACCCTCATCGGCTTGTCTGTCGTCACTATACATAATATCTGTTATCAGACTTTCCAGTACTTCTTGCGGTGTTGCTGACGTGGGGCCGTCCGTTCAAGTAAAAGCTAGTCTTCCTGGGAAGTAATTCATGGTCTTCGATGGCCGCCAGGCAGCGCGCACTCCGCTCTGCAACATGAGAGATCCATTCACGCTGAGTTGTACGGCCACGATGTCCGCTATCAGTTCGCATGGTCTCCATGGCATCCTTATGGTCTCAAAGAGCGTGTGTCAAGGGCGGAGTAAAACTCTACCAGTGGGGCGGAGTAAAAGCAGGCCAGTAGACAAGCAGGAAGTTGAAGGGTTTGCGGGGAGTATGGCGTCTGAAGCGTAGCGGAAGACGGCATACTCCCCGCTGCGCGCTCGGACTGGGGTGGGGTCGGCGGGTGCCGGTGGGTCAGGAGCTGGGGGGCTGCGTTTGCGGCGGCTCTGCTTCAGACGGAAACTGTCGCCGTTCATCTCCAGGATGTGAACGTGGTGGGTGAGGCGGTCGAGCAGGGCTCCAGTGAGGCGCTCGGAACCGAGGATCTCAGTCCACTCCTGGAAAGGAAGGTTGCTGGTCACCAGAGTTGAACTCCGCTCGTAGCGCTGGCTGAAGGTTTCGAAGAGCAGTTCCGCGCCGGTCTTGGAGAGCGGCACGAAGCCTAGTTCATCGACGATGAGCAGATCGTAGCTGGCGATCTGCTTCTCTCACCCCAGCAAGCACAAATCGCTTGCCGGGGACCCCGCTGGAAGCGGAGCAGCTTCTTCTCGTCGCGGGCCTCGATCAGTTCGCTGACCAGGGCGGAGGCGGTGGTGAAGCGCACGCGATGGCCGTGCTGGCAGGCTGCCAGGCCGAGGGCCAGCGCGATATGGGTCTTGCCGGTGCCGGAGTTGCCCAGCAGCAGCACGTTCTCGCGGCGCAGCAGAAACTCCGAGCGTGCCAGTTCCAGCACCATGGCCTTGTTCAGCGCGGGGATGGCGAGGAAGTCGAAGCTGTCGAGGCTCTTGACCACCGGGAACTTCGCCTGGCGGATGCGGCGCTCGGTGGCGCGGCGGTCGCGGTCGAGCAGCTCCAGTTCTGCCATGCGCAGCAGGTAGCGTGGATAGTCGATGTCCTCGACGGCGCACT
>Ga0224554_1000783_pt1 | contig 23813 bp, 22 predicted proteins | sample 714S22024metaG_FD_180666 | JGI IMG/M metagenome (GOLD analysis project Ga0224554, IMG submission 180666) | Peat soil microbial communities from Stordalen Mire, Sweden - 717 S2 20-24 | ecosystem: Environmental > Terrestrial > Soil > Wetlands > Peat | place: Sweden: Norrbotten County, Stordalen...
TGTGCGCCGGTACTCTGAGGCGCGATTGCTTACCTGCTCGGCCGTGGTGCGCAAAGCAAGCTCGCGCAGCATGTTCAGGTTGCCCTTGCGGAATAAGTTGGCCAGCGACTGCTCCACCTTCTCTGCCGCGTAAATCTTTCCCTGGCGGAGCCGCGAACGCAGCTCGTCCACAGTCACGTCGATGTTCACAACCTCATCGGCGCGCTTGAAAAAGTTATCAGGGACGGTCTCGCGGATCACGGTGTTCGCCGAGCGGTTGACTGCGTCGTTCAGCGTCTCAAGGTGCTGGATGTTCACTGCCGTCATCACGTTGATGCCGGCTTCAAGCAACTCCAGCACGTCTTCGTAGCGCTTGCGGTTTTTGCTGCCGGGCACGTTGGTATGCGCCAGCTCGTCCACCACCACGGTATTGGGATGGCGCGCCAGGATGGCGTCCACGTCCATCTCTTTCAGGTTCACGCCGCGGTAGGGAATCACCTTCTGCGGCACAATCTCCAGGTCGCGGATGCGCGCTTCAGTTTCAGCGCGGCCATGCGTCTCCACCAGTCCGATGACCACATCCACGCCCAACTGGTGCTTCATGCGGTAGGCGTCGTTGACCATGTCGTAGGTCTTGCCCACGCCCGGCGCGGCGCCCAGGTAGATGCGAAGTTTGGCGGACTCCTGCTTTTGCTCCAAAACAATCTCAGCCATCGGTCAGCCCACCTCGACCGGATGCCGGACTGCATCCAGAGCCGCTACCGGAAGCGTGAATCGGAACGTGGTTCCGTGGCCCAGGCGGCTCTCCACCGCAATCTGTCCGCCCAGCGACTCAACCAGCCGCCGCACCAGCGCGAGTCCAAGCCCCGTGCCGCTCTCTGAGAATGCGCTGAACCTGTCAAAGATCGCGCTCAAGCGTTCCGCCTCAATGCCGCGCCCTGTGTCGCGCACGGTGAACTGTACATTCTGCTTGATCTCCTCGGCCGCCAGCAGAATCTCGCCGCCATCCGGCGTGTAGCGCAAGGCATTCGACAGCAGGTTGTCCAGGATGGATCGCAGCGCCCTCCTGTCAGCCTTGACCACCGAGAGGTCAGCGTACGCGCTGATCTCCACGCGAATGTGTTTCTGCGTGGCTTCGTCGCAGTAGCGGTCGCGTGCCTCGCCCAGTGCCTGCGCAGGCCGCAGCTTTTCAAACTTGAACTCGCGTTTCCCTGTGTCCAGCTCCGCCACCTCGATCAGGTCGCCCATCAGCTCGTCCAGCTTCTCGGCCTCGCTGCTTGCTTTGGCCGCAATCTCGGCTTGCAACGGCAGCAACTCGCCGCTGAATCCCTGGGTCAGCGCATAGAGTCCGCGCCGCAACTGCAGCAGAGGATTGCGCAGCTTGCGGCTGGCCACGGCAATGAACTTTGTCTTGAACCGGTCCGTGTCCTGGAGCGTGGTCACGTCCTCAAGGGTGGTCACTGTTCCCAGCAGGCGCCCTTCCGAGTCGCGCATCGGCGTGGTGCGCAAGCGATAGCTTCGCTCCTGCTGGCCGATCCGCATCGGCAGCATCGACGCTTCGTCCTCTGTGGCCACGGCCTTCTGCATCTGCACCGCGTCGCGGATCGCGCTCAGGATTTTGTCGCCGCCAGGCGTATTGGTCAGCGCCATGCGGTCCGTTGCCGCATCGCCGAGCAGTTCCGCGGCGGCCTGGTTCACTTTCAGCACGTGTCCCTTGCCGTCGGTCACAATGATCGGCTCAAAGATCGACTGCAGCACGGCGTCTGAAAGTTGAAACTCCATTTGCCGGCGGCCAGCTTCGGTATCGCGCAGCTCGCGCAGTCTGATGGCAATGCGGCCCAACTCTCCGGCAAGTACGCCGAAACTGTCGCGGCTGCTCCACTCCACGCGATGCTCCAGGTTCCCCTGCGCAATGCGGTGGGCATCCCGCGCCAGATTCTTAATGGGGCTCAGCACAAAGAAAATGGTCAACAACGCGGTAACGATTGCGGCAGCAACCAACGCATACGCAAGCGTGGCGAGCCCCGCGGCCGCCAGGGCGCGGTGTGTGGCGCCCACCAGGCCGGCCAGCAGGCAGGCGAGGACCAGGCAGCCGAGTATCAGTCGCTGTGAGAGATTGAGCATTGCCCGGACTCCATGCCGGAAGAGGTTGTCTCAACCATTCTCGCGGAAATGCCCTCATTCCGCAAAATCGGGCAGGGCACGTACCGCAAATCGGAGAATTGCGAACGGGAAACAGAGCAAAACAACTGTCCACTGTTCATTGACCACTGCTTTACGGTACAGCGCAAACGGCGAGCGTTCCATTGTGCCAGCGGCAATCGAGACCCGCAGGGGGTGGATCGGACACCAGGACCCAGTCCACGCCGAACTCCGCCTTCAATCGCTCAAAGTCGGCCAGCTGGAAGTTCTTCCAGCCAGACTGCGCGGCCAACTGACGATCCCAAACCGGCCCAAGTTCGGGAACCTGCATCACCACGGAGGTGTCCTTGATGGCATCGGCCAGCTGACTGCGCTCAGCCAGCGCGCGGAAGCCATGGTAGTCTTCGCCCTCGGCCGCCAGGTAGCGAGGATCCATCGCAAAATATGCATCCGTCGGCGTATTGCAGCGAATCCACGCAAACGCTTGCAGCCACGGATTCGCTGAGGCCTGTCCCGGCAGTTCCAGTTGGTCGCTTCCTCCAAATTGCGAGCGCTGCGCCGTCAGCATTCCGCCATTCACTGCCAGCAGGAACAGCGCCCATCGCCACACCTTGGTCCGCAGCAGGTATTTCCCCAGCAGACATCCGCCAATCAGCATCAGGAAGAAGTACACCAGGTGCAGGTAGCGCATGGGCTGCAGGGGCGTCAGGCGTTCCAGCGACGGAAAGCCGAGCATCACCATGGCCACCACCTGCTGGAAGACGCTATAGGCGAGCACCGCCAGGGCAAAGCGCGCCATCACATTTTCTCCACGCTTCCGGGCAATCCGCCACAACAGCCAGAACAGGAAGATCGGCGCCAGTGCTCCCAGCCATTCGTACCAGGTCCATTGGTACAGGTAGCAATAGCTCCGCGAGTGGACCGCCTTCAACCATTCCGGGGATGCTGGCTCAAAGATCCAGGCCAGCGGAACAGCACTGGCCAGCGCCGTGGAGGGACGCGGCTCCCACAACGACTCGAACCACACATGGACCGGCTCTGAAAGCGCCATCGTGAGGAAGAAGCAGAACGAAATCCCCATCGCCGCCATAATCGGGTGCATCAGGAATGACATAAGCATCAGCACTGCGGCCTGCCAGCGCTTCTGCGCCAGAATCCGCGACACCGCCAGCAGGATAAGCGCTGTGGCCACATTGCGTGGATGCAGGTGCGGATCGGCAAGGAACAGCGCCGTGCCCGCCACAGGCAGCGCAAACATGGCGGCCACCAGGGCCACGCCCGCCCATTGCGCCCGTTTCTCGGCGAAGAGTTTCTGGGCAATGCTGAGGCAGGCGAACAGGATGAGCGCCAGCGCGCCGAATTGCCACAGCAGCGCCGTTGTCGCCACGGATATGCCGGTCACGTGTGCCGACCATGCCACGACACGGTCAAAGTAAGTGGCCTGAAGCTGGATACGGAAAAACGCGGCGTCGTGCGGGTAAAGCGCGGGATTCAGGTCGCTCTTGATCGCCGAAAGGTAGAGAGCGTCGTCTTCAGTGCCGGGGTGGTAGCCCATCACAGCGAAGCCGAAGGCGGTAAACAAAAGGATCAACAAAAGGTTGACCGGGAGTTTTTCTCTCTGTACGCTCAATCCCGTATACTCAAGCAAAGCATGTCGTCACCAATAATGATAGACGGACAGGCACGCGAGCCAGACTACAAGCAGGCCACAATTTCCCTCTTGCCGCCAGCTCAGGGAGCGTCTACCCCGGAAAAGCTGGCCCTGATCATTCCCACGCTCCGCGAAGCTGAAAACCTGCGTGGCCTCCTCGGCCATATTCGCTCCGTCCTCGATCCCGTGGGATTTCCTTACGAAATTATCGTTGTGGATGACGATAGCCGCGACGGCACCGAGGATATCGTCAATTCCATCTCCCGCGAAGACCCGCGCGTACGCCTGCTCATCCGCAAGGGGCAGCGCGGACTGTCGGGAGCCGTGCTCTACGGCTGGCAGAATACCGATGCTTCCATAGTGGGCGTGATGGACGCCGACCTGCAGCATCCTCCTGAACTGCTGCCCAGGCTCATCGCCGCCATCCAGAAACCCCGCGATCTGGTCATCGGCAGCCGCTATACGCCGGGCGGCAGCCTGGCCGACTGGAACGTCGTGCGCAAGCTCATCTCCGCCGTCGCCGGATGGGTCACCTGGCCTGTTCAGCGATCGGGCCTGCGCGCCAAGGACCCCATGTCCGGCTTCTTCCTGGTGCGCCGCGTGTGTCTTGAGAACATTCCCTTCCAGAGCGCCGGTTTCAAGCTTCTGCTTGAGGTTCTAGTCCGCGCCCGTCTGCACTCGGTTGAGGAAGTGCCCTTCGTCTTCGGGCAACGCTCGCGCGGAGCCAGCAAGGCAAGCGTCAAGGTCGCAGTCGACTATGCCCGCCTGCTGGCAAGGCTCTACGCCATCCGTCTGGGCTTCAGGAAGAACTGATTCGGAACTCAGACCGCCGGCAGCAGCATCCGCAGTAGCAGGAACGCCGCCACGCCGACAAAAAACACAAGCGCCATGCGGATTCCCGGCTCGCGATTTACTTCCGGCACCAGGTCGCTGGCGCCCACATACAGCGCTACGCCCGCTGAAATCGGCAGTCCGTACGGCAGCCAGCTCGGCACCACCTCAATCACCATCACGCCCACCAGGGTGGCCGTCGCCAGGCCCACTGCGGAGTAGAAAGCCATTCGCCGGCTTCGTCCGCTTGCCAGCATCACGCTGGCCATGGTGAAGCCCTCCGGCGCCTTGTGCAGAAAAATCGCCAGAAAAATCAGCCAGCCCAGCCAGTTTGACACCACAAAACCTGATCCGATCGCCACGCCATCAAACAGCGCATGAACGCTTAGTCCGACCAGCACGGCGTTGCCCGTATGCTTTGTGACCAGCTCCCCGTGGTGGGTCTCTTCGCCATAATGAAAATGCGCGCTGATGGTGTGCTCCAGCAGATGCACAATGCAGTAGCCGGCCATCACCAGGATGGGACCCAGTTTGGGGCTGAGGCGAAAACTCTCCGGCGCCATCTCAATGAGCGCCACCGCCATCAGAAAGCCCGCGCCCAGCGCCACAAAGTAACGCAGGTAGCGCTCCACGCCGCGCGCGCGCACCAGCACCAGGCCGCCGGCCACATCCGCCAGCGCGGCAACTGCGCCAAGTAGGAGAGAAAGCCTGTTCATGACTAGCCGCTGTGCCGGATGTGCATCACATCGCCGTCCTGCACAATGTATTCCTTGCCTTCCAGGCGGAGCGTGCCCTTGGCGCGCGCTGCGGCCTCGGAGCCTGCTTCAAGCAGAGTGTCCCAGCGGATGGTTTCGGCGCGGATGAAGTGGTGTTCGAGGTCGGAGTGAATGGCCCCGGCGCCTTGCGGGGCCTTGGAGCCGCGGGGGATGGTCCAGGCGCGGCATTCGTCTTCGCCCGCGGTGAAGAAGCTGATCAGGCCGAGGAGTTCATAGCTCTTGCGGATCAGCCGCACCAGGCCGCTCTCATTCAGACCATAGCTGCCGAGAAATTCGGCTGCTTCCTCGTCCTCCATTTCGGCCAGCTCGGCTTCGACCTTCCCGCAAATGGCGGTCGCTCCCGCGTTGGGCCGGTGGGCCACTTCGTCGAGCTTGAAGCGGCTTACCGCAGCCTCAAGGTCGGTGCCGAGCGTGGTGCTCTCGCCGATGTTGAGCGCGTAGAGAATGGGCTTTTGCGACAGGAACATAAAGCCCTTGATGAGCTTCTTCTCCTCGTTGGTCATCTCCAACTCGCGCAGCGGCTGCTCTTTTTCGAGAGCTTCCTTGGAGCGAATCAGGAGTGCCTGTTCGTGCTCCAGATCGTTGGTTCGCCCCTTCTTCAGATCCTTCTCCAGGCGCTCAAGCCGTTTTTCAATCTGCGTCAGGTCGCTCACCATCAGGTCGAATTCCACATTCTTGATGTCGCGCAGCGGATCGATCGGTCCCACGTGCGGAATCGACTCGTCCTCAAATGCGCGTAGCACGTGGATCAGTGCGTCCACCTGGCGCAGGCTGGCCAGGAACGCGGTCTCTTTCAGCGCCTCCTGCCCGATGGCCGCCACGTCCACAAATTCTACCGACGCGAACGTCGTCTTTTTCGGCTGGTAGAGATCCGACAACTTGTCGAGCCGCCCGTCGGGAACGCGGGCTACGCCAATGTGTTCCTGGCGGGAGTGGGCGCGCTCTTCGACCTTGGCCTTTGTCAGAATCTTGAACAGCGATGTCTTGCCCACCTGAGGCAGGCCGATAATACCGGTTTTCATGTTCGTCCTATTGCGGCCCTTTCAAGGATGGATTGCGCACACAAGGGCCTCTACGATGATACAGGAACCAAGGACTAAGAAATGGAAGCAGGGACGAAGGAGTTCGAGTCCTTATTTCTAGTAGAGAATCGTCACCACAGCTGCCGCAATATCCATCGGCCAGTGCGCAACGATCAACGGCGCCAGCCGGCGCGTGCGGAGATAGATCGCCATCGCAACCAGAACCCCCGGCAGGAACGCGAAGAAACGAAACACGACGTAGTGCCAATCGGGAATGAATGGCAGCGCGCAATGTTGCGCCGCCCACCAGAATCCGACGATCGACACTGCCAGCCATCTGCGCCCGGTCAAGACCTCCAGCCGGGGCAACGCGAACGCCTGGTAGGTTGTCTCCTCAGTAGGCGACCAGAGGATCCACCACACGGCGAGGCTGTAGATGATTGCCCACATCGGCATCGGATGCGCATGCAGCAGGAACCGCGCGGGGTCCTGGTGAGCAAATACGCGAAACGCCTGCCTCGACAGAAAAGCGCCGCCAAGAAAGAATGGAAAAATCACTAGGTAGTAGCCGAGACCAAGAAAGAAATCACGCCCCCTGCGCATTCGGATCGGTCCAATCAAATCGCGCAGCCGTATGCCTTCCTTGCGCGTATAGTGCCGCAATCCGATGAGGCAGCCGATGTCCACCAGCGACCCGTACACGCTCCAGAAATCGCCCGCCGCCCTCCAGGGAGCCGGATTCTGCCTAGCCAGAAAGATCAACGCAACCAGGCCCTGCGATCCCAGCAGCAAGACGGATCGCGCCGAAACAAGCAGCAGAACTCCGGCCCACGAAACGCACCCATCCGCAGCCCGCGCGCTTATCGCCGCCAGTGAATTTTGAAGCTCTGTTCCCGCAGAAACAGTATTCGCCGCAGCGCCCATTCGCAAATGCCTCTTCCGTCCTTAGGACCCTGACTTGCTCGACTCCGCCCAGGCCACCAGCACTACCGTGCCCAGCCCCATCAGCAGGATTGCTTCCTCCACCAACTCGCTGCGGTTGTGCAGCCTGTTGAAGTCTGCCGTGTACTGGTTCGCCGGGTTCGTTGTATCGATTGCGCCGCCAGCGGCGATGCGGTCCCGCTCCATCTGGGGGATGATGACGAATTGCGAGTAGACTGTGCACGCAATCATCAGCACCACAAGGGCCATGGGTGCCAGCACTGCTCGCGGCTTGTACATGCGCCATGCCGGAGCAAGCGCCAGCAGGGCCAGAGCGACCATGCCCGATACCAGTCCCATCCCGTGCAGGATGCGCAGCAACTGGCCCACGATGGTTCCAGCGGTATGCGTATCGGGCCGCAGGGTCATGAAGGTAATGGCGGCAACCACAGGGAAAAAGATCTCCGCGCCCAGCCAGACGATGAGCGAGAGATAAAGAAGAGTGCGAAGGAAAGTTTTCATGCAGAAAGCATACTATCCGGGCAGCGCCCTATTCGTACATCACAAAAAAACAAATCCCGCTCGATGAGCGGGATCTCAGTTTATCGAAAAACCAATCAGTGTTCTTCCTGAGGGAGCGTCAGGCCTTAGCCTCACGAATAAAATACCTCGATTCGGTCGGGCCTCAGCTCCGGGCCTTCTCTCGAAGTGCCTTTTACGAGCTCCGATTCAGCGCGCGCTTTAGCACAATCTCCAGCGCGCCCTTCACCTGGTTGTATTCGTCGGCGGAAATGGTCCCGGAGATTCTCTCGCTCTCAATTGCGAAGAGTTCTTCCTTGAGCGCGTCAAGAAGCGAAGCGTGCTTGGTTGCGGGGGCTGCCGTGGCATAGGATGGCGCACTCGCACGCGGATTTGCAGGGAGGGGCGCATTCGCGTCGGCAATCGCCGAGGCCGTTCCATCCGGCTTGCGCAGCAGGAAGGCCGCAGCCGCTGCCAGCAGCAGTGCAAGTCCACCAAGGATCCACCACTTGTACTTCGACAGTGGATCGGGCGTGTTGATCGGCGTGCCGATGCCGCCACCGGGCGTGTTAGGGGTCGCGCTTGCATCCGCTCCACCGCCGCTGTCAGCTTGCGGTCCGCCACCGCCGGTCTGCGCTTCGCGCGGCATCGATCCTGTGCCGGAGACGGTAAACTCCACCGGCTTTCCCGGCATTGCGTTCTTCAACAGATAAGTTTGCACGCCGGGATCTTCCTGCACCGCCTTGAAACTGGCGCCGCCACCGGCCACAAAACTCATGCTCTTGGGCATCAGCACGGCCAGGTTATCGGCAGGCAACGAGACCAGCGACTTGAAGTCATACTTGCCGCCGCTATACGGTAGGCCGTAGCTGATCTGGAACATCGTGTCTTTTTCGCCGTCGTCGGGTTGAATCGGGAAGTTGAAGGAGTAGTGTCCCTTCGGTCCATCCGGGTCCATCTTGAGCGAGGTAGGCAATCCGCCCGGACGCTGTGCACCGGCATCGTTGATGACGGCATCGGCAGGCAGCACGATCTCAAACGACTTTTTGCTCCACTGCGTCGTCGGCGGTGTGCCGGTGTTGTGCACGTAGTAGCGCTCGTCCACCTTGAGCATGCCGTTGTCCGTCTCCACCTCGAGCACGTTCGCTTCGATGTAAACGCCCTGCACTTTGGCCGCCACGTCGTAGACCGGAATGTCGCCGGGTGCGCCGCCTTGTGGAGCGGCAATAAAGTACCCTGCGCCCTGGTGCGTTACCCGAATCAGGTAGGGGCTGTTGCCGGGAAGCGTGAGGGTGTATTTTCCACGCGCATCAGTCGTTGCATGGGCAACTTCGGCCATGCCCGCCTGCACGTCCACCAGAACAACGGTGTCGCCCGCTGCGGGTTTGCCGTTGGTCTTGTCGGTTACGGTGCCGGAGACGGTTGCGGCCTGGGCCACTGTCCCCGCGAAAACAAAGCTGAGAGCAAGAGTGCGAAGAACTATCTGGGTCGATTTCATTTCGTGTCGAATTCCTTCAATCGTAAAAGAGAGAGAACGTCTGAATCGTGTTTGAGGGTCTCAGGCCTGCTGCAGATGATCGATCTCGGCCAGCAACTGCGCCGCTTCTTTCTCAAGCTGCGCGCGCTGCACCTGGAAATCCTCTTCAGGATACTTGCCTGCGCGGTATTCAAAGTTCAGGTCACGGAGGTTCTCGTAGAGCTGTTCCTTGCGCTCCTCGAGAAAGTCGAGCCGGGTTTTCTCGCGCTGGCTTGCGAACACATTTTCAGGCCAGAAGGTGTACACCAGCAGGGCAAACAGCAGAAACAGCCCGGCGATCATGCCTTGTGTGTCAGTCATGGCTCAGTAGCCTCCATCGATGCCGGTTTCCCGGCGAATCTTTTCTCTGCGCTCCAATTCGGCCGGATCAAGGACCGCCGGCTCAGGACCCGCCGCCGCAGCCTTTGCAGCCGAAATGCCGGACCAGCGCCGGATGAGCAGAATCGTCCCCAGCAGCGCGGCGCCGAAAACCGCGAAGGGCGCAATCCACGCCACCAGGTCGAACCCCTGCGTGGTGGGCGCGGCCAGCACGGTCGCGCCGTACTTGGCGGTGAACTGCGAAAAGATCTGCTGGTCGCTCATGCCGTTGGCGATGTCTGTTCTCAACTCGGCCAACTCGCCGCCTGAAGCCGTGCAGCCCACGTGGTTGCATTCGCCCAGCAGTTGCGCGCATCCGCAGGTGCACATCAGGCGATGGTTGATGTCGTGATAGCGCGCGCTTGAGTCGCCTGCGCCGAGCGAGAAGCAGACGGCAACAGCCAGAGCCAGCGCCTGCAAAGATCTAAACCAAAATGTAGAACGCGACGGAGTTGCCATCAATCGCCGCCTTTCAGCGCAGGCTCCGATGGTGCGGGGCGCGTCGCGGGCACGCGTAAAGAGGCCGTGGCCGGACTGAGGCTGGGAACCAGCGCAACAAATGTGCCGAAGATGAGAATCACAAGTCCGCCCCAGATCCAGCCGACCAGCGGATTGAGGAAGGCTTTGATGATCGGGTTTCCGGTGTCTGGATTCGAGCCCTCGTACACCACATAAAGATCCCAGCTCGGCAGTGAGTGAATGGCCACCATCGTCTGCGGCTGATCGCTGGCCAGGTAAACGCGCTTCTCGGGTGTCATCTGGAACTGCTTCTTCCCGTCGCGGTACACGTCGAGCATCGCGTATTCCGAGTTGTAGTTCAGGTTCGAGTCCTGGGTGGCGCCCACCTGCTCAAGCGTATAGGGCCCAATCTGCATCTTGTCGTGCAGGCCGAGTTCGCTCTCAACATTCCTGTTAAATGCCGATCCAGCCAACCCGATGACCACAATCACCACGCCGATGTGGATAATGTAGCCGCCGTATCGGCGCGTGTTGCGACGCGTCAGCAGCCAGATACCGGTGGCCAGGTTGCGCCCAGTCTGGCGCGAGATGACTGCCGCTCCGCGCAGAAACTCTGAAAGAATCGCAGTCATCACCGCTGCCGATACGGCGAAAGCCACGAGCGCGTAGAAGTCGCCCGGCACAAACGCTCCGTCTTTCCACGGTCGCACTCCCACAGCCAGGCAGACAACGACCATGGCCCACAGCGCAACGGTAGGCAGGATGAAGTTGCGCTTGATGCTTTTAAGCGAAGTGGAGCGCCAAGGCAACAGCGGTCCCACGCCGGTGAGGAACAGCAGGAATAATCCAATCGGAATGGCGACGCGGTTATAGAACGGCGCGCCCACCGTCACCTTGTTGCCCACCACGTATTCGCTGAGGATCGGGAAGAGCGTTCCCCACAGGATCACAAAGCAGGCCGTTAGCAGCACCAGGTTGTTGAACAGGAAGCTGGACTCGCGGCTGACCAGCGACTCCATATGCTGCTCGCTTTTCAGGTGGCTGCGCTGCAGCACGTAAGTAAAGATGCAGACAGCCAGCACGATGCCCATGAACACAACAAACCACGTGCCGATAGACGACTGCGCAAAGGCATGGACCGAACTGACCAGTCCCGCGCGCGTCAGCAGCGTGCCCAGCAGCGTGAGCAGGAAAGTCGAGAAGATGAGCCAGACGTTCCAGCTCTTCATCATGCCTTTCTTTTCCTGCATCATCACCGAGTGCAAAAAGGCCGTGCCAGTGAGCCAGGGCATAAAGCTGGCATTCTCCACCGGGTCCCATCCCCAGTACCCGCCCCAGCCAAGCACGGCGTAGGCCCAGTGCATGCCCAGAAAGATGCCGGCGGTCAGAAACAGCCATGTCACCAGCGTCCACACGCGCGTGACCTTGATCCACTTTTCACCGGGATAGCGCATCATGAGCGCTCCCAGCGCAAAGGCAAAGGGAACTGAGAAGCCCACGTAGCCCAGGTAAAGCATGGGCGGATGAATCACCATCTCTGGGTATTGGAGCAGGGGGTTCAGTCCGTTGCCGTCGTCGGGAATAGCGCCTTTCAACAGCGCAAACGGCGGCGCGGCAAAGTTGAGCACCAGCAGGAAGAAGACCTGGATACCGGCCATGATCGTGCCGGCATAGGCATAGAGCTTGACGTCGTGCTTGTGCGTCAGCCGAAGGACAAACCCGTAAATCCCCAGCAACCATGCCCACAGCAGCAGGGAGCCTTCCTGTCCGCTCCACAAGGCTGAGAACTTGTACGCTCCCGGAAGCGCCCTGTTCGAATGCTCCATGATGTAGGTGATCGAGAAGTCGTTGGTAAACACTGACCAGATGAGCGCGAATGCCGCGGCGGTGATGGCCAGAAAACCGGCGATGCCCGCGCGGCGCGCCGTGTCAGCCAGCCGCTCGGGCGAAATCCGCGAAGGCTGCCCAACCGCGATCAGCCGCAACGCCAGAGTGCCCGCCAGCAGATTGTAAGCGGCTAAAGCCAGTGCTATGAGAAGTGCGAAGCTACCGAACGCTGCCATGATGACTCCAGAATGATTCTCGCACGCAGGCGGGAGGAAGATGGGCCTGCCAACGAGCTAATTCTCAATCCATCATAGGCCTTTCACGTGTGATTTAGCTCACACCTTAGGTGGAGGTGGAGCTAGCCAGCTTTTTGAAGCTGAAAGGGGTTTCAGGCTGTCTTTCGTTCGCTTTGCGCCATCAACTGTCCGGCCACGGCCAGCATCTCCTCCGGCTTAATGGGCCGCGACAGGAAGCGCACTCGATCGCTGGGATAGTCGCCATGGTCTGTGCTCGGATCACCCAGCACCAGGACTGGCAGCAGGGGCAGACGGGTGTGAAGCTCAGCCACAAAGGCCGGTCCGCCGATGCCGGTAAGCGAGTGTCCTGAAACCACCAGGCCGAGGTTCATGGCAAACTGGGGCTGCTCCACCAGGCACAGGGCCTCGGCCGCATCGCCGACCCGCTTTACGTCTGGAAATCTCCGCTCCAGAATCGACTTTCGCACGAACGCCTGAAGTGGGTCGCCGTCCACCAAAAGAATAATTGCCATAGCCCCCAAGCCCGCATGCCCCCCGTAAACCTCATGCATGCCGATCTGCGTGCGATCTGGTTGGTTACGATGTGCAGTTTTCCCGGGTGGTTGCCTGTTCCAGCTGAATTGGTAACTCGGCTGTTTACTCTGTTAGCACCTACGGCGGGTTATGCAAGCCGATTCATCAGGCCAACAACTCTGGAATCAGCATGTTAAGGTCTGACCACGGCCTGGGTCGTGCTCTGGAACAGGCAATCGACTACAGTGGTTTCGATTCGGCTCTTTACAGAAACGTAGATGCCAAGGGGCATTTTTCTCTCCGGGGTCCACGGCGACAATCGGGGTCCCAAGGGAGCGGTCCTTGCTTCCTGGGGTGATCGACAGGTCTTCGTCCCTGAGGTGGAAGAAAATGCCACCCGCATGAACTTCAAATCGCAGCACTTGAATCGAAACCGCTCTAGAATTGCGTCATGATTCCGAACGGCGCCATCCAGCGAGCCTTTTGGGCTTGCGCTGGATTTACACTTTTGAGCGGGCTGGTGAGCGCCGCATTTTCATTGCGTTCGCTGGGAATGTCGGGCGGCCATGAAGATGCGCTTTACGCAGCCTCGCGAAGCATTGCGCTGCCGCTGGCCACCATCGTCGCGATGGTCACGCGCTCGCGCGGCGGTGTAGCGGCAATGGCGGCCACCATGACTTTCGTCCAGTTTTTCGATGCATGGATTGGGTTCGAGATGCGCAATCCGGGCCGCGCCTTCGGACCGCTCTCCTTTGCCGTATTGAATATCGTCCTGCTGCTGTGGATGAGGGCCAACGCACCCGCCGAGTAGAAGCTCATTCCACCCGTCTAGCCAAACAGGAATTCCTTGTCGCGCAGCTCTTTGATGGTGTCGCGCAACTTGGCGGCCTTCTCGAACTCGAACTTTTTGGCAGCCTCGCGCATCGTCGTCTCGAGCTTGGCGATATAGGCGTCCAACTCGGCCTGCGTGTTGAATTCGGGCAGATCAGCCGTCTCTTCCTCGGTCACATCGCCGTATTCAGCTTTGAGAATCTGAGCTAGCCCCATGTCCATGGTGTTGATGATGGACTGGGGTGTGATGCCGTGTTCTTCGTTGTACGCTCGCTGCACCGTGCGCCTGCGGTCGGTTTCGTCCATGGCGCGGCGCATGGAGTCGGTAATGCGATCCGCGTAGAGAATAGCTCTGCCTTCAAGGTGCCGCGCGGCCCTGCCCATCGTCTGGATCAGAGATCCGGCGGAGCGCAAAAAACCTTCCTTGTCCGCGTCGAGAATCGCCACCAGCGACACTTCGGGCAGGTCGAGCCCCTCGCGTAGCAGGTTAATCCCGATCAGCACGTCGTACTCGCCCCTGCGCAGGCCCGCCAGCAGCTTTACGCGTTCCAGGGTCTCAATCTCCGAGTGCATATAGCGGCAGCGCACGCCTACCTCGGTGTAGTAGCCGGCCAGGTCCTCGGCCATGCGCTTGGTGAGCGTGGTCACCAGCACGCGTTCGTTTTTTTTTGCCCGGTCACGAATCTCGGCCAGCAGATCGTCGATCTGCCCCTTCACCGGTCTAATTTCCACCTCAGGATCAACCAGGCCGGTGGGCCGGATTACCTGCTCAACCACAATGCCCGCCGATCGAGTCAGTTCATACGGCCCCGGCGTCGCGGAAACGTAAATCGTCTGGTGAACGCGATTCTCGAACTCCTCAAATGTGAGCGGCCGGTTGTCCATGGCCGAGGGAAGCCTGAATCCGTAGTCCACAAGGTTCTGTTTGCGGCTGCGGTCCCCGTGCCACATGCCGTGTACCTGGGGAATGGTGGCGTGGCTCTCGTCAATAAACAGCAGGTAGTCGCGCGGGAAGTAGTCGAGCAGCGTAGGCGGGGCCTCGCCCGGCAGCCGTCCTGAAAAGTGGCGCGAGTAGTTCTCGATTCCATGGCAGTAGCCCATTGACTTGATCATTTCCAAGTCGAAGCGCGTCCGTTGGTGCACTCGCTGCGCTTCCACCATGCGCCCCTGCGATTCAAGCTCCGCTACCCACGTATTCAGCTCAGCCAGAATCGATTCAATCGCCTCGGCCTTGCGCTCCGGCTGCACCACGTAGTGGCTCTTGGGATAGATGGGCAGCCGCGAATACTTCTGCTTCACCGTGCCGAAAAGTGGATCGATCTGCGAAAGCGATTCGATTTCGTCGCCGAACAATTCGATACGATACGCGGTCTCATCGTAGGTGGGGAACACCTCGATCACATCGCCTCTCACCCTGAACGTGCCGCGCCGAAAGTCGTTGTCGTTGCGCTCGTAAAGAATCTCAACAAGCCTGCGCGTAATGTCCTTGCGGCTGATGCGCTGGCCTTTTTCAAGCAGCAGCAACATGCCGTAATACGCCTCAGGAGAGCCCAGGCCGTAGATGCAGCTCACCGAACTCACAATGATCGAGTCCCTGCGTTCAAACAACGAGCGTGTCGCCGACAACCGCAGCTTGTCGAGTTCCTCGTTGATGGTGGCTTCCTTCTCAATGTAGAGATCGCCGGCGGGAATATAGGCTTCAGGCTGGTAGTAGTCGTAGTAGCTCACAAAGTACTCGACCGCATTGTCAGGGAAGAACTGCTTGAACTCGTGATAAAGCTGCGCGGCCAGCGTCTTGTTGTGCGCCAGGATCAAGGCAGGCCGGTTGGACTGTTCGATCACCTTGGCCATGGTGAACGTCTTCCCGGAGCCGGTCACGCCCAGCAGCACCTGGTGCTGTTCGCCGGTGGCCAGGCCCTCCATCAGCTCGTCAATCGCGCGGGGCTGGTCGCCCTTGGGCGTGTATTGCGTCACCAATTGAAAGTCCATTGAGGGATTATACGACAAGAGCGAAGATCTGGCGAAGATTGAAATGCGTCAGAATTTGCACAGATTTCTTCGACACAACCACCCCTACATCTTTAGCATCTTCCTGAAGTAATCAGGAGGTAGTTATGTCCCGTTGGAAGTTGCTTGCTTTCACTGTTCTCGCCGTTTTAATGGTGAGTCTTGCCCCAACCGCAAAGGCCCAGGTCTCGATCGGCGTGAACCTTGGCCCGGCACCCTATTGCCCCTACGGGTACTTCGACTATGCGCCGTATGACTGCGCCCCCTATGGCTACTATGGGCCCGACTGGTTTGTCGGCGGCGTCTTCATCGGCGCAGGCCCCTGGTTCCACGGTCCACACGGCTTCTTCGGTCACGTGGATAACCGCTTCGATCCCCATCACGGCTACGTCGGCCCGCTGCCCGCCCGCAACGACCATGCGTTCGCCCATTTCCAGGGAAATGAGGCGCGCGATGGACAGGGCCATGTAGGGAATGCCGGCCACGAACCCAGCAACGAACATAGCGCCGGATATCAAGGAAAAGGGCCAGCCGGCCGAGGTCACCGCTAGAGAGCCGTCTTGTCCTCAAATCGAAGGGCTCGCGCTCAACAGGCGGGCCCTTTTTTGCGCAGATTCAAAGATTCTTGCGCTAGCGGGCCGCCAGCGCTTCGGATGAAAAGCTGTAGGCGGGCAGGACGCCCGTTTCCGCCGCCATGCGGAAGAACCCGCTCATGCCTTCAAGGCACTCGTCGTCGAGCACGTAATGAATATTTGTCGTGAGATAGTTGCGGATCGTCGCCTCGGGAATGGGAAACTTCTTTGAGCACTCGGCAACCAGCGCATCGATATTCTCCATGCCGTGGATTCGCGATTGGATGAAGTCGAAGTGCATGCTCTCATCCAAAAGGCTGCCGTGCGCAGCACCCCAGACGGCGGAGACGAAGGGAAGGCCGGTGAGCGTGCGCCATTCCCACGCCAGGTCGTGGTAGACAAGCTCTTCGCCAGTGCGTTCAAAGCGATTGGAGCGCTCTTCAAGAGCCAGCAGCGCCGGGTCGCCGATCACGATCGCCGCGTCCGCCTTTTCAAGCATTGAATCAAGATCGGCTGCATGCGGCAAAAAGGGAACTGCCGGATTGCCCCATTTGTGGAAGAGGATGCGCGCGTAGGCAACGGTGGTGCGGCTGGCGGTATCGGCGGCAACGGAGCGAATGGTTGCAAGGGGCTGATTGGCGCGCCGGACAAGCAGCAGCGAGCGCACTTTGCCTTTTGAAGCGATGGTGCAGCCGGGCAGGATGCGCAGGCCGGGCGTGGTGGCAAGCGAGGCGATGGGGATGAGGCCGATGTCAGCTGTTCCCTCAGCCAGGCGGGTGGCGCATTCCGAGGGAAACATGCGCTCGATCTTGTAGCGGAGAGCCAGCGAAGCATTGAGCGGTGGGTATTCAAAGTCCCACATCAGCGGTGCGGGATTCAGAAAATCAATAGCTGCAACGCGCACACGCGAATCTTGCACAAAGTTCACCTTCCTTAGATTACCAACTTCGGACCGCAGATTCTCACGGGGGCAGCTGCATGACGCTCGACGGTAACCCCCGAACGTGCTGGGCTTCCTTGACAGACGGACTCGTCCGCAGTAACTTGAGCGCAATTACCCTTGATTGCGCACTTGGTTTCCTGCAGCGAAGCAGGAGTGTGCAATTTTGTGACAGGATTGCGGCCACCTTGACCAGTTCATCGACGACATTGCCCCCAAATCCCGGCTCTTCCAGAGATTCCTTGCTGAGTGAGGACCGGCTTGCCTGGCTTGCGCTTGCTCTGTCGCCGGGCTTGGGTCCGAAGCGGATTCTGGATGCGATGAGGCAGCTCGATGCAGCGGCCCAGGTCTTTACTCTGCCGCTGACTGCGCTCGAAGGGCTCCGTTTTCCAGCCGAAGCCGCGCAATTCATCTTTGACGGCAAGGCGCGCGCCGCCGCTGAGGCCGAGGCCGCACGGGTTGCGGCTTTGGGAGCAAGCCTGGTGAGTTTTGGTTGTCCTGAATATCCTGAACGCCTGAAAGAGATCTACGACCCACCCCCAGTGCTCTGGGTTCGCGGGGATGCGCAATTGCTGAGCCGGCCCTCCATTGCCGTGGTGGGAACGCGCCATCCTACGCCGTACGGTTCCGGAATTGCGGAGATGCTTTCACGCGACCTGGCGGCGCGCCGGCTCCTTATCGTGAGCGGAATGGCGCGCGGTATCGACTCGTGCGCCCACCGCGGAGCGCTGGCGGCGCGCATGCCCACGGTTGCCGTCTGGGGCACAGGCATTGACGTTGTCTATCCCAAGGAAAACAAGAAGCTGGCCGAGGAGATCCTGGCCACGGGTGGGGCGATTGTGAGCGAGGTGCCGATGGGGACGTTCCCGGCCCCGCAGAACTTTCCCCGCCGCAACCGGATTTTGAGCGGTTTGAGCGTTGCCGTGCTGGTGGTAGAGGCCAGCGAGAACTCGGGAACCCGCGTGACCGCCCGGTGTGCTGCCGAGCAGAACCGGGACCTGTTCGCGGTCCCAGGCAACGTCACCAACAAGGGCTCCTGGACCCCTAACACGTTGATAAAGCAGGGTGCCAAGCTGGTGGCCACCTGGGAGGATGTGTGGGAAGATCTGCCCTCGCAGGTGCGCCTTGAGCTGGAATCGCTGGCCCCGGCCGAATCCAAATCCGAGACTACCGCATCCCTACTGCCTGACCAGGGGCTGCGGCCCCAGGAGGCGATGGTGCTTGAGGTTCTCCGCTCCGACGCCAGCCTGCAGATTGACGAGATTCTCGACATGGTTGAGACACAACTTACCTCTTCTGAGGTGTTTACGGCCATTTTTGAGCTGGAGATGGCCGGCCGCGTGCGCTGCCTGCCCGGCAAGAACTACGTGAGGACCATGTAACGGCTTGAGGAAGACGCCCAGCTGCGAGACTGGACGAAATTTTCTTTCACACCCCGAATGCCGGCTGAATGGCATTCCTCAAAAACAGCCACTAACTACGGTTTTTCAATGGTTTGCCGCGAGGGTTTGAACCCGGAAGGGACTCCTTTGCGTACTGATAAAGGAGGCATGAAGGGGACGAGATAGCTTCAGGCGAGTGGAAATGCGTCGGTATTCCATGGTAGGGTGCAAACTTTGTGGCAGCTTATTTTTCGTATCGGATCCTCAACCCCGGGTCCGGGGGCGGAACACGTGCCTATTCCGGAATGAATCGAATTTTTGAATCCGGAGTCAAACAGGGCTGACAGGGTAGATTGGGTACTGTAATAAGGATGGCAATGACGAAATCACTGGTGATCGTTGAATCGCCCGCCAAGGCAAAGACGATCGAGAAGTATCTTGGCAAAGGTTTTGAGGTGCGCGCATCGATCGGGCACATCATGGATTTGCCGAAGAACGAAATTGGCGTCGAGTTGAAGAACCGGACCTTTGAGCCGGAACTGGTTGTGTCTCCGGGCAAGGAGAAAGTGGTGGACCAGTTGAAGAAGCTGGCCGCCAAGGCAGACGAGATTTACCTGGCCCCTGACCCTGATCGCGAAGGTGAGGCGATCGCCTACCACCTGGCGCTGCAACTGGGCACCAATGCCAAAGAGCGGAAGAAAATCCGCCGCGTCACCTTCAACGAAATCACCAAGAAGGCCGTGCAGGAAGCCTTTGGCCACGCACGCGACATCGATCAAAATCTGGTGGACTCGCAGCAGACGCGCCGCGTCCTCGACAGGCTTGTCGGTTATCAGATTTCACCCTTGCTCTGGGACAAGGTCCGCCGCGGACTGTCGGCAGGGCGCGTGCAAACCGTCGCCGTCCGCCTGATAGTGGAGCGCGAACGCGAAATTGGCGCCTTCCAGCCGCTCGAGTACTGGACCCTCGATGCCATGCTGCACCCTGACCGGCAGCCGGACAAGAGCTTCAAGGCCCGCCTCATCGGAATCGACGGAGAGCCGGCTCGGCTTTCCAACGGGCAGGACAAGGATGGCAAGGCGCTGTTCATCGCCAATGCTCTTGGCGACAAGGCAGGGATGGACGCGACCCTGGCAGCACTTGAGAAAGCCAAGTGGACGCTGACCTCGGTGCAATCGCGCGAGCAGCAGCGCCGTCCGTTACCGCCTTTCATTACAAGCCAGCTGCAACGCGACGCTTCAAGCAAGCTGGGTTTCAACGTCCGCCGCACCATGGGCGTCGCGCAGAGGCTCTATGAAGGTGTCGATGTCGGCGAAGAGGGGACCGTTGGCCTGATCACCTACATGCGTACCGATTCACCACGCGTTGCGCCCGAGGCGATTGTTGGAGCGCGGGAGTGGGTGACCAGACAGCTCGGACCGCAGTATCTGCCGGCGACGCCGAACGCGTACAAGGGCAAGAAGGACGCGCAGGACGCGCACGAGGCCATCCGTCCCACCGATGCTTCGCGTACGCCGGAGTCTCTCGCTCGCTACCTGAGCGACGAGCAGCTCAAGCTCTATCGGCTTATCTGGCAGCGTTTTGTGGCATCGCAGATGGTTCCGGCCGTCTTTGACGTCACCACCGCCAACATTGCCGCGGCTTCAGCCAAGAACGGCAAGACCTACGATTTCCGCGTCAGTGGCTCCGTCATGCGTTTTGACGGTTTCCTCAAGGTCTACGAGGTGGCCGAAGACAAGAAGGACGACGACGATGAGTCGACCAACAAGCTGCCCATTCTGGATGGCGTGAAGGCCCTCGAACTCGAAAATCTTGATCCCGAGCAGCACTTCACTCAGCCGCCTCCGCGATACAACGAGGCCTCGTTGGTCAAGGAGCTTGAAGAGCGCGGCATCGGCCGTCCGTCAACCTACGCATCCATCATCAGCACCATCCAGGACCGCGAATACGTCACCAAGCATGGCGGATCGAGGGGACGGTTCTATCCCACCGAAATTGGCGTGGTGGTCACCGACCTGATGGTCAAGAACTTCCCTTACATCTTCGATTACAAGTACACGGCCAGGCTTGAGGAAGAGCTGGACGATATTGAAGAAGGCAAGGAAAAGTGGACCGACCTGCTGAACGGGTTCTACGACCACTTTGAGGAAGAGCTCAAAGACGCCGACAAGAAAATGGAAAACATCAAGCGGATGGAGATCGTGACCGGCGAAAAGTGCGAGGTCTGCGGCTCTCCGCTGCTGCTCAAGTGGGGCAAGTTCGGCACCTTCTTTGCCTGTTCGGCCTACAACAAGAAAGACCCCACCAGTTGCACGTTCACAAAGGAAAACATCGCAGCCAAGCCCGACCTGAACACGCCTGAAGCGCAGGAAGCGGGCGACACTGAGGAGTATTGCGAGAACTGCGGCAAGGTGATGGTGTTGCGGCGGGGACTTTTTGGGCCCTTCATGTCCTGCCCCGACTACAACGCCGATCCGCCCTGCAAGACCTTCCGCAAGTTGAGTTCCAAGCAGCAGCAGAAGCCGCCGGAGCCTACCGGCGAAGCCTGCCCCTTGTGCGGCAAGCCGCTGGTTTTGCGCCAGGGAGCCTACGGAGAGTTCGTTTCCTGTTCCGGCTATCCGAAATGCAAGTACATTAAGCAGAACTTGATTGAAGGTATGAAGTGCCCCAAGTGCGGCGAGGGCGATATTGCCGAACGCAAGGCGCGGCGCGGCAACGTCTTCTGGGGCTGCACCAACTATCCCAAGTGCGACTTCACGTCGAACCTCAAGCCGGTGCCGAAGAAGTGTCCGGAGTGCGGCAGCCCGTACCTTGTTGAGAAGACGCTCAAGTCCGGCATCTTCCTCGAGTGCCCAAACAAGAAGAAGGCGGCAGAAGAAGAGCCGGCGCCTAAAAAGCGCGGCAAGAAGGCTGCTCCGGCTGCTGACGAAGGCGCGAAGATCGTGTGCAGCTACTCAAAGCGCATTGGCGATGCACCCCCTCCGCCAACGGTCGAAACCCACGGTCCCGTCGTTGAAAAGAAGAGCGGCAAAAAGGAACTGGTTCCGGCATAAACGCGTCCAGGCGTGGCAGCATTCAAAGTCTCTATCGGCAGTCTCCCGCTGAATCCGTTAGTATGAGGCGAGTGGAGAACAAACCCTGATGGAACGAATGCTGGCAACACCGGCGGATGCAGAAATTGTCCTGAAGCTCTATTCGCTGCGCACAGAGGCTGTCATGCGCCAGGCTCGCGCTTGGGTCATCGGTGAATTCTGGCCCAAAACCGTCGAGGAGTTTTTCGCTGTTGCCGACAACCCCTCCGATCCCCACAGCGCATATCTGCGCCAGGTGCTCACTTACTGGGAGATGGCGGCGGCCATGGTCCTGCACGGCGCCGTCTCGGCCGAGCTCTTTGTCGATTGCAATGCGGAGGGTTTCTTCCTTCTGGCTAAAATGGCGCCCATCCTTGAAGGCCTGCGCGAGCGCAATCCCGGCTTCCTTATCAAGACTTCTGAGCTGATCGATCGCTTCTCAGCGGCGGCGCAGCGTTATGAAGGAGTGGTCAAGGCAGTTGAAGCCCGCCGTCAGCGGATGTCGGCGCGGTAGAAATGCGCTGCCGTGTTTTCGATTTCCCGAAAGCCCGGCGTTTCAGCTCCCTTGTGCAATGCACGCTCGAAGGAGCATCATGTTAACTGGTTTCAAGCATCCGATTCCCCGGAGGTTTCACGTGAAGCGTATTTTCGTAGTACTAGTGGCCATGTTTGCCCTGACTGCTCTGGCAGCCAAGGCTGCAGACGCAAGCAAGATCAACGGCTGGATCTCGGACTCAATGTGCGGCGCCAAGCACGCCGGCAGCGGTTCAGAGTGCGTCAAGAAGTGCATCGCGGGCGGCATGAAGCCAGTCTTTGTGGACGAAAAGCAGAAGGCTGTCTGGACCATCGACAACCCCGATGCCGTCAAGGACTTCTACGGCAGCCATGTTGTCGTCACCGCCCACGCCGATGAAGCCACCAAGAGCGTTCACATCGACGCGATCGAAGCGGCCAAGTAACTTCCCGGTTTTTCGACAGTGGAATACGCGAAGGGACTCGTCACGCTAGACAAACTCTGGTAGTGTCGTATCCGGCAGCCTCTCTGCGGGCTTTTCTGCCCCCGCATGAGAGGCCGACGCGGAATTAACCATGGCGCGAGCAATCTGGAACGGTAAAGTTATTGCCGAAAGCGAATCGACGGAGACGGTGGACGGAACAGTCTATTTCCCCGATACCAGTCTCAATCGGGAGTATTTTCGCCCAAGTTCGACCACGTCCACCGACCCTGCAAAGGGCCAGGCCCGTTACATGAGCCTGTTCATTGACGGGCAGGACAACCCGGACGCGGCCTGGTACTACCCCGACCCAAAACCGGCAGCCCGCAAGATCAAACGGTTCGTTGCTTTCTGGCGCGGCGTAGACATCGTCGAATAGAACCAATCCCGCCGCGCGGAGAGTCCATGCGCCCACGCATCGCCCTGTCCCCTATCGCCCTGCTCTTTTGCCTGCTTGTACCCCTCGCCGTCAGTTGTGCGCATCCGCCCACCGCCCAGCTTGCCACAGCACCCACGCTTCGGGGCGACCCGGCGCATCCCGGCAGCACTCAGGGCTGGGTCGATACGCGGCTCTACTTCGGCCTCGGCCTGGCTGACCACCCCGAGCAGGGAATCAGCGAGCAGGAGTGGCGCGCATTTCTCGATAAGGAAGTCACGCCTCGTTTCCCCTCCGGCTTGAGCGTGCTCGATGTCTACGGCCAGTGGCAGGGAAAGACAGAGACTGCGCCTGAGCGGCTGCGCTCCAAGATGCTCATCATCTACTATCAGGATTCCGCGGAGAACCGCGATAAGATCGCAGCCATTCGCACCGCATGGAAGCAGAAAACCGGCGACCAGTCAGTGCTCGAGGTAACCGAGCCCGCCGACGTTTCGTTCTAACATCCCATCGGTTTCGCCGACCCACGGGGCATGAAGCTGTGCCCCATCCATCGGACGTCTTTGTTCTTGTCCGATGGGTGGGCGTCCAAGGAACTTCAGGATGACCCCGCCACCGCCCTAGTACGCCTGCAGTTGATCCATCGGCAGGCGCACCCGGAAGCAAGTCGAACCGGGTTCCGATTTCACGCTGATGTACCCCTTGTGCTTGCGCACAATCCGCATCGCATTATCCAGCCCCAGTCCCAGGCCTTGCCCGGGCGCCTTGGTCGTGAAGAACGGCTCGAAGATGCGCTCCTGCAACTCCGGCGGAATGCATCTTCGAGCAGTTCTTCACGACCAAGGCGC